>Ga0116202_10001757_pt1 | contig 12711 bp, 5 predicted proteins | sample LakKivw325mmetaG_FD_94479 | JGI IMG/M metagenome (GOLD analysis project Ga0116202, IMG submission 94479) | Anoxic lake water microbial communities from Lake Kivu, Rwanda to study Microbial Dark Matter (Phase II) - Lake Kivu water 325m metaG | ecosystem: Environmental > Aquatic > Freshwater >...
CTCGCAATCCTGTATCTGCACCGCGTCGTCGTCGCAGGCCCCGATCGTGAGGCCGCGCAGGGCCACGTGGGCGGCGCCCTTCATCCTGACGGGGCTCCCGACCACCGGGGCCAGCACGTCGCCATCGCCCACCGGTGCAGGCGGCCAGAAGTACAGCGTCCAGGTGTCGCGGTCGAGGTACCACTCGCCAGGCGCGTCCAGCTCCTCCAGCAGGTTGCGCACGAAGTACCGGTCCCCCACCTGCAGGTCATAGGACACCTTCCCCGCCAACACGATCCTGTGGGTCTCTCGCTCCGCCGCCTTCACCGGGACGGTGTTCCACGCCCAGCCATAGGACGGATGGATGCACACCTCCGCGTGCTGCACGCGCGTCCAGTCCTTGATGACGTCGTCGGTGCAGAGGAACCGATCCCTGACCCCGGCTCCCTCCGACGCGAGCACATAGGCCCACCGGCCGAAGTGCGGGTCGTCCGGGTCCACGTTGGGGTAGCGCGCCATCACCATCCTCTCGCCGCGGAAGAAGAGCTGCTTGAACACCACACCCTCGAGGGGCGTGGCCTTCAGGTCGCACTGGAGGATCTCGTCCCTGTAGGGTCGGAAGCCGGAGACCTTCCTGGCGCCGACGAGGACAGGCGTCTCGCGCTCGTAGGCCCGGTAGACGACCGGCCCGTCGGCCGTGCCCGAGTCCTCGGGCCCCAGCCCGAAGGTCTCGGTGAGCTCATAGGTGCCGCCACGCACGTAGACCGTGGCGCCGTCGGCCAGGCGTCCCTCGGCCTTCGCCTTTCGCACCTCCTCGCGGGCCCGGGCCAGCGTGGCGAAGGGGCCGTCGTCGCCGGCAGGCGCGGGGCGCGTGCCGGACCAGGCGTCCCTGCCGTCCGGGGACACGTAAAGCTGGAGCGCGTCACCGGCCGCGGGCGCGGCGGCCAGCATCGCCGTCGCGACAGCCGCGGCCGTCAGCAGCAGGACGCTCCCGCCAGGCGCACGTCTTGCCATGGGCTCCCACCTCCTGATTGCTCTCCAATTCCCGCCGAACGGCCCGGCTTCCTGCCCGGCGCTCCGGGGCCAGGCCCGGCAGGAGGGCAGAGCCCCCGCGTGGAATCCCCTTCCCGAAGACGAGACCCGAGCGCCGTAACCTGCGGCGTGCGGCCGCGGACCGGTGCGCAGAGCCTGCCCGACCCCGCCGTCGGGGCAATCTGCCGGGCCTCGGAGGAGGCGTGACATGCGACTGACGTGGGCAATCCTGCTTGCGCTCGCGGCGTCGGCGGCGGCCGTGGGCGGCGTGGTCCCCGCGCTTGGGGCCGGCGGCGCAGCGCCGCGGGCCGCCGGCGGAGCGCCGCGGGCCGCCGACTACTACGTGGCCCCTGACGGCCGCGACGACTGGACGGGCAAGCTCCTGGCCGCCAACGACGCGGGCACCGACGGGCCGCTGGCGACGGTGCAGAAGGCTCTGGAGCTGGCCAGGGCTTCACGGGGTGAGCGCCAGAGCGGCGCCACGGTCCTCCTGCGCGAAGGCACCTACTACCTGGCCGCGCCCATCGCGATCGGCCCGGAGGACTCCGGCACGGCCGAGGCGCCTACCCGCGTCGCGGCCTTCGAGGCCGAGCATCCCAGGCTGGTGGGCGGCCGGCCGCTCACCGGCTGGAAGCCCTACCGCGACGGGATCTGGCAATCTGACCTCAAGGCGCTGGGGCTGGCCGGTGCGCGCTTCCGCCAGCTCTTCTGCAACGGCGAGCGGCAGGTGCTGGCCCGGCGGCCGAACCTGGACCCCGACGATCCGCACGGTGGGAAGTGGGCCTACGTGGAGGCGGCCGTCGAGACCGGGAGCAAGAGCAAGTTCCGTTACGCCGAGGGGGACATGAGGGCGTGGCAGGACGCGTCGAGCGCCGAGCTGTTCTTCTACCACGCGCACAACTACTACAACACCATCGTGCGCATCGCCTCGGTGGACCCGGGCACCCGCGTGGCCACTCTCGCCGCCGACACCTACGAGGCCATTGTCGGAGAGGGCGCCGAGCGGTACTACGTGCAGAACCTGCTCGAGGAGCTCGACGCGCCGGGGGAATGGTACTTGGACGGCGACAACTCGGTCGTGTACTTCATGCCGCCGGCGTCCGTGGCCGGGGCGCTCGACCAGGCGGTCGTCGAGGTGCCGCTGCTGGACAACATCATCAGGCTCGAGCCTGACACGGAGCACGTGGTGGTTCAGGGCCTGACCATCGAGGTGAGCCGCGCGACGGCCGTGGAGCTAAAGGGAGCGCGGGACTGCCTGGTAGCCGCCACCCGCATCGCGCACACGGGCGTGAGCCTGGGCATCGGGGGCTGGGGCCCGTGGGAGAACTGCTGTGGGATCGGGATCTTCGAGGGCAGCAACAACGGCGCGGTGGGGAACGACGTGTTCGACACGGGTGGGCACGGGATCAAGCTCACGGGAGGCGACCGCAAGACCCTCACGCCGGCGGGCAACTACGCGGAGAACAACTACATCCACCACACGGGGGTCTACTGGGCCCAGGGCTGCGGCACGCGGCTGGAGGGCGTGGGTAACCGGTTCTCGCGCAACCTGGTTCACGACTGCCCGCGCATGGGGATCATCTTCGGCGGCAACGAGCACATCATCGAGTACAACCACCTGTATGACCTCAACAAGCAGACCTGCGACACCGGCGCGATCTACACCGGGGGCCGCGACTGGATCAACCCGCGCGGCTGCGTGATCCGGTACAACTACATCCACGACATCGGGGGCTACGGGCGGCAGGGGGGCCAATGGGTGTCGCCTGCCTACTCCTGGGGCATCTACCTGGACGACCTTGCGGCAGGGGTGGATGTCATCGGCAACATCGTGGTGGGCGGCCTGCGCGGCAACATCCACCTGCATAACGCCCGCGACTGCCTCATCGAGAACAACGTGCTCGTGGACGGCGTGCAGCAGCAGATCGAGTTCAACGGCTGGACGCCGAACCACCCCTACCTGCAGGGCTCGATGGACCGCCTGGTGAAGACGTACGAGGAATACGCACCTCTGCCGGCCTGGGCCCGGCTGCGCAACTTCCCGGGCGTTCACCCGCGTGATGCAGTGCAGATGGCGGGGAACCAGGTAGTGCGCAATATCTTCTACTACTCCGACGCGGGGGCCGCGCTGTACAAGCACGGAGCCCTGCCGCTGGAGGAATCGGTCTTCGACTACAACGTGGTGTACCACTTCGACCGCCCGGTGGTCACGGGCATGCAGGCCATGTACCAGATCCGGGTGGACGAAGGGGCCAGGGAGCTGGCGGGCAACGGGGGCTTCGAGGATGGGACGCCGGGCGCGATGCCGGAAGGCTGGGGCTGGTACATCCGCCCGAACGACAAGGCGCAGGCGGGCGTCAGTGACGAAGCTCCCCACTCCGGGGCCCACTGTCTGCGAATCGAGGCCAGCTCGGGCGTCAACGCCCAGGGCCAGAAGCAGTACGTGATGGTGAAGAGCGTCAACATCCCGGTGCAGAAGGGCCACGGCTACCGGCTCTCCGCCTGGATCAAGGCCGATCGTCCCGGCAGGACGGCGGGCATCGTGGCCCAGTCCTACCGCGCGAACCAGCACCACTGGGCCTACGAGCAGACCTTCGGCCTGACCGAGGAGTGGAAGGAGTACAGCCTCGACGTGAGGGTGCCCGAAGACATCCCGACCCTGGAGGACTTCTACATCCGGCTGGACTTCCGCCACGACGACGGGGTGTTCTGGGTAGACGACGTGTCGCTGAAGGAGGGCGTGCTGGTGGGCAAGGAGAAGACGGAGTGGGAGGCCTGGCGCGACCGGGGCCTGGATACCCACTCGGTCATCGCCGACCCGCTGTTCGTGGCCCCCGAGCGGGGCGACTATCGCCTGCGGCCGGACTCGCCGGCACTGAAGGTGGGCTTCCAGCCGATAGACTTCGCCCGGATCGGCCCGTACGAGGACCCACTGCGCGCGTCGTGGCCGATAGCCGCGAAGGCGGACGAGCCCTGACCCGTGCCGGCCCGAGGGACGCGAATAGGAGACACCGCGACCAATGATCGCCGCTGGACCGAGCTACCAGGAGCGGCTCGACGCCCTCCGACAGACGAAACTCCGACACACAGCCGAGAAGCAGCAGCTCATCGGGGCGATGGACCACGACGACTGGGCGCTGATCCTGCCGCCGCCCGAGGCCCGGAAGGTGGTGCAGGCCACCAGCGGCTCCGGGATGCCCATCACGGACGTGCTGATCGCCGGCTTCGAGCCGCAGAGCAACCATCCCAGCGGCGGGTTCTTCGGGCCCAAGGCGTGCGGGGCGAACTTCCGCGCGCTGCTGGAGGCCCATCCGCCCTACGTGGACCCGCAGAGCTCGCTGCTGGGCGGCTACTGCGTGAACTTCAGCTCCTACCGCAAGGTGGGCTGGGACCCCGACATCACCTGCCCGCACCTCGTGCCCGAGCAGCGCAAGTACCGCCTGCTGACGGGCATCGGAGCCACCCAGCACTTCTGCCAGGACCTGCAGATCGGGCTGGAGCTCGGCTTCGGCGGGCTGCTGGAGAAGATCCGGCGGTGTCGCGCGGGCAAGGGTGCCGAGCACCAGGACTTCTACGACGGCCTCACCGATGTCGTGCTCGGCCTGCAGGCCTGGATCCGCACCAACGTGGCCGAGGCCAGGCGACTGGCGGGGATCGAGCGCGACGCGTACCTGCGCGAGAACCTGCTGGCGATGGCCGAGCTGAACGAGCGCCTGGTCACCGAGCCGCCGCGCACTTTCCGCGAGGCCTGCCAGTGGATCGGCTGGTACGACATGGCCGCGCGCATGTATAACGGCAGCGGCTCGCTGGGGCGGCTGGACGTCCTCCTCCAGCCCTACTACGAGCGGGACACCGCGGCCGGGCTGCTCACCGACGAGGAGGCGATCTTCCACATCGCCTGCCTGCTGCTGATGGACACGGCGTACGTGCAGCTCGGCGGGCCCGACGCGCAGGGGCGCGACGTCACCAGCCCCGTCTCGTTTCTGGTCCTCGAGGCGGTCCACCGCCTGCGGATTCCAGCCAACATCGCGGTGTGCGTGGGCGAGCGCGTGGACCCCCGGCTGCTACGGCGCGGGGTCGAGGTGATGCTAGAGGATCGGACGGGCGTGCCCAAGTTCCTGGGGATCGAGAACCTGATCGAGGGCTTCACCCGTAACGGCTACCCGGGGGAGCTGGCCCGGGAGCGGGCCTACTCGGGCTGCCACTGGTGCGCGATTCCCGGGCGCGAGTACACGCTGAACGACTGCGTGAAGATCAACCTCGGCGCCGTGTTCGAGGTGGCATGGCAGGGGATGTTCGCCGAGGAGGCGGCGGCGCCCAGCGTGGCGGAGCTCTGGCGGCTCTTCGAGGCCCACCTGCGGCGGGCCGTCGAGGTGCTGGCGGAAGGGCTGGACTTCCACCTGGCCCACATGCACCGCGTCTTTCCCGAGCTGGTCCTGGACCTGCTCTGCCACGGCACGATCGAGCAGGGGCTGGACGCGTCGAAGGGCGGGGTCGAGTACTACAACCTGTGCGTGGACGGCGCCGCCCTCGCGACCGTGGCGGACTCCTTCGCCGCCCTGGAGCAGCGCGTCGAGCGCGAGGGGCGGCTCACCTGGGACGAGATCAGGCGCCACATCGCGAGCAACTGGGAGGGCCCGGAAGGCGAGCAGGCGCGCCTGCTCATGCGCAGCATCCCGCGTTACGGCAGCGGTGGCTCGCGGGCCGACGAATACGCCGCCCGGATCGCCCAGCTTTTCACCGCCACCGTCAAGGAGAAGCCCACGCCCGGCGGCAGGAACATGATCCCCGGCCTCTTCTCGTGGGCCAGCACCATAGCCATGGGCCGCGAGCTTGGGGCCACGCCCAACGGCCGCCGCGCCGGTGGACCCATCTCCCACGGCGCGAACCCCGACCCGGGCTTTCGGGAGGACGGCGCCCCGACGGCGCTGGCCGTGGCCGTGGCCTCGGTGCAGCCGGGCTGGGGCAACTCGGCCCCCATGCAGATCGAGCTGGCGCCGCCGCTGGTGCCGGGGCCGGCCTACCTGGACAGCGTGGTGAGCCTGATCGCCGGCCATGTGGCCCTTGGCGGCACGCAGATCAACATGAATATCCTCGACGCGGCGAAGGTACTGGAGGCGCACGCCGACCCGGGCAAGCACCCGGACCTGATCGTGCGCGTCACCGGCTTCAGTGCCTATTTCGCCAGCCTGTCGCCGGAGTTCCGGCAGTTGGTGGTGGACCGGATGGTCGCGCAGGATGGGGTGGCCTAGCGAGGCGGCGTGGAGTGCGGGGGGCGGCACGGGGAGCGAAAGGTCCGCGCGGTGCCCCGGCGAAGCCTCCGTCGTGCATCCCTTTCCGGGAGGTGCCGCCGATGCGTTGCCTCTGCGCACTGGCCTTCGCCGTCTCCGTCCGCGGGGTCGTCCTCTGCTTCGCCATCCTCGCCGTCAGCTTCCTCGCGCTTGCCCAAGAGCTGGTGCCCTTCGATCGCGGCAAGATAGGCAAGCCCGCCCAGCTCCTCGGCCTGCCCCTGCTGCCCGAGCAGGCCACGCTCGTATCCGCCGACGGCCAAGAGCGGCCCGCCGGCGTCTCCTCCGCCGAGGAGGCTGAGGCGACGCACGGCGGCTACCGGTCCGCCAACGTGCCCGTCGGGAGCCGCCTCGTCTGGACCCTAGGCGACGGACACGCGGGCTCCTTCTACCTGTACTTCCTCGTGCGGACGGGCCATCAGCAGGGCTACGAGTATGTGCACCCGGAGATGACCTACGTCGCCGAGCTTGAGGGGGAGAAGGTCACGCTCGAGCCGGTGCGCGAGGTGGGCGCGGTGCGCGTCTACCAGAGCAAGGATAGCTGGGGCCACGACATGGGCTGGGTTCGGTCCACGGGCAAGCTCACCACTCGCGCGGGGCAGAAGCTGGCCCTCGGGTGCCTCGAGGATTACGCCTTCGTGTCCCTGGGCCTCCTCGTGTCCGACGAGGCGCATCAGTTGACCCTGTCGCTGGGCGCCGTGACGGCTCTGCAGCAGGGCCTGGACGACGGCAAGCTGCTGGTGGACAGGATCGCGGAGGTCTTCCCCGCAACCAGGGAGGCCTGCGATCGGGCGCGCCGGGCCTGGAGCGAGGCGGAAGTGCAGGGCCAGCAGCTCCGGGCCGACATGGAGCGGGCCGGGGAGGCGGTCAGGCAAGGTGAGACGCCCGACGTGACCGGGCTGCGCGAGCGCGCCGACGCCCTGGCGCGCGAGCTGGCCGCCGCCGAGGAGAACACGCGGCAGGCCCTGGCGCGGGACCTGGCGTCGGTCGTGTCGGCCCTGGCCGAGCGAGAGCGCAAGTCACGGATCGAGCGCCCGGGGGACTACTGGGGCCGCGAGGTCGCTTACGCGCAGGACGTGGCCCACACCTACCTGGAGGCGGCGCCGGCCGCGGCGTCCGCCGAGTCCCTGCAGAGCCTGCGACGCACCGCGACCTACTGCTGGCGGGCCCAGCAGTTCCTGGATCGGGCCGACGCGGCTGTGGCGAAGGCGAGCAGGGAGCAGGCGGCGCCGGCCGCGCTGGGCGACCCGGCCCTGGCGCCCAGGCCGCGCCTGGCGGTGCTGCTCAACGGCGTGTGGGAGATGAGCACCGAGGGGTCGCCGGCCGAGCCGCCGCAGGGGGGCTGGTTCCCGATGCGCGTGCCGCACGGGCCGTGGCACGAGACCCTGGGGCGCTTCATGGCGCTGGCCCGGCGCTGGCCCGCGGGACAGGCCGGGGCGTGGTACCGGACGCGCTTCACCGTGCCCGAGGACATGGCCGGCGCGGCTGTCTTCCTGCACTTCGATGCGGTCTTCCACCTGTGCGAGGCCTACGTGAACGGGGAGTTCGTGGGCCGGCACATCGGTGGCTTCGATGACTTCGAGTTCGACATCACGCGCCAGGTCAAGGCCGGGGAGCCGGCCGAGCTGCTGTGCTTCGTGCACGACACGAGCTACACGGCGCTGGAGAAGTCCGAGCGGACGGGCGAGCCCACGGGGTGCTCCTCGGGCCCCAACCACTATGTCATCTCGGACCTGTGGGGCGCCCGCTTCGGCGGCATATGGCAGGACGTCTCGCTGCTCTCGCGGCCCGAGGTCTGGACAGACCGGGTGCTCGTGATCCCGTCGGTGCGGCGACGCGAGCTCACGGTGCGCACCGAGCTGGCCCGCCAGCAGGGGCGGCCGTGGCCCGCCGACCGTCCTCTCGAAGTGACCGTGCGCCAGGAGGTGCTGCGGGACGGCGAGGTCGTGCTCAGCCTGCCCGAGCGCCGGGCCGGCGTGACGCCCGACGCGCCGCCGATCGAGACGACCGTGCCGTGGCCGAACCCGGACCTGTGGGGCATCGGCGGGGAGTACGGCGACCCGGGGAATCTGTACACGCTGCGCACGCGCCTATGGGTCGCGGACGGCAGGGGCGAAGCGGGGCGCCCGGCGCTGGACACGCGCTACGACCGCTTCGGCTTCCGGGAGTTCTGGATCGAGGACGGCCACTTCCGGCTCAACGGCAAGCGCCTGACCCTCCAGGGAGGCGGGACGTGGTACCTGCAGGAATCGAAGATTCCCCACGGCAACCGGTGGTGGGCCACGAGGTTCTTCGGGCTTGAACGCTCGATGAACGTCAACATCGAGCGCTGGCACCGACACGGCGACATCACCGACGAGTTCTTCGATGTCACCGACGAGCTGGGGATGCTCAACGAGCCGGAGGGGCCCTACTGGGGCGCCTATGGCATCCCGGACTTGCTGGGGTACTCGGACTGGGACGACCCCGTGTGGGTAAGCAAGGCCAACGACCACTACCGGCGGTGGGTGCGCAAGCACTTCAACCACCCGAGCGTCGTGCTGTGGTCCATCGAGAACGAGACCTTCTGCGCGGCCAGCCGCCCGCCGGGGATGCTGGACCGGTTCCTGGACTTCGGGGACGTGGTCAGGCAGGTGGACCCGACGCGGCCGGTGACCTATCACGGCAGCGAGAACGGGCACCATGCGACCCAGAACCCGCGGCTGGAGATCGTCAACCTGCACTACCCGGGCGACGACAAGGCCGTGGGCTGGCGAGAGAAGTGGGGCGGGCGGCCGTGCATTGATGGGGAATTCCAGAACTACCCGCCGCTGTTCCTGATGAGCACGAACAACCGCCAGGTCGCGGCGGAGAACATGCGGGAGCTGCAGGGGTGGATCGAGAGGAAGTGGCGGCACTACCGGGAGCAGGACATCGCGGGGTCGCTGTACTTCCTGCCCTACATGGCGGGCCTGGTGAGCACCGCGCGGGCCGAGTGGATGGGGCCCTGGGGGGATCTGCTGGGCGATCTGGAGAAGGCGCCGGTCACGGAGTCGGGGTGGGCCAAGGGCCAGGCGCGCATGGCGGCCAACGTGCCCATCCAGTGGCCCAGCCTGTCGGGCCCGGGGATCAAGTGCGAGCAGCTCACCACCGGGCTGGGGCACCTGTCGCTGATCAACTGGTTCGACCCGGCGCGGCCCGAGGCGACGCCCACGCCCGTGGCGGAGACGATTCGGGACTGCTGGGAGCCGATGCCCGCCCTGGCCGCCGAGACACCGCCGGAGGCGATCGTCAGCGTGACGGAGGGCGGCGGCCCGAGGGCCGGGGTCGCGGTGATCGCCTTCCCCGTCGAGGACCAGCCTGTGTCGCCCGTCGGAGCGATCACCGACCCCGCCGGCACGGCCTGGCTCGTGCTGCCGGCCGCGGGGCGGTACCGCCTGGTCTGCGAGGGCCGGTCGGTGGAATGGGACGCCCGGCGGCTGCCGCGCGAGGCCGCGCCCGGCTGGTCGCACATCCCGCGGGCCGCCATCAGGCTGGACTGAGCCGGCGCGTCGCGGGTGGCACGCCTCTCACGCGACGCCGGCCCACAGGCGCGTGAGGTAGTCGAGGCTTCGCGCCATCGCCGCCGGCTTCTCGGCGAGCGGGGTCGTCTCGATGGCGATGGTGTTCACGCGCTCGATGCCGGCCTGCGCCTTCGCCGGCGGGATGTACCGGTCGAAGGGCGAGTCCGCCGTGCCCAGCTCGACGCTGGTGACCGGATGCGGGCGGTCCGGGGCGAGCGAGTGGTCCTTCCAGGCGATGAAGCGTATGCGCTCCGGGTATCGCTCCAGCAGCGTCCAGCCTTCCTGCTCGAGCGTCGTCATGTGGCCGATGTTGAGCAGCGGGCCGGTGTTGGGCGTCTCAAGCTCACTGATGAGGAGCTCGCAGTCCGCCACGGTCTCGACGATGCCGTGCCAGTGAACGTCGCCGGAGAAGTACAGCGCCCCCGCGTACTGCTCGCCCAGGCCGTCCATGACCCGCGCCAGCCGCCGGATCTGATCGGCCTTGGCCTCGGTGGGCATCCCCGGCTCGGGAACCACACCCACCCAGCGGCCGAAGAACCGGCATCCCAGGGCCACGGCCACGTCCGCCAGCCGGGTGAGCCACTCGATCGCGCCCGCCGCCGCGTCGTCGGTGCTCAGGTCCGGGCCGGCACCGAACATCACCGCCAGCCGCAGGCCCGCCTCCTCGAGCGCCTCGGCGATGGCCGTCGGGTCGGCCTGCGAGTAGTCCAGCAGGCTGCACTGGGGGCGGTCGCCGTGCCTGAGCCCCGGCCGATCGCGCAGGCTCAGCAGCATCACCTCCTCGTACCCCGCCTCGCGAACCTGGCGCAGTCCCTCGTGGAAGGGCACCACGTCGTTGCCGAAGTCGGTGAAGGCATGAAGGCTCGCAGCGAAGGTCATTCCGGACCTCCCTCCTGTCTGAGCTGATTGTACACGTCCTCCGCCAAGGCCATGGTGGCCACGGTGTCGGCGATGGGCACTTCATCCTCCTCAGTGCCCCGCGCGGCGGCGAGGAAGTTCGCCAGGTCGCCGAGGTACCCGAACCAGCGCAGGCTGGGCATCGCGCCGTAGTAGCCGGCCCGGTAGTGCTCGTCCGCTTCGCCCGCGGGCCCGCGCCGGTACACCAGATCGCCGTCGTGGCAGGTCAGGAAGTGGCTCCCCTCGCCCGTGGCCTCGAAGTAGAGGAACTCCTTGTCCGGCGTCTGGCCCGACGCGAAGTTGATGGTGCCCACCGCCCCGCCAGCGAAGCTGACGATCACCGCGTAGGACCGCGCCGCGTCCGCCAGGCCGAGCCGCACCTCGACTCCCGCCACCGGTCCGCCCAGGTAGAGCACGCTGTCGAAGGCGTGACAGTGCTGCTCCAGCACCGCGTCGCGCCAGGTCCTGCCCGAAACGAGCCCGTACCTGTAGACCAGCAAGCTGAGACGCCCGAACTCCTCGCCGGCGATGATCTTGCGGGCGCGCCGTAGCCCCATCGAGTAGCGCAGGTTGAAGCCCACGTGGCACAGGGTCCCGTGGCGCGCGGCCAGCTCGGCCAGCTCACGCGTCTGGTCGGCCGTGGCGGCGGGCGGCTTCTGCAGGTACAGAGGCACGCGGCGCTGCAGGAGCTCGCGGCCGATCTCGTAGTGGCCCTGCCCGCCCACAGTCACCAGTACGGCGTCCAGCGCCTCGCGGTCGCACATCTGGCGGAAGTCCGTGTAGGCGCTGGCGAAGCCGAAGCGCCGCTGGGCCGTGGCGGCACGCTCCTCGACCACATCGCACACGGCCACGGGCTCGACGGCGTGCGCCCAGAGCTGGGGGAAGATGAAGGTCGTGGCGAATCCCCCGGCGCCGATGTGACCGATCCTGAGCTTGCTCATCGTCTGCCTCCCAGGGGCGGCCCGTCGCGCCCGCGCGTGCCTCACGCCGGCGGCAGGCCGTCCTCGATCCGTCGCAGGATGTCCCAGTAGGCGCCGCGGTGCCCCTGTCGTATCGCCCCCACCAGCCTGGGGTTCTCGCGGTAATTGTAGTCCGTCAGGTCCGCCGCGGGGTCAGGGCACAGGAACCGACGGTCGCCCCCCACCAGCTCCCCGATCCGGGCCGCGATCTCGGGCCCCACCTCGGGCGCCACGTAGAAGACCGGGCGCGCCAGGTCGTCATTGCCCTCGACCTCCCCCACCACGCCCGGCTGCTCGCGCAAGGGTGCCCGCGCCACCCGCGCCGCCAGAGACGTGCCCGGGTACAGCCGCACCCCCGCCGAGATGCCGACCCGCGACGGGCTCAGCCACCGGCACAGCTCGATGGTCCGCCGTATCGTCTCCGGGGTCTCACCCGGCGCCCCCAGCAGTAGGTCGAACATGAAGGCGAAGCCCTCGCGATGGCAGAGCTGGGCCGCCCGCTCGAGGTCCTCGGCCGTGTGGTCGCGCCCCAGCCGCGCGAGATGCTCGTCGCACCCGTGGTCGGCACCGAAGTCTATCCCCACACACCCGGCGCGCCTCATCGCCGAGGCAAGCTCGTCGTCGAACCCCGCGGGCTGGCAGTAGGCCCACCACTGCACGCGCTCCCCAAGCCCCCGCTCCTCGATCGCCTCGCACACCGCCACCGCGTGCTCGCGCGGGCGGTTGAACTCAGCGTCGCAGGTGTGCAGGTGCACCACGCCCTGCACGGCCAGCGCCGCGATCTCCGCGGCCACATCCCCCGGTGCCCGCAGCCGCAGCCGGCGGCCCTTCGCCACCGGGTCGGCGCAGTAGATGCACACCGCATCGCAGCCGCGCTTGGTCTCGAAACCGGCCTGGCCACCCTCCCGCCAGTACCGCGGGTTGTCCACGAAGCCCCGCGCCGCCAGCGGCCAGCGGGCCAGGTCCGTGTCGCGCCGGGGATTGGCCCGCACCCGGCCGTCCTCCCGCCATACC
>Ga0116202_10001759_pt1 | contig 12707 bp, 12 predicted proteins | sample LakKivw325mmetaG_FD_94479 | JGI IMG/M metagenome (GOLD analysis project Ga0116202, IMG submission 94479) | Anoxic lake water microbial communities from Lake Kivu, Rwanda to study Microbial Dark Matter (Phase II) - Lake Kivu water 325m metaG | ecosystem: Environmental > Aquatic > Freshwater >...
AGAAGTTCCCGGCCGGCTACCGGGTCGAGGAAAGCCCGGAGCGCGCCGTAGGCATCTGTACCAAGCTGACAGAGGAACTGGAAAACGAGGGACTCGCCCGCGAGCTCGTCCACAAGGTCCAGAACCTCCGCAAGGCGGCCGGATTCGACGTGGTCGACCGCATCCGGCTTCATTATCAGGCATCGCCGCGCCTCGCCGCGGCGGTGCGGGAATTCGAAGACTACATCCGGCATGAGACTCTGGCCGTGGTCGTGACCGACGAAGTGATGGCGGAACCCGACATCCGGGAGAGCGCGAGGATCAACCGGGAGCCGGCCGAACTGGCGCTCAAGAGAGTGAGGGAGTAATGGACAAACGCAAGCTGCACAAGTACGAAAGGGCACTACTGGCCGAGAAGCAGCGGATTCTGAAACAGGGTCGTGTCACCGACGAAGTGATGGACGCCGCCTGCCCGGACAAGACCGGCGACCTCTCCACCCACCGGACCCACACCGCCGACCAGGGCACCGAGAACTACCAGCGCGAGATGGCCTCGCGTTTCAAGACCATCGAAACCGACACCTTGCGCCAGATCGAGGATGCGCTGAAGCGGATTGCCGACGGTACCTATGGCATCTGCGTCTCCTGCGGCGGGCCCGTACCCATGGCCCGGCTCGAAGTCGTGCCCCATGCCCGGTACTGCATGAAGTGTCTGGAAAAACGCCGATAGAGTAAGACGCCACAGCCCGGCCCCAATGACCGATGGGGCATTCCGGACTCCTCAGTGCGCAATCTGAAACTGACCATTGAGTTCGACGGCGCGAACTACGCGGGCTGGCAGTTCCAGCCCGACCGCCCGACGGTCCAAGGCGAAATCGAATCGGCGCTGGACAAGATAGTCCACCAAGCTATCAGGGTCTGCGGCTGCGGCCGGACCGACGCCGGTGTCTCCGCCCGGGCCTACGTCGCAAACGTCCAGGTCGACTCGCGTCTGACACCCGACCGCCTCAAACTCGCCATCAACTACTTCCTGCCCGACGACATTCTGATACGCTCCATCGAAGAGGCGAAGCCCGGCTTCCATGCCCGCCACAGCGCCCTGGGCAAGACCTACGTCTATCGCATTGTACTCCGGAAGTCTCCCCTGCGACGGAGACAGGCCTGGGAGTTCTGGTTCAAACTGGATGTCGAGAAAATGCGCAAGGCCGCACCGCTGTTTGAGGGACGCCGCGACTTCCAGCATTTCTGCCAGATAGGCCGAAAGCGGGACGCGCCGGGAGATGACCGCGAAAACAGGGACTGTCCCGCGCGCCGAGCGCTCGGAGGGACTGTCCCTGCTTTCGCAGACGGAATGTGTACGGTCAAGAAGGTCAAACTCGCGGCGTCCGGCGACGAGGTCCTCGTCACGGTCGAGGGCGACCGGTTTCTCTACAAGATGGTCAGACGGATTGTGGGCGCGCTCGTCGCCTGCGGCTCCGGCCGGCTCACGCAGAGAGACATCCGCGCCGCGCTTGCCGGCCGACTCAGCCGTCCCTTCACTACCGCCCCTGCCTGCGGTCTGCTACTCGACTCGGTCGAATACTGACGCCCTGTATGCAGTATACTGTATACTGTATACTGTATACTGTATACAGGTTCACTGAGAGCCGCGCTCGTAGCGCGCCGCTGCGTCATCCAGCGCCTGCTTCGGCGTCTTCGCGCCGAGCATCGCCTGCTCAAGCTCCTCAATCAGCGCCATGCGGCCGGCGAGCCACTTGAGCCCGCGCGGCTCGAACACCGCGCAGTCCATCTGGGCGTAGGCCGCCTTCAGGCCCGGCGTCCCTGCCAGCCGTTCCTGCATCCGCGGGTCTTCAAGCGACCGCCGGTGAATCGGCACGTACCAGGTGCCGAGCGACCACTCGACCTGCTGCTCGGGGCTGGTGAACCACTTGATGAACTTCCAGGCCGCGGCCTTCTGTTCCGGCGACGCCCGCCGGAACATGCCGACATTCGTACCGTAGACAATCGCCGCCGGAATGCCCCAGGTCGGCACCGGCGCCATTCCTACCGGGAAGGACTCCTTATCCACGACCGACGCGCGCCAGGTCGAACTGCCGGTCAGTGTCGCCATCCTGCCTACCAGGAAGTCGTCCATCGGGGTCCGGCCCACGTCGGTATTCTGCACCTTGTCCGCTAGAACCATGTCAACCTGAAACCGCAGCGCCTCCACGCCCTCCGGGCCGTTGAATAACGGTTGACCGTCCTCTTTGTCCAGGAATCGGCCGCCTCGTTGATACAGCATCGAACCGAATATCCAGATGTCGGTTCCGCCGGCCGCACCCCACACCTCCACGCCGCCGGCCGCGTCGCGCCTGGTCAGCAGGTTGGCCGCCCGCCTGAACTCGGGCCAAGTCTTGGGGAACTCCGGGTAGCCGGCAGCCGCGAACATCGGCACGTTGTAGTAGTAAACGGGTACGCTCTTGTTGAAAGGCAGGGTGAGAAGCTTGCCATCCCAGGAGTTGTTCTCAAGCAGGGCCGGGTAGACGTCGGCCAGGTCCTCGGCGCTCAGCCCGTCCGGGCCGTGAACGAAGCTATCGAGATAGACCAGCTCTCCGCCCGCGTGCAGTTGGGTCGTCCAGTTCTCGTACATCTGCGCGATGACGGGCGGGTTCCTGGCCGCGACCGCGCCCATCAACTTCTGGGAAAGCGCGTCGTAGTTGCCCATCCCCACCAGTTCGACGTGGATATCGGCGTGCGTGCTCTCGAAGCGGTCGACCATCGCCCTCAGGGTCTTCTGCGACTCGCCGCCCATCGCGTGCCAGAAGGTGACGGTCGTCTTCGAAGAGGTGCTCCTGCATCCGGCGACTACCGCCATCAGAAGAGTCAGCGCTATGCAGTTCTTGCCGCTCATGGCCTCATTCTAGAGACGACTCCCGCGCAGTCAACTCCTCGGCGCGGTGAGGCGAATCTCCCTCGGTGCCGGGCAGTCAAAGTATGCGGAGGTATAGGTACATGCCTACAAGAAACAAAGGTAACCTGGTGTGTGTGGTAGAGTCCGCAATACGTAGCAACACCCAGTGGCTGTTGCTGGCCGCAGTGGCCATGGTGGCTGCGTCTGTGGCGGCGGCGCTGTCATAGGTTGAATGACATGGCGGGCTCTCAGTCGAGCTCCTTGCCGAGCGTGTAGACAATCCGTCATGAACAGGCGAGGGCCGGAAAGGCCCTCGCTTTACACTATCGAAACGGCTGACGCTAGTTCAGAACCGAGACCTTGACGTGCGCGACCTGTCCGCCGGCAGAGAGTTCATACACGTATAGACCATTGCCGACCCGCTTACCCGCGTCATCGCGCAGGTTCCAGTTGACCGTATTCGCACCTGCCGGCATCTGCCCATTGACGAGCGTCCGCACCAGCGCACCTGAAGTCGAGTAGACCCGGAGCGTCACGTTCTCAGCCTTGGGCAGGTTGAACTGCACCGCGCTGTGTCCTACGACTGGGTTCGCGCCGATAGCTGAGAACTCAACTGGCTTAACCACCGGCGTCTCACTGACGCCAGTCATGTACTGCTCAATAACGGCACGCATGGCTGTCTCGTTCCACCCAACCGTAGCGTATCTCACTGTATCGTTTGCGTCAACCACATAGTTGGTCGGGATGGAATTGGATATCTTCCATACATTCCACACACCACCGTCATCGCGCAGGAACGTATAGTTGTTCTGACGAGCGTAGGTCTTGACGGTGTTCCAATCCTCCCAGAGGTTTATCGAGAGCGGTACGAAGCTCTGTTCTCCGTACTCGTCCAGCATGGCCTGAAAGCGCGGCAACTCCGCGCGACAGGTCCCTCAGCCCGACTGCCAGAAGAGGATCGCGACGACTTTGCCAGTATAGTCGTACAGCGAATGGTTGACACCTGCCGTATCGGGCAGGGTGAAGTTGGGCGCATGTTGGCCCACGCCAATGCCCGCCATCAGCATAGAAGGCACGGCAGCCAAGACGGCCAGCGCCAATAAGGACTTACGCATATACGAACACCTCCTTTGTGCCGGCGTCCCGGCACAAGTCATGACTTAGGAGCCTGAGTAAATTCTAGACTCGTCCACCTCCGAGTCAAGCCGCGCCGGGAACTTGCCCGAGTATTGACATAGGTCCAGCGGCTTGCTAGCCTGAACCGTCGGCCATGCCAGGCGAGAGCCATCCCGGCCGGCCCGGGACGGCGATTCGTCTCCCGGAAGCACGAAACCGAGGAGCACATCTTGACGGTCCGGCTTCTTATCATCGCCGGCTACCTGCTGGCGCTGCTGGCCCTTGGCCTTCTGGCACGGCGCGGCACGCCCCCCACCCACGAGGGCTTCTTTCTCGCCAATCGCACAATCGGGCCGATTCTCATGTTCCTCACAATGGCCGCGACGAACTTCTCAGCCTTTACCGTGTTCGGCTTCTCCGGCGCCGGCTACCGCATCGGCTACGCCTACTACCCGATAATGGCCTTCGGTACCGGTTTCATGGCCCTGACGTTCATTCTCATCGGTGTGCCCGTCTGGCAGGCGGCGAAGAAGCTGGGCGCGGTCACGCCGCCCGAGCTCATTCGATTGCGGTTCAACAACGCGCCGCTGCACGCCGTCTACCTCGTCGTGATGGTCGTCTTCACCCTGCCCTACCTCGCGATACAGCCGATGGGCGCGGGCTACGCGCTCAAAGGTCTGCTGGACATTCCCTACGTCTGGGGCGCGACCGTCGTCACCGCGGTCGGCGTCGGCTACGTCCTGCTCGGCGGCATGAAGGCGGACGTCTGGACCGATGCCCTGCAGGGCGTCGTGATGCTCGTAGTGATGCTGGCCGTCCTCCTCGGGATAGCGGCTGCCCTCGGCGGGTTCGCGTCGGCCAACCGTCACGTGCTCGAACGATTCCCCGACTTGTTCAGCCGGCCCGGCGGCGGCAACGCGCTGCCGATGTCAATCTGGTTCTCCTACATGGCGCTCTGGTTCCTCTGCGACCCGATGTTCCCGCAGCTCTTCCAGCGGTTCCTCGCCGCCCGTGACGCCCGCAGCCTGAGAGTGACCGCCGCGCTCTACCCGCTTGCGACCGGCGGACTGTTCTTCATACCGGTTGCGGTCGGCGTTATGGGAAGGTTGATTCTCCCCGACCTCGCTGGCAACCAGACCGACCAGGTGCTGCCAATGGTCGTGGCCAGGCTCCTGCCCCCATGGCTCGGCGCCGTCGCGATGGCCGGCGGGCTCGCGGCCCTGATGTCCACGATGGACTCGCAGCTCCTGACCCTGAGCTCGATGGTGGTGCGTGACGGAGCGACGCTTGCGCGCACCTCGCCGGTATCTAACCGCCGGTCAAGGGTCGTCGTCGTCCTGCTCGCCGCGGTCGGCCTGGTTCTCGCGCTCCGACCCTGGGCCCCGATTCTAGAGATCGCCACCGAAGCCTTTACGGGGCTGGCCGTGCTCTTCCCGGTCACGCTCGCCGCGGTCTACTGGCGGAAGGCGAGTGCCGGGGCCGGCCTCGCCTCGATACTCGTCGGTGAAGCGCTCGTCGTGCTCTAGCATTTCAGACTTCTCCCCACCTTCGGCTTCCTGCCGGTGATTCCGGTCGCCGTCGTCACGACCCTGGTGCTGGTTGTCGGCAGCCTCATCGCACCGGCCCGTGGCCTCGAGCCGCTGGCCCGAACCACGGCCCGCGGCTGGCGCTGGGCCGCATTCTTCGCGCTTCTGTTCCTGCTCGGGAACGACTTCTGGGCGTGGCGTCAGGCGACGCCGCTCTGGTCCGGCCTTCCGTTTTGGCTCTGGTACTACGTCGCGCTGATTCTGCTGTTGTTCGGGCTGGTCGTGCTGCTTATCCGGCCGCGGCGTCAGTCCGGCGAGCCGCCGCCCAGCTCGAACAGCCGGTCGCGGAAGGCTACGTAGCGAACGAGTTCGCCCATGTCGAACACGATGTGCGGGTGCGTCAGGTACTCCATGCCCGGTTTGACCTGCATGCCTTCGGGAACCGCTATCGCCGGCTCGGCGCCGTTCCTGAAGTTGGCGAGGAAGCCGTCGTCCGCGAGCCGCTCGTATGGGTAGTATTGAACGCAGAACTTCCGCTCCATGTCGTGGTAGAGGAAGTCGATGTCGAGCAGCGACTCACATCGGCACTTCGGGCACTGGAACACGTTCACGGCTCCGGCCAGAAGCAGCTCCTTGTCGTCCGGGTCCTGGGTGACGTTCATCGAGCGCCAGACCGTGGCCGACGATTCCTCGCCGCAGGATGGGCATCTCGCTTCGACCGTTTCCTTCACAGACATGAGTCGCTCCGCAGGGAAACCCCAAACCCCAAACCCCAATGACCAATCAAGCAGGAAATGACCAAGCCCGACAGCCGTGCGTGTCGCGAGTCGCTACTCGGGAATTGGGGCTTTCCGCTTTGACTGGTCATTGAGACTTGGTCATTCTGATTCCCTCGCCCTTCATCTATCCGCCCTTATCCTCTTCCCCCGGCCCCAGCGCAGCTTCGCAGTCAGCACGCGGTCGGTTGAGAATACGCGCGCGGCGACGAGGATGCAGGCGGTGGCGAATACCGCCATGTACGCGAATCCGGCGAAAACCAGGCTGTAATTTCCGAAGAGCATTGCCTTGGGCATCAGGAATGGGTACGCGAAGGGTCTCGCGTACATGAGAATCTTGATAGGCAGCGACGCCGCTTCGACGTTGAGGAAAACGCTGAGGAAGTAGGGAATCACCACGAGCATCATCAGCGGCGTTATCGACATCTGGGCGCTCTTGGCGTCGTCGGCGAATATCGCGAGCAGTGTTGCGAGCGACAGCCCGCAGAGCAGGGCAAGGAAGAGTCCCACGGCCAGCAGCGCGTAGGACTGGGGCCCGAACGTGAGCCCGAGCGCGGAAAGCGCTGAAGCGCCTGCGGCGCCGACGGGCGCGCTCATCTCTTCGCCCAGCGAACCGGTCCAGTAGACCATCGCGAGCATAAAGATGCCGGAGACGACGAGCGCCACCAGGGCAGCGCCGACCATCTTGCCGATGACGATGCTCGTCCGACCTATCGGCACGGTCAGCAGGGTCTCCAGCGTCTTGTTCTCCTTCTCCTGCCCGATTGACGCGGCAATCATCTGGCTGGAGTAGATGAGGACCATCAGCAGCACGATGGGAATCATGAAAGTCTGCGACAGCACCAGCCCGCTGAGCGCGTCCGCGCTCCCTTCGACCACCCTGTCCTTGACCACGACGTACTCGGTGGTCTGAAGCGGGTTCTGCAGGTTCTCCGGGTCGGTTCCGGGAAAGGCGCGCGCCAGATACGCACCGGCTAGCCGGTGGTTTGCTGCGCCGAGCAGGGCCTTGAGCTTGAAGCTCTTCTCCATCTGGGTGATAGAGAACCCGCTGACGATGTTGTAGACGCGGATGTCCGCTGACTGGTAAGCCTCGATTCGGCACTCCAGGCTTTCCGGTATGACTACCAGCCACGTCACGCCCGCTGTCCTTGCCAGGGTCAGCAGCTCGTCAAGACTACCCTCGGCCGGGATGACCGTGGTCCGGTCGCTTTCCAGCGCTTCCACCACCCCCTGCGACGTCGGGGTCCGGTCATTGTCGGCGACGATTACGCTCTGCGGCCGCGACGACTTGGCCCGTTCGCCCCTGATTGCCCGGCCGATGAACACGAAGACTATCATTATCGCAACGAAGGGCATGAGCATCTGCGGGGTCAGAAGCTCCCGCGCTTCCTTGACGATAATGTTGGTGATGACCCTCACAGGAGAAAGACCCCAAACCCCAATGAACAATGACCAATCAAGCAGGAAACGACCAAGCCCCGCCGTAGACCTCCGCGCGACTCACGGGTTGGGTATTGGGGCTTTTCTCTTTGGTTGGTCATTGGCGCTTGTTCATTGGTCATTCCAGCCGTTCCATCTTCAAGAACACCTCTTCCAGGTTCCTGCACCCGTGCTTCTGCTTCAGCTCCTCGGGCGCGCCGGTCTCGATTATCTCTCCCTGCTTGATGAGCGCGACCCGGTCGGAGAGGAACTCGACCTCCAGCATGTTGTGCGACGAAAGCAGCACCGTCGTCCCCTCGCGCGCATACTCACGCACCCGCTTGCGGATTCCCATCGAGTTCGACACGTCGAGACCCGAGGTCGGCTCATCCAGAATCGCGAGCTTTGGCTCTGTCATCAAGGCCCGGGCCAGCAAGAGCTTCCGCGCCATCCCCTTGGAATAGGTCTTCACCTTGTGCCGGATGCGCTCGCCCAGCTCGGCCAGCTCGATGCCCCGCTCGACCATCCTGTCCCGGTCCCGGTTGTCCTGCGTGTAGAACGTGGCCATGAACCGCAGATAGTCGAGCCCGGACAGGTTCTTGTACGCTCCGGCGTCCTCGGGCAGATAGCTCAAAAGCCGCCGCACGTCGCCCGGCTTCTCGGCCACGTCGATTCCAAAGACGCTCACCTCTCCCGACGACGGCCGGAGCAAGGTCGAGACGATGCGCAGAGTCGTGGTCTTGCCCGACCCGTTCGGCCCGATGAGCCCGAACACCTCGCCCGGCTTGATGTCGAACGAGATGCCGGCCAGTGCCCTAAGCCCGCCGAAGCTGCGGGCGAGGTTCTTCACGCTGCAGGCATATTCCACAGCCGGTATTATAGGGGGTTTCCCATCCGAGGAAAGCGCGGCTACAAAGGGCTTGAACGGCGGCACCCGGCGTTCCCTGCGGATGCCGGGTGCCCTGCCGGTTGTGCTTGCGCTAGAAGTAGAAGTTCAACCCCAGGGTGGTGTACGTGAGACCGAGACCGAGCTTGCTCATCATCGTGACGTCCTCATAGCCGTAGTAGTACTCATCCCGGTACTTCTGGTCGACTCCGCCCCACAGGAACCGGGCGCCGAACTCGGCCGAGAGTGACAGACTGCGGGAGATGTAGTACTCACCGCCGAACGACACGGTCCCCCCGAAGTTGCCACCCAGGACGTCCTGCACCATCCGACTCGTAGTCGTGTCTTTGTATATCGAGTCGTTATCGGTGGTACTGACGCTGGCCGAAGCGAGCGAATAGAAGGCGCAGAGGCCAACAAAGGGCCTTGCGAATCCGCCTCCGTTGCCGTTCGCCTCGAGGGCGTCGCCGCCGAAGTAGTACTTCGCGGCAACTTGGGGCAGGAAGACACTCGCGCTCACGTTCGAGCCGTATTCGTCGGTATACGTTGTGTCATAGGTTTCCATCGTGTCATAGTGGGTGGTCTTGTAGTTGTCGCTCCACGATGCGGTTGCGAACTCCAGGCCGCCGCCGATGAAGAAGTTGTCGGCCTTGTACCCGACGTGGGCCGCGTTAATCAGCAAACCGGGCCTGACACTGAATGCGAGTCCGCCCTGCGCATAGGCAGCGGCGGCCGCGATGGCTATGACCAGGGTCATAGCTGTCGCCTTACGCCTCACAGAACCTCCTTCTGGTTAGGAACCGCGGACATGTCCGGCGTCCGGGCAGGCAACCTGCTCAATGCCAAACCGCAACGTTCCTGCTCGGCGACGCCGAACCCAGGTAGATGATAGCGATGCTACCTCAATGTCAAGGACTGCCGAGTTACCTGAATCCGACATCGGAGCCACGAAGGACACGAAACGAATGGGTACGGGATGCCACATGTCCGTTTCATCCCGTTTTCGTGTCTTCGTGGCCATCAATCTCGGTGCTGGGGGAGTTCAGAAGAGCGCTCCAATCAGCATGGATGTGGAGGCTGGCTATGACACCGCGGGGCGGAGGAAGTCGCTCCGCCCCGCAATGAGTCGAGTCTCTCTTGCTAGTCGACCAAAAGGGCTCGAGTCGTAAGCCTGCTTCTCGGACCCCGGAGCTCGAGGAAATAAGCCCCACAGGCGAGCCTGCGGCCGCGAGCGTCCGTACCGTCCCAGACGATAGAGAATGAACCGCGGTCGAGCCGCGAGTCCAACAGCGTCCGTACCGCTCTGCCGGTTCTGTCGAATACGCGCAGGACCGCCCGACCACCCTCTGGTACCTGCCAGCGGACTTCTGTGCTGCGGCTGAACACATTCGGCGCCGCCGAGAGCCGGACGGCGTCCGCTGGCTCAGGCGATTCCTGGACGCCCGTGAGCGGGTATATGGGCGGGCTGACAAACGAGGTAATCACGTTGGCTTGGACCAGGACCGGCTCGAAGTACGGGCTCGCGGCATAACCGGGCGTGGCTACGGTCAGCGAGTATTCATCGGACTCAAGTCCCTCAATCTGGTACTCGCCCCATGCACCGGTGTATGCCTGACCGTTGCCCTTTATGCCGGTCGCCATGACCAGGGCGCCTGTAACCTCAGTCTGGGCGACTCCGTCATAAACGAAACCGGCGATGCCGGCGCCTCCAGCCGGGGGCAGGGCGAGACATATGCTCTCGGTAACCTGGTCCGGCGCAACCAGGACGCTTTCAGGATATACCCTTGGATGGTAACCGTGTGCGCAGGCTCGTACCAGATACTTGCCGTGTCGCAGCCCCCGAATCAGGTAGAAGCCGCCTGAATCCGACAAGGCCCGGCCCTGCCCGTGCGGACCCCAGGTGAACAGGTTAGCGCCCGCAATTGGAGCCCCGGTAACGGAGTCGGTCACCGTGCCCGAGATTCCGCCGGGCTGGCCGTCCTCCGGCTCCAAGGCGAAGTCCACGTGCTGTGTCACCTGCCCCGCATGGACCTCAACCGTCTCCGGCGCCGAAGGCTTGAATCCGCGCGCGCTGGCCGCCACGTGATAGGTCCCGGCCGGCAGCTCGCCGATGTAGTAGTGTCCGTACATGCAGGTATTGTCCCGGCCTCGTTTCGGACCCTCGGCGACGACCAAAGCGCCGAATATCGGCTCGCCGTTGGCCTTGTTCGTGACCGTCCCGGCGATGCCGCCGGTCTGGCTGCTGTCCGGCTCCAATGCGAAGTTGACGCTGTCGGTGACTTGTCCGCCGACAACCAGAACTGACTCCGGATAAACCTTGGGCTTGAACCCCCTTGCGCGCGCACAGACGCGGTACTTACCGGCGGGCAGGTTCGCTATCAGGTATCCGCCGTACCGGCAGGTATGCGCCTGGCCGCTGCCGTGCGGGCCGGTTGCAGTCACAAGAGCTCCGGGAATCGGCTCGCCGTTGTCGGCATTGGTGACGAAGCCCGAAATGCCGCCATGCCCGCCGCCGGTCGGCTTCAGCGCGAAGTCGATGTCCGGCGTATTCCGGCCCGAATCCACGACGACCGACTCCGGATACACGGCCGGTTCATACCCAGTGGCCGAAGCATGGACCTGGTACTTACCCGGCGGGAGGTCCGCAATCTGATACCCGCCGCAGGCGTACGAATGGGCCTCGCCCCTTCCGTCCGGGCCGCTCGCGACTATCAACGCGCGGGCGATGCCCTCCCCGGTCTGCTCATCGGTCACCCTGCCCGAGATCGCGCCGTTCCGGTGGCCGAGCGGTTTCAGCGCGAAGTCAATGCTGTCGGTGACCTGGCCCTGAATCACAGTGACCGACTCAGGATAGACCTCGGCCTGGTACCCGGCGGCCGAGGCATGCAACTGATAGGTGCCGGGCTGTATCTGAATGAGGTAGTATCCGCTGGAATCGGTGTATGCTCCGCCGTGGCCGGTGCACACCGCTGCGCCTGCAATCGGGCGCCCGTTCTGGGCGTCGGTGACGACGCCCGAGATACCGGTGACGACCATTGCCTGCAGGCCGGCGACCAGCGCCAGACCTGCGAGGAGAATGAGTGTTCTCTTCATTACCACCTCCGGTGGCAGAATTCGCTTCAACCTGAGTCTATGCGCCCTTGCTTCCGTTCGGTCGGAAGCTCGTATCATTCTCCTCCGGACAAGAGGAGTGTCAAGGTAAACATTCAGCGGGGAACTCGTGTCCGTGAACCCACATCGACAAAGTCAATGGCTGATCCCGGAGCGACGGCGCCATGGTCACGCACGGCGCCTCACGCGCGGGCGCCGACCGCGTGCCGCGACCCCGGGAAGCTCCTCCAGTGGCTCATCAGAGAGAATCAGTCTTCGATGCTACGGCCCGCCGGATACCATCTGGAGCGATACCGGCAGCCTGTTTCGCGTGCGCAGCCCTGCGCTACGGCGTGGGCTCGTTCACGTTGAAGACTTCGCTCCTGATTGCCGCCAGCACCTTCGGGTTTTGACCCCGCGCCGCCCACTTCTATGAAAGCACTTCGCTTGCTATGTCGAAGCTCTCACCGGTTATCTGCTTCTGACGCACCAGCTTCCATAACTGCCGGCCATAGCTGAGGTACGGCACGTAGTTGGTAGTATGAACTCCCTGTGCATTCAGCACTTGCCTGACCTTCGCCTCCATCGCGACCATCTCGATGGTTATCGCCTCGTAGCGTTGCCGCATGCTCTCCTGCAAGAGGTCAAGGGTCGCCTTGGCCTGAGCTGGGCTGTACTTCTTCTCCCAGCGCTCTATCCGTCGGATTACGTCAGACATCTGCGCACTCCTCTCGTCCGGACCTTAGATAGCGTTCCTGCTCAAGGAAAAGCCCTCAGCAGGCCCTCGAGGTAGCCCTGATTCCGGAGCAGTACCCCAAAGGAGTGGGCAGGCCGAAGCCTGCTATCGCATTGCCTGCCCGTCTGTAACCTCTTAGACGCAAGCAGGTTACACCCGATGCTACCAGAGCCAAGTACCCTAAAATGCGGAAGATACGTAGGCAGGCCCCGGCCCCTGCTATCGCCCAAGCGTCTGGGTCACTGTTTGGGGGACCGTCTCGGGGACGGTCTAGGTTACAGTCTCTGCG
>Ga0116202_10001761_pt1 | contig 12687 bp, 9 predicted proteins | sample LakKivw325mmetaG_FD_94479 | JGI IMG/M metagenome (GOLD analysis project Ga0116202, IMG submission 94479) | Anoxic lake water microbial communities from Lake Kivu, Rwanda to study Microbial Dark Matter (Phase II) - Lake Kivu water 325m metaG | ecosystem: Environmental > Aquatic > Freshwater >...
GCACGGCGGGCCGGTGGGTGCAGCTCAGGGGCAGCGTCCGGCGGGGCGAGCTGCGCGACACGGACCGGGAGACCATGCTCGCCCTGGCCGCGACGGCGGAGACCTGGTTCGACGACGTGGTGCCGTCGCTGGCCGAGATGTACAGGCGCGCCGCCCCGTCGGCCCCCGCGTAGACCCAGGCCGAGAACTCGTAGTCGCAGGCCGGATCGAGCCCGTCCCCAAGCCTGAAGTAGGCTCCGCCGGAGGCCGCCGTGGGGCTCACGCGGAGGGAGAACCTGCCTGCGTGGGCGCGCGCGTCGTCCGCGGCATAGGTGGCCTGGTAGGTGTGGAAGTCCGGGAGGTCGCCCTCGAAGCCCTCGTCCAGACCCACCGGAGCGCTGCCGGCCCACACCGCGGCCATGCCCGACAGCAGCAGAATCCCGACCACAGCCCCGGCCTTACTGCTGGCACCAGACGCATCAGTGGATGGCTCCTTGTGCGTGGACTGCCCGAGAGGCAGCCATCCTCGCCCCGGAGGTGCGCCGGCCCCCGCGCTCCGGGGCCACACGCTCGCGCGGCCTACGCCCACCCGTCCTTAGCCCTGCCGCCCTTGCCCTTGCCCAGCGCCGAGACAGACCAGCCGGCCTTGCTCTGCTGGACGGGCCCGCCGCTGCCACAGGCCGGGCAGGGCAGGAACTGGCCGGTCCTCTTGTCGGTGGCGCCACAGGAGATCACGCCGCAGGTCTGGCACAGGATCAGGCCGCCCGCGCCGCAGTGCGGGCAGCCCCGGTATCGCTCCAGGTAGAAGACGCCCTTGAGCGTCCGCCCCGTCCCGGCGGGCTGCCCGATCTGGCTCCCCGGCGGCAGGGCCTGCGCGTCAACCACCTCGTAGGCCCCGCCTTCGCGCGGCGCCGCGATCACCAGGAAGGGCTGCTTGGCGTAGGCGCAGGCCGCTTCCAGCCGCTCGGCCTGGGCGTACTCCACTGTCTCCTGGTCCACCGCCGGCAGCTCCTCGGCCTCGTCCACCGGCGGCAGTTCCCCCGCGGCGGCCACGGGCCCGCACGGCGCCTGCTTCCCTTCGCCGACTTGCGCCGGCGGCGGAGGGCCCACGGCCTGCCCGGGCCCCGCCTCTCCGCCCACCTCGGGAGACTCGTCGAGCACCACGTCCAGGATCGGATCGGCGTCCTCGGGCCCGAGCTCGACGTCCAGGATGGCCTCTTCGGGCTCCGGTTCCTCGGGCGGATGCTCGTCGGTCGGATCAGGTGCCTGGCTGTCCTCGGACATCGGCGGAACACCTCGGTGTATCCCCGACGCCGGGCGTCGCCCCTCCGACGTCGGTCCCGCGGCCCCACGGCGAGGCCGCGGGAGCATCTTACACGCAAGCGCACGCCGTGTGCAGTCCCTCGCCGACTCAGGGGCTGTAGGCCGTGCGCGGCGGTGGCCCGTCGCCTTTGCGCCGGCGCCCCTTTGAAGGCCCAGCCGCGCGGGTGTTACAATGGCGCCGCGTTGGCCTAGGAGTGTCACCGTCATGCCCGAGGACCGGTCAACACGCGCGGCGGCTCTGCTCTGCCTGGGCGGCCTGATTGTCGCCCTCTGCCTCGCCGGCTGTGGCGGCCCGACGCTGGACAGGCTCCGCGAGGAGGCGGACGTTGCCTTCAAGGCGGAGCGGTACAACGCGGCCTACGCCGGCTACAAGGCCATCGTGGACCGCGACCCCAGGAACACCCACGCCCTGACACGGCTTGCCGAGTGCTGTCTGTGGCTGCGCGACGCCGACCGGGGCCTCTACTGGGCGAAGAAGGCGCTGGAGGTGGACCCCGGGTCGGCCACCGCCTGGGAGAAGAAGGGCGAGCTTCTCCTGTCTTCGCAGAAGCCCGAGGAGGCGCTGGTGGCCTTCAAGAAGGCCCTGGCCCTCGACGGCCAGATGAACCTGACCCGGCTGAACATGTCCGTGGCCTACCAGGCCCTGAAGCAGGCCGACAGCGCGGTCGAGATCGGGCGCGAGGCCGTCGAGATGGATCCGAGGAAGGCCGAGCCCCACTTCCGCTATGCCATGGCCCTGCAGGCCGCGAAGCGCTACGACGAGGCGGAGGAGGAGTACCGCAAGGCTATCGCGCTACAGCCCGACCACGTGGACGCCCTCATGTACCTGGCGCGCCTGCTGGTCAGGGAGCGCAAGAAGCTCGCCGACGCGCGGCAGGTCGCTCAGAAGGCGAGCGAGATCAGGCCGGGCAACGGGGAGCCCGCGACGCTGGCGGCCTGGGCGCTGTACCTGATGGGAGAGCAGCGCCCGGCGGTGCGCGAGCTCGAGCAGATCGCCCGGGCGCACCCTACGAACTTCGAGACCTGGGCCCTGCTGAGCAAGGGCTTCAAGGACCTGGGCATGGAGGAAGCCGCTCGACAGGCCGCCGCTTTCGCCATGCAGACGGGGCCGAGAGTGCGTCGGCCCGCGTCCGCGGCGCCCCCGACGGAGGGCCCAGAGGGCGACTAGCCACCCCCAGGGGAGGGCATCAACCGTGAGTGACGCCGAATTGGTCGCGGGGCTGCAGCGCCGCGTTGAGGTGCTGGGACGCGAGCTGGAGGCGGTGCAGCGCATCGCCAAGGAGCTTGGCGGCGAGACGGACGTGGATGGGATCGTGCGTCGGGCCCTGCAGGTGGCCCTCGAGACGCTCCACGCCAACGCCGGCTCCGTGCTGCTGTACGACGAGGACCAGGACAAGCTCGTGTTCCGCTACGTGGTCGGCGGCGCCGGCGACAAGCTGATCGGTGTGGCGGTGGACACCGAGGGCAGTATCGCCGGTCGCGTCTTCCGCGAGGGTCGTACCGTGGTCAGCGGGGACGTGCGGGGCGAGCAGGACCACAGCCGGGAGATCGAGGAGCGGACGAAGTACGTCACCACGAACATGGTCACGTGCCCCCTGATCGTCAGCACGGGCGACGTGGTGGGAGTCATGCAGGTTTTGAACAAGGCCGAGGGGGACTTCAAGGCCGACGACGTGGCGCTGCTGGAGATCCTGGCCCACCAGATCGCCACGCGCATCGAGACGGCCCGGCTCCAGGAGGCGGCCAAGTTCGCCGCCATCGTCAAGTTCATCGGCAACATCAGCCACGACGTCAAGAACATGCTGACGCCGGTCCAGACGGGCGCCTACACGCTCCAAGAGGCCCTGGCGGCCGATGTGGAGCTGCTGGGAAGCGCCCGGGCCGCGGAAGGCGTGCCCCAGGGCGTGACGGAGACGCTTGAGGTGGTCAGCGGCGACCTGGAGCTGCTGGCCCCCGAGATCCTCAGCATGATGCTCGACGGCGCTCTCGACGCCCAGCAGCGGGTGGCCGAGATCTCCAACGCCGTCAAGGGCATGGTGGCCGAGCCCCAGTTCGAGCCCACGGATGTCGCCGAGGTGGCGGGCCGCGTCATCAACGTCCTCAAGCTTCAAGCCGAGAGCTGCGGCGTGGACCTCGTGCTGGCCGCCCCCGAGGACCTGCCCAGGGCCGAGGTGGACGGCCGCCAGCTCTACAACGCCATGTACAACCTGTGCTTCAACGCCATCGAGGCCTGCGAGGGCGGAAGCACGGTCACCCTCGCTCTCGTCGCCCGGCCCGAGGGCGTCTTCCCCGACGGCGATGCCCTGCAGATCTCGGTGTCCGACACGGGCAAGGGGATGCCCGAAGAGGTGCGCCAGAAGCTCTTCACCGACCAGGCGGTCACCACCAAGGCAACGGGCACCGGCCTGGGCACGCGCATAGTCGCCAACGTCGTCGAGGCGCATGGCGGTCACATCAGCATCGAGAGCGAGCTGGGCAAGGGTACCACCATCACGCTGCACGTACCGCTGTCGCGGCCGGAGTGATCGTCCGCCCTGCGCCAGCCTGAAAACAGGTCCGCCACCACCCCGGAGGAGTCTGGTATGAGGCCCTTCACCTTCTACAGCCCTGTTCGTCTGCTCTTCGGCGAGGGGCGATTCGACGAGCTCGGCCGGCACGCGTCCGCCCTCGGCCGCCATGCGCTAATCGTGACCAGCCGTCAGGCCATGCGGGCCGCCGGCTGGCTGGACCAGGCCTGCGAGCTGCTGACCGACGCCGGGCTCGCGGTCACGGTCTTCGACCGCGTCACGCCCAACCCCACGGACGGTCTCGTGAACGAGGGCGGGCGAGTCGCCCGCGAGGCTGGCTGCGACGTGGTCGTCGGCTTGGGCGGAGGCAGCTCGATGGACGCCGCCAAGGCCATCGCCGTCCGGGCCACCCACGCCGAGCCGATCGCCGAGTACGTGTGCGACGGCCCCTGGGGCGCGAGGAAGGACCCCACCTGGGCCACGCTTGCCGTGATCTGCGTCACCTCCACCTCTGGCACGTCCTCCGAGCTGACTCCCTTCGCGGTGGTGACCGTCGAGGAGTTGCGCACGAAGGCGGCCATCCGCCACGAGGCCATCTATGCCCGCGTGGCCCTCGACGACCCCCGCCTCACCTACTCGGTCCCTCCCCGAGTGACGGCCGCTACGGGCCTGGACGTCTTCTGCCACTCCATCGAGGCCTACCTCTCGCCCGAGTGCCATCCTCTGGGCGAGGCCGTGGCGGCCCGGGCTATGACCATCGTCGCCCGCCGGCTGGCGCGGGTCGTCGCCGACGGCGGTGATACCGAGGCGCGCGCCCAGCTCATGGTCGCCAACGTCTTCGCCGGCTACGCCCTCTCCCAGGTGGGCGCCACGGTCGTCCACGCTCTCGAACACCCCGTGAGCGCCCTGCACCCCGAGGTGCCCCACGGCGAGGGCCTGGCCGCCCTGCTGCCCGCCTACGCCCGCCTCATGGCCGAACGCGTCCCCGAGCGCCTGGCCTCCGTCGCCGAGTGCTTCGGCCTCAGCGCGTCGGGCCCGACGGACCGGGTCGCGGGCACGGTCGTCGGGGCGATAGAGGGGCTGCTGGAGGAGGTGGGCCTCCGGATGGCCCTGCGCGACCTTCAGGTCACGGCGGAGGAGCTGCCGGAGATAGCCGCCGGCGCCCAGGACTACATGGCCGGCGCTCTCGAGAAGACCCCCGGCGGCACCGACACCGACTTCCTGCTGCGCCTGTTGCAGATGAGCCTGTAGGCCGCCCCGCCGGGCGGCAGGACTCTAAGGAGTGGGTAAGCCCATGCACGAGCCAGTCTTCGTTCTGCCCCTGCCTGCGTTGTCCTATCTGCCCGCCCTCGCCACGGGTATGAGGGTCGGTGAGGCCCTGCTGATCGAGGTGGGCGGCTGGGGTCAGGGCTTCGACTATACCAACCAGGACAACCTGCGCCGAGCGCGCGACATCCTGGGCGAGCAGGGCATGCAGGTGTACTCCTACCACCCGCCCTTCGGCGGGCGATACGACTTCTCGGCCGTGGACGAGGGCCTGCGCGCCGCGGCCGTGGACCTTAACATCGAGCAGCTTCATTCCGCCGCGTCCCTTGGGGCGAAGTACATCGTGATGCACCCCTCGGAGCCGGTGCAGGAGCCCGATCGTCTGTACCGCCGGCGCAACGCCGGACGGGGCCTGCGCGAGCTGACCCGGGTGGCCGAGGACCTGGGGGTCGCGCTCGCCATCGAGAACCTGCCGACGGGCTTCATCGCGGCCGACGTCGAGGAGCTGATGTGGCTCGTCGAGGGGTGCGAGAGCGACGCGGCCGGGGTGTGCTTCGACACGGGCCACGCCCACCTGCTGCACCTGCCCCTGAGCCGCTTCTTGCGCCGGATAGGCGACAAGCTGCTCACGATCCACTGGCACGACAACGACGGCACCTACGACCAGCACCGTCTGCCCGGCCAGGGCACCATTGACTGGCCGGATTTCTTCGGTGCGCTCGACGCGCTCGGGTGGGACAGGCCTATCTGCCTGGAGGCCGGGCTCCCAGAGGCCCCGACCTACGAGGCGTCCACGCGGCGCGTGCGCGAGGCCCTTGCCGGCAAGAGACCGGTGGTCTGAGGCCGTCGGGGAAGGCCCGGGTCCGCGGGCGCCGCGAGCGCAAAAGACCTACCGCCGCACCCGGACGCCGGTCCGGGTGGGCCCCAGGAGGAAAGAGGCAATGGGTACCGAGGAACGCCGCGTCAGGGTCGGCTTCATCGGCTGCGGGGGCCACAGCTTCCGCTGGATCTACCCGTCGCTGCAGTTCGCGCCCGTCGAGCTAATCGCCACCTGTGATACGCGGGACGATCGCGCGGGCCAATACGCCCGGCAGTTCGGCGCCCGCCGCTCTTACACCGACCACCGCGAGATGCTGGAGCGCGAGGACCTGGAGGGCGTGTTCATCGTCACCGGGTATGACGCCGAGGGTCGGCCCAGCTACCCTCCCCTGGCCGCCGACTGCCTGCGGGCGGGCTGCCATGTGTGGATGGAGAAGCCGCCGGCCGCAACCGCCGCCGAGATCGAGACGCTGATTCAGGTCAGCCGCGAGACGGGCCGGTTCGCCATGGTCGGCTTCAAGAAGTGCTTCTACCCGGCCATCGAGAAGGTCAAGGAGATCCTCGGGCGCGAGGAGTTTGGCCGCCCGTGGCACATCTACGTGCGCTATCCCGAGGCCCTGCCCTCCGAGGAAGACAAGCGCTCGCTTACGGGGAGCGCGCTGCATGCCTTTCTGGACCACATCTGTCACCCGGCATCCATCCTGGTGTACCTGATGGGGCCCGCGCACAGCCTCACCTATCGCCGGGCCCCGAGCGGGGCTGGCTTCGCCCTCCTGCGCTTCGCCGAAGACGCCGTGGGGTGCCTGGACTTCGCCGCGCGCCAGTCGGGCACCAGCCCCCTCGAGCGGCTGGAGGTCGTGGGCGACGGGGCCAATGTGGTCGTGGACAACGGTGTGAGGCTTATCTACTACCGCCCCGGGGGGCGCGGCAGGGGCGGCTATGCCGGCGCGCTCAGCTACATCGGGGACGATGCCGGCGCGCCGATGCTCTGGGAGCCGCAGTTCAGCCTCGCCAGCATGGACGCCAAGACGCTTGCACTGGAGGGGTTCCTGGGCGAGGTGACCTACTTTGCGCGCTGTATCATGGAGGGCCGGGAGCCCGAGAAGGCCGGTCTGGCGGACGCTTTGGGCATCATGCGCATCTACGAGGCCTTTCTGCAGCCCGAGGGCGAGGAGGTAGCCCTCGACGCCACGGTCTGACCCCGGTCGCCGGCCCCCTTCGACGGGCGCGACGGCCGCACCGGGCGAGGAGTGAGCCCGCCCGCCGAGACTGCCGCCTCCGGCTGGGGCGTCCGCCTCGTGGTGGTGCCTGCACTAAAGTATAGTGAAACCGTTTCACCCTTAACAAGGTTACCTATTGCTCGGCGCGCGGACGAGGACGGAATCGGGCTCCGGATTGACCCCGAAGGGGCCCTTTGGGGCGCCTTTCCTACCCTGAATCGACCCATACCGGACTGGTCCAAGCCATGCCCGGCCAGGTCAGCGGCTCCTGGGTCACCCGCGCGTAGTACACGCACGGGCCGGTGAACTCGTCCCGGATCTCGTAGGCGGCGTCGAGGGATTCGGGCCTGGGTGGATCCGATACTATCGGCTCGAAGGCCGTATCCCGCCCGAATCGCAAGCGCAGAATCTCGACGCGCACCAGTAGCTGCGTACCCCAGACCAGCAGCCGCAGGGCCAGCTCCTCCCCCACCTTCGCCTTCCCGCACTGCCCCATCTCGATGCCGTTCACCGAGAATAGCACCAGGATCCGCTCGCCGGTCGTGGCATAGCAGCGCTTGGCGCGGATCGCGTCGAAGATACCCTCCCGGGTAAGCTCGTCGGCCCACACGGCCGCGATCCCGCCGTGCCGCCGGCCGCCCTGCCCGGAATGCTCGTCCGAGGATGCAATCACCCCGAGCCGGTGCCCGGCCATCCAGTAGTCCTGGGCATAGTAGGGGCCCGGGATCGAGGTATTCGCCCGCCTTTCGGGGTTGCGCAGGCGGTTGAACTCGTACGACAGGGCGTGCTGCGGGGCGTAGCTCTCGCTCTGGCCGTGGTGCGAGTAGATCTCGACCACGGGTCGCAGGCCGCGGTCGTCGGGCCACGCGTGCCAGTCCACCCGGCTGCCGGCCGCGCCCTGGCGCCACGGGCCGAAGCAGATGCCCGTGTGGTGGGGCACGTACATGGCCGTGGCCGGGTCCAGTGGCGGCTCGTGCCCCTCTTCCAGGGGGTCCACGAAGACCCGGTCGCCGGGGCGGCCGACGTGGGCCAGGAAGGCCTCCTCGTCGCGGAAGTACACGTTGTAGTGGCCGCCGCCGCCCATCTGCCGAGGCTCACGCTCATCGCCCAGAATCGTGACGAATCGCCCCGGCTCGTGGGCCTCGGCCGCCCATCGGCGGACGAGATCGTACCCGGCCTGGCCGTGAGACTGGCAGTGGTCGGCGACGCCGGCGAAGTCCAGGCCGCTCACGTCCCGGGCGTAGTCGTAGGGATCGGTGCCCTGGCCGTCGTGCGAGACCTTGGTGTGGATATGGATATCGCCCCAGTAGGGACCGCGGCAACCCTTCTCGACGCGCACGGCATTGGACACGGCATCGCCCAGGCGGAAACGATACACCCCTTCCCCGGGCAGGACGACGCGCACGCGGACACGCCCGACGAAGTTGAGGTGCCGCGCGACCACGGTCCCGTCTGTGAGGCACAGCACCTGGTCACCATAGCGCGTGCAGGAGGCGTTCTCGAAGCGGTCGAGAGAGACGATGAGCACGTCGAAGGGCCGGCCCGGCTCGGCGCCCGAGGGGGCGATGAGGCGCAGGGCCTCGCCCGGGCCGGGCGTGACCGATAGGACAGGGACCTCGTCGGGCGCCTCGCCCTTGACGCGCACCCACACGGTCTCGCGCTCGGCCACGTAGGGCGCGAAGGTGTTGGCGTAGAGGATGCGCAGCGGGGCGCCCGAGGACACCGAGCCCTCCGCGAGGGTCGCGACGATGAGCCGCCCGTGACGCGAGGCGCCCTGCCGGCAGAGGAGATGGCTGTCGCGCACTTCGAGGGCGAAGCGAGCGTCCGAGCCCGGGGCCTGGACGGCGACGTAGTGCTCGCCGGCGGGGTGCGTGGTCTGAAGGTTACGCGTGAAGCTCGGGCCGGTGACCAAGCACCAGGTGTTGGGGAATTGGCACTCGACGGTGCCGCCGGGGGTGAGCTCGTGGGTGGAGACGGCGATGATCTCGACGTCGCAGGGCTCGCGCACCTGGAGGGAGCAGGGGCTGATCGTGGTCGTCAGGGCCATTGGCGTCCTCCTGGATTCGGCGCAGGTAAGGTGGCGCGGGAGCCAGTACGCGACTCGGGCACGCCCGGAGCCGGCGCGCCCGGCGCGGTCCGGTCAGGCCCCGAGCGCCTCCGACAGGTCCGCCACGTAGACCCGCCGGGTGCCGTCGGGGCAGGCGTTGAAGGCCACGCGCGTGAAGCTGTAGTCCCAGGCCGGGTGCGGGTCCACGCGCAGCTCGCCCCGCGGCCCGGTGAAGGGAGGCACCGACGGCACTCGCACCAGCGTCCTTTCACCTCCCGTGGCCAGGTCGAGGAGGCGGATGGGGACGGTGCCATCGCCGAAGGCGACGGGCTCGCCGGGGTAGGAATCGGTGATGACGTGGCGGCCGTCGGGGTGCAGGCTGGGATGGCCCGAGCCCACAAGCGTGGGGTGCAACGGACCGTAGTCCGAGCCGTCATAGCGCGCGCTCACGAGCCGCATCCCCTCGCCGGCGATGTTGAGGTTCATCATGACGCGCTCGCCGTCGGGGCACCAGTTCGGATGGTGCCCGCCCTTGACGGACCACTCAGCCGCGGGGATCGCCACATGCACCTCGGAGCCGTCGGTCCTGGTCGTGATGAGGTCCGAGGTGGGCCTGCCACCGTCGCGAGGGACCCAGCGCATCACAAAGGCCAAGCGCTCGCCGTCGGGAGTCCACTTGACGTGAAAGCCGTGGAAGTCGCCGCCGGCGCAGGCGTCCCGGGCCATGGGCGGGGTCGCGGTCTCCAGAATCTCGCGGAAGGAGATGAGGAGGCGCGACGTGCCGGTGCCCGTGTCGGTCACGTACAGGCCGTCGTCGGGCGGGGCGCCGTCGTTGCGCGGGACCAGGTCCGGCGGGACGATGACCCCGTACCCCGCCTGGACGATGCCGGTGCGGCGCAGGCAGGGACTGGCCGCCCACCGGCCGTCGGGCGAGACCATGTAAACCGTGCCCTCCAGCTCCCCGCGCTCGCCGGTGAGCGGGTTGAGGACGATGCCAAAGGGGCGCCAGTCGCCGGGGTGGAGGTCGTTGAAGAAGAGCCGGCCGTCGGTGGGCCCCCACTGGACCTGCGCGCCGAGCTGCGTGTCCCAGCCCCGCGTCTCGGCCACGACACGCACCTCGCCGGTGGTCAGGTCCACGAGCGCCACTTCGGCCACGTCGCCGGGACGGGGCAGCCGGTCCTCGAAGGGTAAACGCGTGAGCGCGACATAGCGGCCCGAGGGGCTGATCGGCGAGGTGTCGAAGAAGCGGTGGATGGTGCGGTCACAATCGGGAGTGACACACCAGACCGGCACGATGGGGTCGAAGTCGGTATACCGCGGGAAGCCGGCGTCAAGATCGGGCAGCATGCCGTCCCTCCTTGTCCGGGGCGTGCAGCGGCTCAGGAGGGCCGCGCGGCGCGCCAGCCGGCGTGGAGCTGCGCGCTGAGCTGCTGCGCGAGCTGTGCCCTGGCCGGGTCCACGGCGATGTTCACGTTCTCCCCCGGGTCCTCCTGGTGGTCGTAGAGCTCCCGCGCCAGGACCTTCTCTCCGTCCTCGATCCACTCGGTGTAGCGGTAGCGGTCCGTGCGCATGGAGTAGCCCATGCGGTTGCGGCCGCGGGGGTACTGGCTGAAGGCCGCCGTCTTCCAGGGCAGGCTCGGGTCGTTCATCAGCGGGACGAAGCTCGTGCCCTCCAGGTGGTCCGGCAGGGGGAGCTCGCAGGCCTCGCACAGGGACGGGTAGATGTCCACGAATTCGGTGAGGGCGTCGGTGCGCCGGCCCGGGGCCCTCTGCCCGGCCATGCTCATAACCATCGGCGAGTGGGTCGAGGTCTCGTAGTTGCAGTGCTTGCACCACAGCCCGTGCTCGCCCAGGTTCCAGCCGTGGTCGCCCCAGAGGACCACGACGGTGCTGTCACGCAGCTTGAGGGCCTCCAGCTCGTCCAGGACGCGGCCGATCTGGGCGTCCACGAAGCTCGTGCAGGCGTAGTAGCCGTGGATCAGCTCCCGGGCCTGCTCGTCGGAGACGGGGCCCTGGGCCGGGATGCCGTCGTAGGCCCGCAGCTCCCCCCAGTTGTGAAGGGCGATGGGCGGCGCGTCCTTGGGAGAGAAGGGATTGTCGGCCAAGTCTATCTCGTCGCGGCGATACAGGTCCCAGTACCGGCGGGGACAGGCGAAGGCGAGATGGGGCTTGTAGAACCCGACCGCGAGGAAGAAGCGCCTGTCGGCAAGACCCCTGAGGACCTCGATGGCCTGGTCGGCGAGCTTGCCGTCGGGGTAGCCCGAGTCGGGGGCGTCGCCGGCCTCGGTGGGTGGGCCCTTGATGTTCGTGGCGTCCCTGCCGGCCTGCCTGGCCGCCTCGACCCGGCGGCGCTGGATCTCCAGGGCCTCGTCGGTGAAGTAGCCCGGCCAGGTCCCGGGCGGCATCCAGGGGTCGCGGCTCCAGCCCCGGGGGTCGTCGCGCTTGCCGTGGTGGTAGACCTTGCCCAGGGACACGGTCTCGTAGCCGTGGCCGCGGAAGTGCTCGGGCAGCGTGAGGACCTCGGGCATGACGGAGCGCAGGGGCGTGTTGAGGTCGTGGACGCCCGTGGTGTCCGGCCGACATCCGCTGAGGAGACTGGCGCGGGAGGGTGCGCACACGGCCTGCTGGCAGTAGGCGCGGCCGAAGAGCGTGCCGCCGGCGGCGAGGCGGTCCAGGTGCGGGGAGATCATCTGCGAGTGCCCGTAGCAGTTGAGCTGGGGCCGCAGGTCGTCCACGGCGATGAAGAGGACGTTGTACCGCCCCCTGGGCTCCCCAGCCTCCTGGGCACGGGCCGGGGCGGGCAGGGCCGAGCCCAGCACGCCGCCGCCGAGGGCGCAGGCGGTCGCGGACAGGAACCGGCGTCTGCTAAGGCTGATGGGCATGGATCGTGCCTCCCGGCCCAGCGGCTGCACGGCTGAGGTGGGGATACCCGCCCGGGGGCCCCGACGCGACCGGCGCAGGGCCGCTAGGTCTCGTTGTACCAAGCGTCAATGTGCCCTTCGGGGTGGTAGGGCTTGCCGACGATGTCGGGGCGACCGTCGCCGGTGAGGTCGCCGATCTTCGCCTCGTGGGTCGGGATGCCCCGCTGGATGATGACCTCCTCGAAGTCGCCGCCGCCGCGATTGAGGTAGACGATCATCCTGGGGTCCGGATTCCTGCCCAGGCCCATCTCGGCGACGAAGATGTCCGGCAGGCCGTCGCCGTCGAAGTCCGCGATGGCGAGGCTGTGCGGGTGGAAGAGATCGTCGCGCAGGGGATGGGGCGTCCAGTCGGGCGCGGCGAACCAGACCAGCCGGCCGGGATTGCTCTCGCCCTCGGCCAGGACGATGTCGAGGCGGCCGTCACCGTCCAGGTCGGCGACGGAGGGCGAGACCGGGCTCTGGGCCGGCGGCAGCGGCGCCAGGGAGAGCGGCTCGGGTAGCATCTCCTCCGCCTCGCCCAGCAGACCGTCCGCGCCGCGGTCGAAGTGCAGCAGGTCGCCGTACGCGGAGCCGACAAGCAGGTCCTGGTCGCCGTCGCCGTCCCA
>Ga0116202_10001762_pt1 | contig 12687 bp, 10 predicted proteins | sample LakKivw325mmetaG_FD_94479 | JGI IMG/M metagenome (GOLD analysis project Ga0116202, IMG submission 94479) | Anoxic lake water microbial communities from Lake Kivu, Rwanda to study Microbial Dark Matter (Phase II) - Lake Kivu water 325m metaG | ecosystem: Environmental > Aquatic > Freshwater >...
CCCCGGGAGGGGCGGGGGAGGGGCTTTGGCATCCACCGGGCCCTCGACTCCCTGGGCGCGGTTATCGGATCGATCCTCGCCTACCTCCTCTGGCAGGGAGGGATGGAGTTCAGAACGATCTTCGTCGTGGCCGGGATCGTCGCCTTCGTCGCCCTCATCCCCCTCATCCCCGTCAGGGAACGGGACAGGTCCACGACATCCTCTCTTCGGCCGGGCCTATCGGCCCTATCGCCAGACCTTCTTTCCTTCGTCCTCATCGCCTCCCTCTTCTCTCTCGCAAACTTCAGCTACATGTTCTTCATCCTGAGGGCCACGGACTTCTTCTCCGGGAGGATGGCCGTCGGCGCGCCCCTCCTCCTCTACGTCCTCTTCAATTTGGTCTACACCCTCCTTTCGATCCCGAGCGGGTCCTGGTCGGACAGGGTCGGAAGAAAGAAGGTCCTATCCATCGGCTATGCCCTCTTCGCCATCGTATCCCTCGGCTTCGCCCTCGTCTCCTCGGCTCCGGGGCTGGTCCTGCTGTTCGCACTATACGGCATGGTCTTCGCCATCGTAGACGGCGCAGAGCGAGCCTTCGTCTCAGATCTGTGCCACGCAGACGTCAGGGGGACGGGCCTGGGGGTCTACTACGGCGCCGTCGGCTTATCCGCCATCAGCTCGGGGGTTTTTGCGGGATTTCTCTGGCAGTATTTGAACCCCCAGGCGACCTTCCTCTTCGGGGCATCGGCGGCGCTCGCGGCCTCGATCTTCCTCTTCAAGATGCGAAAACCGGCGGCGATCTCCTGAATAATGAGCCTTAAGAAGTCAAGCCTGATGGGAAAGCGGAGAAGACGAAAGAGATTCCAAAAAGGTCACTTGCCCAGGATCTTTCTGAGAAATCCGCCGCCGGCCTCCTTCTTCTCTTTCGGTCCGGCATCCGGCATCCCTCCGGCCGAGGAGCCGGTCGGTTTGGCACCCTTATCGCCCCTCCCTCCGACCGCTGCCCTCGCCCTCTCGCCGACGATGGGGGTGCTGATCCCGCCGTGCCTGCTCTTCCTCGGCCTGATCTTGACGGTGACGGGGTGCTCGATCTCGCTGCTCACCAGCATCGCCGTCCCCGGCGGGAGCCTCTTTATATCCTCCTCCAGCTCCGAGCTCATCCCCTCGATCCCCTTGCTGAGGGCTCGGAGGTCGTTGGGGTTTGTGACCCGGAGGATGATCTGGGTGTTGCACTGGGATATGACGTTTTTATCGACCCTGGCGGGCCTCTGGCTGATGACGAGAAGGCCGAGGCCGAACTTCCTCCCCTCGGCGGCTATGGTCCTAATGACGGAGGTGCTGGCGGCCTTTCCGCTTCCCCTCTCAGGGATGTAGTTATGGGCCTCCTCCACCACCACCATGCCGGGGTTGACGAGGTTCCTCTTCCTCGCCTCGAACAGGTCCGATAGAAGCTTTGCGACGATCATCCCCTGGAGGTCCGGGGGAACGCCGGTCATCTCGATGATGGAGGCCTTCCCCCTCTGGAGGAGGTCGCCGAGGTTCGTGGGCCTCCCCGAAAATATGCCCAGCTCCGCCAGGGCCTCGAGATGGCCGACGAGCCCCCACTTCGCCTTGCTCGTGTCCTTCTCGGCCTGGGCGATCACGTCCTCCAGCTCGTAGTCTCCGCCGTCGGAGGCTAGGATCTTTATCGCCTCGTAGAGAACCCCTTTCTGGCTGTTGGTCACGTCCTCGGGGAGCATCGCCGAGATCTCCCGGGCGGTCATGTTCTTGCCGTTGAACCGGAAGAAGCGATCGGCGTGGGAGGAGGACGTGTCGCTGGCGGGAGAGTAGACGGTGACGTCGTAGCCTCTCGGGGTCACGTCATACCTGGCGAACTCCCCCTTGGTGTTCTTCTGCTTCATCGATGCGTACTCGCCGTGGGGATCGATGATCAGAAGGGCCACCCCCTTCTCCAGCAGCTCCTCCAGGACCACCGCCGCGGTATAGGACTTTCCGCTCCCGGTCTTGGCGAGGATGCTGCAGTGCTTCTGGACGAAGGAGTCGGCGTCGAGCTTAACCTTCAGGTCGTGCCCTTCGAGGAGGCCGATGTAGAGGTTTCCCTTCGAGAGGCCCAGGGCCATCTCGATGAGGGGACCGTCGGCCCTAAAGACAGGGTCTCCTGGCCGGGGAGGGTTTGTCGGCATGGCGAGCCTCCCGCCCGAGGCGACCCCGATCACCCGGGCGAGGCCCAAGACCCGCTCTTTAGCCTCGAGTTTCTCCTCGTCGATGGTGCTGATGCTGTAGGCGACGTTGGACCGGATGACCTCCACCACCTGGGCGAAGATCCAGTCCTTTGAGCCCTCTCTCACCTTGACGTAGCTTCCTCTGCTCGCCTCGTCCGCCATCAGGAACTTGAACTCGTGGGCGCTCGTCTCCCCCACGATGATTCCGATCTCGTCTCCCAGATTACCACCACGTTTCAAGGAGGCAGAGCCCTCGCAAAACTGCGAACGACTCGAGTCCCAACTCCAGCTTTTCGCCCACTCCCCAAGAGCTTAACGGTACCTGTAGCGATATCGATCTTTCAGCATCCCCCCGTAGGCGAGGCCCGCGAGAAGGCCCGTTATGTGGGCCATGTGGGCTATGCTGTCCGCAGTCCCCATCATGGCGAAGTCGAGGACCGCAAAGAGGACCACCGCCGCCCTTATGCTGAGGGGTATGACGAAGAAGAGGAGGACCCTGATCTCCGGGGCGATGACGGCAAGACAGCCCATGACGCCGTAGAGGGCGCCGCTCGCCCCCATCATGTAGCCGGCGGGCACCACCGCCATCTGGCCGATGGCTGCAACAAGCCCCGAGATGATGAAGATCTGGAGAAACCTCGACTCGCCGACCCTCCGCTCCAGCTCCGTTCCGAAGAAGAATAGGAAGAGCATGTTGAAGAAGAGGTGCTCCATGTTCGCGTGAACGAAGATGTGGGTGACGAGGGTCCAGGGCCTGCTGGCGACGAAGGCGGGGTTTAAGGCCAGGTAGTTGAAGGCGAAGGCGGGGGCTGCGACCCTCACGAAGAATAGGAGAACGCAGATGACCAGAATCATGCCAGAATACGTCAGAGGGAGCCTGAAACCGCCCCTTGGAGAAAAACGATCGTCGTCCCAGGGATCCGGATCGTTCCAGCGATCTTCGCGGCCGCCGCCTCTCTGTACCCCGGCACCAAGCAACAGACGTCCGGCCTCGATTCGTCCCGACCTCCCGAAGGATCCTCTCAAATCGATCTCACCTCTGATTTCAGCCCTTTCCTCTGGAAGAGGCCCTACAAATAGATGCTGGCGGCCCTGATCACTCCACAACGTACTCTCCGTCCCGCAGGACGATGACGTAGTCGGCGGAGTTCTTAAGAGCGACGGAGAATCCGGGCTCCGCCCCGAAGATTATCGTCTCTTTTCCGTGCTCCATCGCCTTCAGAAGGACGGGCTTGAAGTCGGCGTCCCTGGTGACCAGGGCGATGGTGTCTATGATGGGGCTGTAGATCATATCTATCGCCTCCACCGCCAGCTTCACGTCGACGTCGCTCGTGCAGATCACAGGCTCAAACCCCTGGTTCTCCACAGCCTCCACCAGCTTCTCGGAGGCGTACTGGTTGAGGAAGACCCGGCCCACCTTGATGTCGCCGTAATCCTTCAGGATGTCTCTGATCTCCTCAAGGTCGATCTGGAACTCTTTTCGGAGCATGTTGGGCCCGTCCACCAAGAGGCCGATCTTCTTCCTCCCCTTCTCCTTCTTGGAGCCCAGATACTTCATGATGTGTTCGAAGCGTATCGGCATCAGATCACTGGTCCATCTCTCGTACACAGTGGTGTTCGCGTCGATCTGATATAATTTTCCATCTCATCTCGGCGAGGGAGGGCATAAGATCAAGTCAGAAGGTCAGATTCTGAGGCGGTAGCTTAGAGAGAAGAAAGTCAGGGATAAGGCAAAGGAGCGGGATAGAGGTTCCCCCTCAGAGGTTGAATATCCTTTTGGCGTTTGCAGTGGTGGCTTTTGCCACCTCTTCAGGCGGAAGGCCCTTGATTTTGGCGATCAGGTGAAGGGCTTCAAGAACGTACGCCGGCTCGTTTCTCCCCTTTCTCGGAGAGAGGAAGGGGCTGTCGGTCTCGATTAAAAGGAGGTCCAGGGGGACCTGTCTTGCCAGAACCTGGTGCTGGGCGGACCTGCAGACGACGGTGGCGAGGGATATGTAAAAGCCCCGGTCGACGGCCTCTCTCATCGTCCCTGCCGTCCCGCTGTAGCAGTGAAATACGACCTTGTTGAGGTCTTTGACCATATCGAAGGCCTCGTCCTCGGCGAGGCGGGCGTGGATCACCTGGGGCAGGTCCAGCTCCTCCGCGAGGCCGACCACCTTTCGAAATACATCTCGCTGTCGGTCTCTTCCTTTCTGGTCGGGGCATCGGTAGTAATCGAGGCCCGCCTCCCCGACGCCGACGATCTCCTCGGCGTGAGATCGGATCTGGTCGAGGGTGGCCTCCACCTCCTCGTCAGTCGTCTCGGAAAGGCCGTTGGGGTTGAGGCCGAGGGTAGCGAAGATGAAATCGTACTTCCGGGCCAGATCGAGGCTCTTCCTGTTGGTCTTGAGATCGATCCCGGAGTTGATCATCGTCGTCACCCCGGCCTTCAAGGCTCTCTGGATCACCTCGTCTCTGTCCTTGTTGAAGTTCTTGAAGTCGAGGTGACAGTGGGTGTCTATCACCTCGAATTTTGCTCCGCTCAACTTGCTTTTTCCTCCAAAAGCATCAGTCTATTAATGGCGTTGATCAGCGCCTCCACCGAGGCCATCACGATGTCCTCTCGCGCGGACCGGGCCGTCACCTTCCTTCCGAGGCGGGCGTTCTCGACGCCGATCACCACCTCGGCGAGGGCGTCGGACCCTCCGGTTATCGCCTCGATCCGAAAGTCGCTGATCTTGACGGCGGTCTCGTCCCCGAGGATCCCCCGGACAGCGTTCAGGGCGGCGTCCACGGGACCGACGCCGATGTCGGCGAGGACCCGTTCTTCGCCCCGGACGACGGCCCTGACAGTGGCCGTCGAGGTGAGGGTGTTTCCTGTCATCACCGCCAGCTCCTTCAGGATGACGGCCTGCTTCTCCTTGGCCAGCTCTCCGATGACCACCTCGGCGATCGTCATGAGGTCGGCGTTCGTCACGCTCTTTCCCTTGTCTCCCAGGTCTTTGACCCTCTCCAGGATCTCCTGGAGCTGGCTCTCGTTGGGTCCGTACCCCATCTCCTCGAGGGACTGCTTGACGGCGTGCCTTCCCGTATGCTTCCCCAGGACGATCCGCCTCTTGTGACCCACCATCTCCGGCGTCATGATGCCCGGCTCGAAGGTGTCGGACCTCTCCAGGACGCCGTGGCTGTGGATCCCGCTCTCGTGGGCGAAGGCGTTCTCGCCGACGATGGGAGCTGTCCGAGAGATCCTCACCTCCGAGAGCCTCTCGACGAGCTTTGCGGTCTCGAAGAGGTAGGGGGTATTGATGGAGGTCTGTGCCCCGTACATCGAGTGGAGGCACATCACCGTCTCGGCGAGGTTCGCGTTTCCAGCCCTTTCGCCGAGGCCGTTCGCCGCCACCTGGACCTCTCTCGCCCCCGCCTCGAAGGCGGCGAGGCTGTTGGCGACGGCGAGGCCGAAGTCGTTGTGGCAGTGGACGTCGACGACCATGTTTTTTGTGGAGCTGCAGATCTCCTTCACCAGGTTGTAGAAGGTCGTCGGGATCGCGACTCCGACGGTGTCGGGGATGTTGATGATGTCGCACCCCGCCCCCTCCACCGCCCCGAAGATCTCCTTCAGGAACGGGAGGGGGGTCCGGGTGGCGTCCATCGCCGAGAAGAGGCAGATCCTCCCATGGTCCTTGACGCGCTCGACCGCCTCAACCGACTGCTCGACGATCTCTTTGCGGCTCTTTTTGATGGTGTGCTGGATCTGGATCTCCGAGGTCGAGACGAAGACGTGGACCATGTCCACGTCGGCGTCGAGGGAGGCGTCGATGTCCTTTTGTATGATCCGCGAGAGGCCGCAAACGGAGGCTTCAAGCCCCTCGTTCGCGATCATCCTGACAGCCTCAAAATCGCCCCGAGAGGATATCGGAAAACCTGCCTCGATGACGTTCACACCGAGCTTGTCGAGCTGCCGGGCGATGGCGATCTTCTCCTCCGGGGTCAGGGAGACGCCGGGGGTCTGTTCACCATCCCGGAGGGTGGTGTCGAAGATCCGAACTTTTTCTCCACGCAGCGCTTCGAGATTATAGAAAACGATCCCACGCAGATTGCTCTTGCGTCATGAGCCCTCCGTTGATGCCTCGCCCTATAAAACTTTTCGCCAGAAATGAGGGGTCTCGCCCACCCCGGCGGGGCGGGCGACGGATCTCCGGGACAGGTCCGCCGGCCTCACACGATCTCGAAAACGGTAATTTCAGCTCTGATGATGGGGCTTTTTTATGCCGAGGATCGGGTCACTCGGCGGGCGCCTCTTCTGTTGACGCCTCCGACCCTTCGCCCTCTCCCGCCTCCTCGGAGTTGGAGGGAGGAGATACCAGCTGCGATGTGACGGTGGGGGCGGCCTTGTGGCTCTCGATGTACCTGACCTCGTTGAGGTCGAGGAGCCTCATCGCCATCTCGGCGACGCCCCGCCTGATCATCGGCCACTCCTTGTAGTAGCTCATCTCCCAGGGGGACTCGATCTCGGCGACGTCGTCATCTAAAATTTCGGCCTTGAGTTCGATCTTGGCGAAGATCCTGATCAGGCTCTCCAGCTTCTCCTGCCGATCCTCGATCCTATCGAGGATGGTGTAGTCGAACTTGACGGTCTTGTCGGCCAGGACGTGGTTGTAGTCGATCCTCGCCTTCCTCCCGATGATCCGGGTGAGGGTCCCCATCTTGCCGTCTACGGAGACCCGCATCCCTATCTCGGGTTTCTCCTTCTTGAACTTGGTAAGGGGTATCAGCTCGACGTTCTCGGGGTCGCGAACGCCGTAGGCCTCCTCGGGGGGGACCTCCACGCTTCCGGAGCTTCCGACCTCCTTTCCGATCAGCTCGTCGTTGAACCCCGCCACCACGTCTCCGGACCCGACCACGATCAGGGCGGGACCGTACTCGACCCCGTCCTCGTAGATGTCGCTCTTCATGGCCACATCCCGGTTCGTGGTGGATATCACCCGGCCGTCGACGCTCTCGGTGTAGTCTACCTTGATGAAATTGCCATCTTTTACTGTCATCTTGAACTCCGTCCTTGGAAGGATAACTAGCTCTGCAGCCTTTTCGCTTCTATATTAAGTAGTCTGCTATATTCTCGGTGATCGGCTGCTCGCAGTAGACGCACCTCAGAACCACCGGGTTTTTGCTCTTGACCAACAGCTGGGACTTGATCGGCTCGTTGGTGTTGGATATGCAGGAGGGGTTTGGACACCTCAAGACCCCCACGATCAGGTCCGGCATGTCGACGGTATACTTCTCGACCACCCGGCGGTCTCTGATGATGTTGATCGTCGCCCCGGGGGCGATGAGAGAGATCTTGTTCACCTCCTCCTCTTCCAGCTCTCGATCCTCCACCTTGACGATGTCCTTTTTGCCAGACCTTTTGCTGGAGACGTTCATCAGGACGCTTATCGTCGCCTCGGTCGTCCTGTCGATCCCCAGGATCTTGAGGACTTTGAGGGCCTGGCCCGCGGGGATGTGGTCGATGACCGTCCCGTTCCTGATGGGCGTGACCCTCAGCTCCATATCGGCTTCTCTCAACGCGGATCCCCCATCAGCATTTTTAGAAGGGCCATCCTCACGGGGACGCCGTAGAAGGACTGCTTGAAGTATAGGGCGTGGCGGGTCTCGTCCACCTCGGGCGCAATCTCGTCCACCCTCGGGAGCGGGTGCATGATTATGAGCCCCTCTCGGACCCCTTCCAGGCTCTCGGGGGAGATCCTGTAGCTTTTGGCCACCTTCTGATACTCGTAGGGGTCCGGGAACCTCTCTCTCTGAATACGGGTGACGTAGAGGACGTCCACGTCACCGATCACCGAGTCCAGATCGTGGGTCTCGCGAACCTTCGTCCCCTTCCCCGCCAGGTCCGCCTTAATCGGCGCTGGCATCTCCAGGGTCGGTGGGGAGACGAGGGTTATGTCCGCCCCGTAGAGGGCGAGGGCGTAGGCGAGGGAGTGGACCGTTCTTCCGTACTTCAGGTCGCCGACGAGGGCGATCTTGAGGTCGTCGAGGCTGCTCTCCTTTCTGATGGTGTAGAGGTCGAGGAGGGTCTGGGTGGGGTGGTGGCCAGCGCCGTCGCCGGCGTTCAAAACCGGGACCGGAGAGAACTGGGAGGCGAGGCGGGCCGACCCCTCCTTGGGGTGGCGGATGACCAGGGCGTCGGCGTAGGCCCCGATCACCCGGATGGTGTCGGCCAAGGACTCGCCCTTGGCGATGGCAGACCCCTCGGCGGGGCCGAGGCTGAGGGTCTTGCCGCCGAGGCGCATCATCGCCGTCTCGAAGGAGAGACGAGTTCGGGTGCTCGGCTCGAAGAAGAGGAGGGCCAGGATCTTTCCGGAGAGGGCATCGCACCTCCCGCCCCGGGCGTAGGGCTCCAGGGACTCGGCCAAGTCGAGGACGGAGTCGATCTCGTTGCGCGAGAACTCCCGCATCGAGAGGACGTGCCTCTTTCCGAACATGTTCCGACCTTCCGCTCCTTTTGGATATAACGCTTCTGGATCAGAAGAACTTTGAGGCGAGGGTCGATCTCGTCTCGCAAACCTCGGCGACGGAACAGCGGTCGCAGGGGGCCTCCCGCGGCCGGTCGGGAAGCTTTCCGCCGTTGATCAGCCTCACCCGGTCCCTGATCCGCAGGACGCGCCTGCGGTCGGAGGATCTGATCTCCACCTCCCGGACATCGCCCGTCCGAGGATACTCGACGATACCGCGATCGACCCTCCTCTTCGATTCATCTTCGAGGAGGATGGCGTACCCCGCGAGGCGGAGCCGATCGGACCGCCAGACCCCCGTCTCCGGGGGGCTGTCCGTCTTTATTATCGAGGGGATAACGGCTCGATCTTTCGGCCCACCGTCTCCGGCTCTTGTCACAACCCGATCGACCCTTCCGGAGAGGCCGAGCCGATCGGACCGGAGGTCCACCTCCACCTCGCTGGGGATCAAAAGCTCGATCTTCGGCGAGAGCTTCGATGCGATCTCGGGCAGGGCCTCGCGTATATCCCCCGCAGCGGCCCGGAGGTCGTGTTGGTTGACATCTTTCCCGCAGATGACGGGAAGCTCGGCCTCGGCCCGATCGAGGGCCTCCCGGAGCCAGGCCAAAAGGTCGATCCCTCCCTTGGGCTCGAACTCGGATAAGGATAAGGCCATCTCCTTCAGGAGGAGATTTTTTGGGCTTTCGGCCTCCGGCAAGACCGATCGGCCCATCGCCTGAAAGTAGACGAGCCTTGGGCAGCGGAGGTATAGGGAGATATCGGATATTCTCACCGGCGACATGGTAGGATGTGTGACGATCCATATTTAAAAAGATATTGAATGTTCACGAAAGCATCGGCATCCACTCTTCATGGAGATATTTATATAATGTAGATAAGAGGTTGAAAAACTCGCCCTCTCTTTTTGCCCGAGGACTTCTGGTCTTTGGATTACACCCGAAAACCTTCATATAATTTGGACTAGAATTATCAAGCCAACTGGGGGTTATCATGCTCAATCACTTCAATGGCAGGCGAGCCTTTGGACTCTGGTTTTCGATCGCGATCGCACTAATTTTGATAGCTGAGCTATTCTTGGGAGGTGGTGCGGCCTTGGCAGAAGATGCATCGAGGTACAAGCTTCCTTTATCGACGGAAGATATCGACAATTTTGAAGATTTCAACTCCAAGTTGCCCCTCGGCGAGGATTCCCTCGAACGGCTGGAGAAGAACGGGTTTGTGGTGATGAAGGACCCCTTCTCCCCTAACCGGGAGGATATCACGGCGCCTTACAGGATCCTCAAGAACTTTGAGGTTCCGATCTTCGTATCCTCCGACTCCCTCCTCCACGTCTACCACATCCAGTTCGATGAGACCTTGAGGGAGATCGAGGAGGAGCACTTCTACGGCGACCTCTGGACGATCAGCGAGATGATGCTGGCGAAGTCCGAGGCCGACTACGAGGCCTCTTCGGGCGAGGCGAAGGAGGCGGCGAAGATGAACGTCGCCTTCTTCTCGACGGCTCTCTGCCTCCTCGCCCCAAAAGAAGACCAGCTCTGCCCCGGAAGCGGCCGGGAGTGCGACGAGAGGAGCTTCGAGGGGGCCTACCCCTACTTCACGCCCGAGGAGCTCGAGGAGAGGAGCTTTCTCGTCCCCTCCCTCGTGAAGGAGGAGGTCGATGGAGAGCTCGCCCTGATCGAGGCCCAGGCCGGGTTTGAAAAGTCGCCGATATTCGGCCGCGATGAGGACTATTCCCAGTACCGGCCCCGGGGCCACTACACCCGATCCGAGCGGCTCAAGAACTACTTCAAGGCGATGATCTGGTACGGAAGGATGGGCTTCCTCCTTAAGGGCTGCGACGGCGACTGCATCGTCTCCGAGGAGGAGGCACGGATCCAGACCCGTGCCGCGAGCATGATAGCCGAAGATCTCCTCACCGATCCCGACTCGAAGGAGCTTTGGGAGAGGATCTACAACGTCACCTCCTTCTACGTCGGAAGCTCCGACGACCTCGGGCCCTACGAGTACATCGACGCCATCGACGCCCTCTCCGGGGAAAAGGTCCGGGCTCGGGACCTCTCAGACTCGGACCTAGCCCTCCTGAAGAGAGAGCTCGCAGGAGAGAGGTCGCCCCGGATCTACGGCGGGACTGGGATCGACTCTCCCGCCTGCGCTGTGGAGCCGCCCCTCTCGCCGGAGCAGGCCGACCTCTGCCTGGCGGCGACGGCTGGGCTTCGGTTCATGGGCCAGAGGTTCGTCCCCGACTCCTACATATTTCAGAGCCTGGTGATCCCCAAAGTCGGCGGATATTCCGGCGAGGGCGAGGCCTTCACCCTCGGGCCCTACGGCCGCCACTTCCCGCGGGGCCTGGACTTGATGGCGATTTTGGGATCGGGGCGGGCCGACGATATTCTGAAAGCATTGAACGACTCGAACTACCAGAACTACTCTTCTCAGAGGGAAAAGCTCGGAGAGGAGTTTGGTTCCTTCGACGCGGAGGACTGGCAGAAGAACCTCTACTGGTCGTGGCTTTACGCCTTAAAGCCCCTCTTAGAGGCCCCCGGTCCAGATAGTTCCGCCTTCATGGAGACGACGGCCTGGCAGGACAAGGAGCTGACGACGGCCCTCGCCTCCTGGGCAGAGCTCCGCCACGACACGATCCTCTACGCAAAGCAGAGCTACGCCTTGAGGGCCATCGCCCCTCCCCCCGAGGAGCCGATGCCCGCGACAGGATACGTCGAGCCTGTCCCCGAGGTTTACGGAAGGCTCCTCGACCTCGCCCGGATGAACCGGCTGGGGCTCGACGAGGCCGATCTGCTCAACGACGCATCCCGGAGCCGCCTTGAGAGCTTCGAGACGATCCTATCGAGGCTGGAGGAGATATCGACGAAAGAGCTGGAGGGCCGGGAGCTGACGGAGGAGGACGTCAAGTTCGTCAACGACTTCGGCGAGAGGCTGAACGGGGCTATGGAGGGGGTCGACGATAAGTCGAAGAAGACGACGATCGTCGCCGACGTCCACACCGATCCGAATACGGGGATGGTACTGGAGGAGGGGGTGGGCTGCGTCAGGCTCGTCGCCGTCGCCTACGACCTGCCCGACGGCAGGGTCCTCCTGTCAGCGGGGCCCGTCTTCAGCTACTACGAGTTCAAGCAGCCGATGGACGACAGGCTCACCGACGAGGCCTGGCGCGAGATGCTGGCGGCCTCGCCCCCCGCAGAGCCGGAGTGGACTGCCAGCTTCGCCGACTGGCTGCCATATTCGGTCCTGAAGGCCCCAGAGGGTGAGAAAGGAGTTGCCGGGGCTGAAGAGGGCGAAGAGAAGGTCGAAGAAGGAGAGGTCGAATCAGGCCAAACCGCCGAGATCCGGCTTGAGGACTTCGAGGTGAGGATCGTCTGGAACCTCGATAAGGGATGGTACGCCGACTGCAGCATCACCCTCAGCAACGCCGGCGACGTCGAGGGAACCGCCAACGTCATCCTGGAAGATGGCGACGGAAAGCTCCTCAAAGAGATGGCGATCCTGGTACCGCCAAAGAGCAGCGTCACCGAGGAGGCCGAGGTCGACATCTCCGGAAGCTGTCGAGAGGTGAGCTCGAAACTGGTTTAGGCCTGAGAGGGTCGAGGGGTAGGGGCTGAAGCGCAGCCATCAGAGGTAGGCAGGAGGGGGACCCTCGCAGAAGGCTCGATCTTCTCCGATGAAGGGCGGAAGGATGGAACCGGGGTTTCAGTCGTCGAAATAGTTCAGTATCGCGGGCAGAAGCTCCCCCCTCTCCACCAGACTCATCGCCACGCGACGGAACTTCTGGTAGTTCTCTCTATCCGCATCGGAGGAGAGGTCTGGCCTCTCGCCGACCTGGAGGAGGAATATGAAGCCCCGGAGGGCCCTGTTGTACTCCGAGATCCTCTCCAGCTCCTCATCGGAGGCGCCGTCCCTCCTCTTGTGGACGATGTGGTCGTCGGCCGCGTACCCCTCCCTGAGGGTGAAAGTCAGGACCTCGTGGTAGGTCAGATCTTTTA
>Ga0116202_10001764_pt1 | contig 12684 bp, 10 predicted proteins | sample LakKivw325mmetaG_FD_94479 | JGI IMG/M metagenome (GOLD analysis project Ga0116202, IMG submission 94479) | Anoxic lake water microbial communities from Lake Kivu, Rwanda to study Microbial Dark Matter (Phase II) - Lake Kivu water 325m metaG | ecosystem: Environmental > Aquatic > Freshwater >...
AGTTCTCATTATGGCCGAAACGGATGGTGTTTCCCGTAGACGCGGCGCCCCCGCCGCGTGAAACCGGCTTGAAAAGCGGCGAGGGCGCCGCTTCTACGGCGGGCTACACGGCCATAATGAGAATTGCTGCATCCAGCACCTGCGGGCTTGAGAACCACCGCCCTGTTGTTGTAAAAAGGCGGCGCGGAACTCCGGGAAAACGCCCGGGGTAGGCGAGCCAACGGGGTTCAGCCAACAACCCGCCTGACCGAAGGAGCAAGGAAAGCTATGATCCCGCGCTACACCCGCCCGGAAATCGGAAACATCTGGTCCGAGGAAAACAAGTTCCGCATCTGGTTGCGGATCGAGGTCCTCGCCTGCGAGGCCATGCACAAGCTGGGCATCGTCCCCGCCGCCGACCTGAAGAGGATCAAGGCCCGGGCCGACTTCGACGTCCAACGGATCAATGAGATCGAGGCCAAGGTGAACCACGACGTCATCGCCTTCCTGACCAACGTGGCGGAATACGTCGGCCCTTCCTCGCGGTACATCCACCGCGGACTGACCAGTTCGGACGTCCTCGACACCTCCCTGGCCGTCCAGATGCTCCAGGCCCTGGATATCCTGATCGCCGACGTCAAGGCCGTGCGCAAGGCCGCCGCCGCCAAGGCCCGCAAATACAAGTTCACCCCCATGATGGGACGGACCCACGGGATTCATGCGGAACCCATCACCTTCGGGCTCAAGATGGCCCTCATGTACGATGAATTCGGCCGGGCCCTGACCCGCCTCCAGGCGGCCCGCGAAGTCATCCGCGTCGGCCAGCTTTCCGGCGCCGTCGGCACCCACGCCCATATCTCCCCGTTTGTGGAACAGTATGTCTGCCGGAAACTCAGTCTCAAGCCCGCTGCCATCTCCACACAAATCCTGCAGCGGGACCGCCACGCGGAATACCTGGCCGCCCTGGCGCTCGTGGGGTGCTCCGTGGACCGCTGGGCCACGGAATTCCGCCACCTCCAGCGTACGGAAGTCCGCGAAATCGAGGAGTTCTTCGGCAAGGAACAGAAGGGATCCTCCGCCATGCCGCATAAGAAGAACCCGATTACCGGCGAGAAACTCAGCGGCCTGGCCCGCCTCCTCCGCGGCAACCTGGTGGCCGGCATGGAAAACGTCGCCCTCTGGCATGAACGCGACATCTCCCACTCCTCCGTGGAACGCGTCATCCTGCCGGACAGCACCATCGCCCTCGACCATATGCTGGTCAACCTGGAGAAGCTTGTCTCCCAAATGGTTGTCTACAAGAACCGCATGCTGGAGAACCTGAACCTGACCCACGGCCTCATCCACTCGCAACAGGTCCTCCTGATGCTCACGGAGAAGAAATTCTCCCGCGAAGACGCCTATCGCCTCGTGCAGAAACATGCGATGCAGGCCTGGAACACCCGCCAGGACCTGCGCAGGCTCCTCGAAGCCGATCCGGAAATCATGAACCGCCTGACCCCCGCCGACCTGGATAAGGTGTTCGACCTGCGCATGCACTTCAAGGACGTCAACCGCACCTTCAAGGCCGTGGGGCTGTGACATTTCGGGGTATGCACTCGACACAAGGATCGCCATGAAAAACTCGAACGCCAAGATACGGAAATCCGCCTACGCCGCCGCCGGCGTGGATATTGACCAGAAAATGGCCGGCATCGCCGCCATCAAGAAGATGGTGAAGACCACCCGCACCGCCGGAGTCCTGAACGACATCGGCCAGTTCGGCGGGTTCTTCGCCTCCCCGGGCAAGGATAAGGTCCTCGTCGCCAGCACCGACGGCGTCGGCACCAAGCTGAAGATCGCCACCATGGCCCGCCGTCACGACACGATCGGACAGGACATCGTCAACCATTGCATCAACGATATCCTCGTACAGGGCGCCACCCCCCTGTTCTTCATGGATTACGTCGGCATCTCGAAATTCGACCGCTCGATCTTCGAGCAGATCGTGAAGGGACTGTGCAAGGCCTGCCGGGAAAGCGGCTGTGCCCTGCTGGGCGGGGAGACAGCGGAAATGCCCGGCTTGTACCCGCCGGAGGAGTACGACCTCGTCGGCACCATCGTCGGCATGGTGGATAAGCGCGCCGTCATCAACGGACGCAAGGTCCGCCCCGGCGACGTGATGATCGGCCTCCCGTCCTCGGGACTGCATACCAACGGCTACTCCCTGGCCCGCAAGGTCATTTTCGAGACCGCCGGATTGCGTATCCGCGATACCTTCCCCGGCACGGCGAAAACCGTGGCGGATGTGCTTCTGGCCGTGCATCGCAGCTACCTGAAACCGGTCACCGCCTTGATGCGGAAAATCCGGATCCGCGCCATGGCGCATATCACCGGCGGCGGCTTCCCGGACAACGTTCCCCGCGTCCTTCCGGAAAACGTGGACGCCATCTTCGACCGCTCGACATGGACGGTCCCGGCCGTCTTCGAATTCATCCGGAAGGCCGGCAAGGTGGACCGCGAGGAGATGTACCGCGTCTTCAACATGGGCATCGGCATGGTCATCGTGGTGCGTCGCCAGGATGTGCAGGCCGCGCTCGCCACTCTCCGCAAGGCCGGATCGAAGCCCGTTGTCATCGGCTGGCTCACCAAGGGAAGCCGCAAGGTAAGGTTGATCAACTGATAGCCTGGGATCAGAAAGCGCGGTGAACCATTCCCGCCGCATTGGAAAACCAATCCACCCCGAACCCCTTCCGCCGCAGCGTACCCGCGAAGGCGGAAGGGGCTGGGGGTGGGTTCCCCCGCATTCCCCGTAGCCCGCCCCTCTTCGACACCCTCGTCCTCCTCGCCGCGACCGCCTTCATCCTCTGGCATCTTACCCCGCTGGAAATCCTGCGCAACACCACGACCGTGGGCGGGGATACTCCCGCGCACAATTACATCGCCAGCCACCTCCGGGGGCAATTACTGCACCACGGCCGCATCGTCTCATGGGCGGGCGGCTGGTGGGGCGGTTTCCCCCTATTCCAGTATTACTTCCCCCTGCCGTATCTGCTCATGGCGCTCCTGAGCCTCGCCATTCCCTTCAACATCGCATTCAAGATCATCTCCGTATCCGGCTTGCTCGTCCTGCCCGCTGCCGCCTATGTCGCCGCCCGGCTTCTGCGCCTGCCCCGCCCCACCCCCATCGTCGCCGCCATCTTCATGGTGCCATTCCTCTTTGTGCGCGAACACACCATGTGGGGTGTCAATGTGGCCAGCACACTGGCAGGCATGATCGCCAATAGCGTCAGCTTCGCGCTCATGCTGCCCGCCGTGGCTTCCGCCTGGCGGGATGCCGAAGACGGACGCTTCCGCTGGCGCACCGTGCTGCTCCTGGCCATGGTTATGGCCTCGCACTTCTTCACCTCCGTCATGACCGGCCTCACGCTGGCAATTGTCCCGCTTCTCCTGCTTCTCCGCCGGAACGCCGCGTGGCGCCGGGGCACCCTCGTGCTGATCGCCGAGGGCACACTGGCCCTGCTTCTCATGGCCTGGTGGCTCGTCCCCCTTGTGGCCAAATCGGCCTGGAGCATGGATTTCGGCGTCAACTGGGAAATGACCCTCTGGAAGAATTTCCCGCCTTGGACCGTTGCCCTTATCCCTCTCGGCGTCGCGGCGCTCCTGCCCGGCAACCACCATCGGAATCCCGCCCTATGGCTTTTCTTCTGGATGCTGGCCCTCGCCGTCCTCCTCTTCTATTTCGGCTACGACCTCTCCCCCGTCTTCGTCAATTGCCGCCTGTGGCCCTTCCTTATGTTTGCCCTCGTGATGCCGGGCGCCATCGGCTTGGGACTGTACCTTTCCCGAGTCCGCCGCCAGACTCTCGTCGTTGCCGTCCTGGCGGCGGGGATCCTCGGCGCCGTGGCGTGGGAGGAACGCCACACAGGCAATCTGGCGCGGAACTGGTCGCAGTGGAACTTCCGGGGACTCGAGATCAAGCCGTCCGGCGGCGTGTTCGACGAACTTGTCCTCCCGCTCCGGGGAACCCCGGGACGACTGGCCAACGACCTGCACCCCGACAACAACCGGCTCGGCTCCAGCCGGATCTTCGAACTGGCCCCGCACCTGGCCGGGAAACCGATCCTGGAAGGCGGGTTGGTCAATTCCGCCCTCGGCTCGATCTTCGCCTATTATATCCAGGGCGAAATCTCGGAAAGCTGTGCCGGCTATCCGCCAATCGTCAAACCGGCTTCATTTGATTTCGCGACCGCCACACGACACCTTGAGCTTTTCAACGTCAAACACTTCATCGCCCGCTCCGCGAAAACGCAGGCGGCGCTCCGCTCCGATCCCCGCTGGCGCTTCCTGAAGCGGGAGGAGGAGTGGGAACTGTACGAATTGCTCACCCACAATGGCTCCTATGTCTTCCTCCCCCGATTCCTGCCCGCGGTGGTCGAGACACGCAATCCGAACCAGCGCGGCCTGGACTGGATCTATGTCCCCGGCGCCCTGGACCAGCCGTTTCTCCTGGCTGAACCGGGAACCGCCACCCGCCTGCCTGTGGCCCTGCCCCGTATTTCGGAGCCGGAATTCCTGTCGTTCCTCAAGGCCGCCCGGACGCAGGCGGCAACGAACTCACTCCTGGCCGCATGGCAAGTTCCCCTGTCCCTGCCCCGGGAAAACCCGGTTTCGAACGAGTCGTTCTCCGACAGCTCGATCCGGTTCCAAACCAAAGCCGTGGGCCAGCCTCATATCATCAAGTGCAACTACTTCCCGAACTGGAAGGCGCGCGGCGCCGCGGATGTCTTCCGCGTCACTCCGGCATTCATGCTGGTCTTTCCCGCGCAAGAACAAGTCGAACTCGACTACGGCTGGACCATGAGCGACCGGCTTGGACACGGCCTGACCCTTCTTGGATGGTTGCTTGTCATGGGCATCGCATGGCAGACTGTTGGACGAAGACGCGTGGCAAACGACGAATCCCAGCGATGAAGCTCTTTATTTTCAAGTTCCTCGACGCCACCATCGGCTGGCTGGCCTGCTGGTCCTTGGGATTCCTGCGCCACGCTTTCCGTCTGAACGCCGATATACCGCAGGACTTGACCGTAAATCCTCCCAGCCGGCTGCTGGTCATCCGGCCCGGCGGCATGGGCGACATGGTTCTCCTCCTGCCGGCGCTGCAATCCCTCCGCCGTGCGTTCCCGAACGCAGCCATCGATCTGGTCTGCGAGAAGCGCAACCGCGACATCCTCCAACTCGCCGCCGGACCGGACAACCTGCTTCTCTATGACGCCGCCCCCTTCCGCCTCGTCCGGCACTTGCGCCGTACCCGCTATGACGCCGTTGTGGACACCGAGCAGTTCCACTACTTCTCCGCCCTCATGGCCATTCTTGCCCGCGCCCCCGCCCGCATCGGATTCAAGATCAGCCCCGGCCGCAACCTTCTTTACACCCACCTGGTCAACTACGACCTGGAAGGCCACGAGACCGATCAGTTCGTGGCGCTCCTCCGCCCCTTGGGCATTTCATCACAAGACGAAAGGCTTCGTATGCCCTCTCCCCCTGCGGGAGAGGGTCAGGGTGGGGGGTCTGCGGCCCCATTCCGGTTCACCCTAACCGCAGACCTCCCGGCAACGGCAATCCCCTTGTTCGCGAATGCCGGCACCCGCCTCGTAACCATCCACCCGGGCACTACCACCCGCTACAAGCAATGGGCCCCGGAACGGTTTGGCGAGCTGCTCCGGCGCCTGGCCGCCGACACCCGCCTGGTATTCGCGCTCGTCGGCGACAAGCGGGATCGCGCTGTGGCGGGAACCATCCTGGGCGCGGCCAGACTGGGCCCGCGCGCCGTATCGCTGGCCGGCCGCCTCTCCCTTGCGGAAACGGCGGCCGTCCTCGCCAGATCGGCATTGTATGTGGGCGGCGATTCCGGCCTGGCGCATCTTGCCGCCGCGCTGGACATCCCCACAGTCGTGTTGTTCGGTCCCAGCGACAGCCGCAAGTGGGGCCCCCGGGCCGGCAGACACGCCGTCGTCCAGCGGCAGCCCGCCTGCGCCCCCTGCTGCATCTTCGGCTACCACAAGCTCTGCCACTCCATCGCCTGCCTGGCCGCCATCACAGTGGACGATGTGGAATCCGCCTGCAGGAAAACGCTTCAGTAGCGCCTGGCCCGCTCAGAACACCTTCGTCAGCAGCGCCGCGTTTTCCCGCATGTCGCGGCGCAGCAACTCGTCCAGCGCCGCCGCCACGGGGCCCGGCCTTCCGTCGCCGATCTTCCGCCCGTCCAGTTCCACGGCGGAGGCGATGTTGATCGTCGTCCCCGCCACGAGCGCTTCCGCCGCCGCAAGCATGTCGGCATGGGTAATGTCGGCAAACGCGACCGACGCGAGAAGCCCGCGCCCGACCAATCCCTGAGCCAGGTCCATGCCCCGCAACATGGTCGTCCCCGCCAGGATCCGGTCCAGCTTCGGAAACAGCAACCGACCGTCGCGCGTCACAATCCCGATGTTCTCCGTCGCGCCCTCCGTCAGGAATCCGTTCTCGTCAAATCCCACCGTGAAATCCACGCCTGCATCCACGGCCTCCTTCTTCATCAGCACGTTGGGCGCATAGTTGCAGTTCTTGATGTTGGCCATCCCCGCCGACTTGGCCTCGATGGCGCTGGTCTTGAGCCGGGCCCCTTCGGGATGCAGTCGCATGAAGGGCGTCCCCAGTGCCGTCACCATCACATAAAGCTGCGGCCCGGGGCACTCGTAGGGATTGACGGAAAAACCGCCCGGACCGCGCGAGACAAACACGCGGATCATGCAATCCGGCTTCCCCCCGCCCGGACCGTCCCCACGACAATCCGCTCCATTTCCTCCAGGGAACACGGCAGCTTGAGTTGAAGGCCGCGGGCGGAATTGACCAACCGGTCCAGATGCCCCTGGAGGTTGTAGATACTCCCGCCCACCGCCTTGAAAGCCTCAAAGATCCCGTCCCCGCGATGCACCATGTGATCGTCAATCGGGAGGGTCATCAACAGCGGGTCCGTCACCACGCCGCCATACAGGCTGGAATACATGGCGAAGTAACCGGCCTGATACGGCCGCCGCAACATCCCGGCCCACTGCGGCCAATCCTCAAGGGAGAAGTACTTCATGCGGGTACGATAACAGGACGGGGGCCGGCGGGCAACCGGGACGGGAGCCCTCCTACAGACCGGATTTCTCCGCCACCTGGCGGTACAAGACCGCGAAGTCCTCCTCCCCCCACCCGCGCGTCATGGCTTCGGAGAACAGTTCCTTGAGATGCCGGGTCAAAGGAAGGTCCAGCTTGAGTTCCGCCGCGCGTTCCAATGCGAGACGCACATCCTTATCCATGTGTTTGAGTGAAAAATGCGGAGAGAAATCGCCCGACAGGATCTTGGGCGTCTTGAGATCCGCCAACCCGGAGTATCCGGCGTTCAGGCGGTAGGCTTCCATGAAGCGTTCCGCATCCAGCCCGGCCTTTCGTGCAAAGGCAAATCCTTCCGCCATCGCCTCCATCAGGTTGGCGATCATCAGGTTGAAGATCAGCTTGGCGTCGGCGCCCTTCCCGACCGGCCCGAAATGCACCACCTTCTGCCCAACCTGCAACAGCAGCGGTTCCATGCGCCGCACCACCGCCGCATCCCCGCCGGCAAAGAATGTCAGCTTCCCGGCCTCGGCCACCGCCTTGCTTCCGGTGAACGGCACTTCCACGAATTCCCCGCCCGCGCGCCGGACGGCGGCATCGGCCCGGAGATTGTCGGAGGGTCCCACCGTGCTGGCATTGAGGACCACCTTGCCCCGCAACGGACCGGCCGCCACTCCGTCCTTTGCCTCAATGACCCGCTCCAGCGCCGGCGGATCGGCCACAACGACCATGATCACATCGCACCGGTCCGCCGCCTCGCGCGGCGTGGCCGCAAGCGGAATGCCAAGCGTCTCGCCCGCCGCCCGGGTGCGATTCCACCCGACCACGGAATGCCCGGCCTTGCGCCAGTTCGCCGCCATCCGGCTTCCAATGATGCCCAACCCGATCACACCGATGTTCATGGTCTTCCCCTGGATGCCGCCAAAGACAATTTGGGGTAACTACTCAAGTGTCCGCCCACAGCGGGCGGACACCTGAGAGAATTGGCCCCAGCCGATCCTCTCAACGCATAACGTAGTCTGCCCCCCCCCGAAACGCAACCGAAAAGTTCGTAACGGCTCAGCGCCCCCGCCGGCCGCCGGCGGTGGGGGCGCTGAGCAGCTGCAATTTGGGAAGCGCAATCCTGTTGGGATCGACGGGAGTCCGCACATCCCCCATCGCCCAGAGGAGCGCATCGCGCAAGTCCCCGTCCACCCGCGCCAGGCGTTGAACCAGTTCTCCCGCCATGGCGCGATACACCTTCATGCCCACAACCGGATGGCGGCTCATCATCTGCTCGAATGCGGCCCTTTGAAACTCCATCAACACGGCGTCCTCGATCGCAATCACCCCTGCCGATCGGTTTTCCACCCCCAGGAAACAGACCTCGCCGAAGATATCCAGGGGCCCCAGCTCCACCAGCTTGCGGTACTTGTCCAACCCAATACTCTTCCGGACTTCCACCCGTCCCGACAGGATCAGGAAAAAGGAATTTCCGGTTTCCCCCTCGCTGAGAATCCATTCGCCACGACAGATCTGCCGGGGACACCCGACTTGTTCGACCAGAGCCATTTCCTCGCGGGTCAAGTCACCCAGTATCATCGACCGTACTCCCAGGGGCCGCGAAACGCCTCCGGTATCCGGACCCTGTGTCACGGGATCGGAAACCGTTCCGCCACTCCCCGCACTTCACTGCGGATTCGTTCCAGCCGCTTGTCATCGGACGGATGCCGGATCGCGTCCACAATCCATTGCCCCAGCAACGTCATTTCCGCTTCCTTCATTCCCCGCGTCGTCACCGCCGGAGTCCCGATACGGATGCCGGATGTGATCGCCGGCGGCTTGGCGTCAAACGGAATGGCGTTCTTGTTCACAATGATCCCGGCCTTTTCCAGGGCAATGGCGGCGTCCTTGCCGGTGCTTCCGACCGGCGCCAGGTCCACCAGCATCAGGTGGTTGTCCGTCCCCCCCGAAACCATCCGCATTCCGTGCTGGGCAAGATAGGCCGCGAGGAACCGGGCGTTGGCAATCACCTGCCGCTGGTACGCCCTGAACTCCGGCGACTCCGCCTCCTTGAAACACACCGCTTTGGCGGCGATGGTGTGCATGAGCGGCCCGCCCTGCAGGCCGGGAAAGACCTGCTTGTCGATTTCCTGCGCGTAGGCGGCCTTGCAGAGGATCATTCCGCTGCGCGGACCGCGCAGGGTCTTGTGCGTCGTGGTCGTCACAAAATCGCTGTACGGGACCGGATTCGGATGCACCCCGGCGGCAATCAAGCCGGCAATATGCGCCATGTCCACCATCAGTTTCGCCCCGACACTGTCGGCAATCTGCCGCAACCGCGGGAAATCCAGGATCCGGGGATACGCGCTGGCGCCGGCCACAATCAGCCGGGGCTTGTGCTCCTGCGCCAGCCGGGCCACTTCCTCGTAGTCAATCCGCTCGGTCTGCCGGTTGACGCCGTACGACACAATGTTGAACAACCGTCCGGAGAAATTGACCTTGTGGCCGTGCGTGAGATGCCCGCCATGCGCCAGGCTCATGGCCAGGATCGTATCGCCCGGCTGCAGCGCCGCGAAGTAGACCGCCATGTTGGCCGAACTTCCGCAGTGCGGCTGAACGTTCGCGTGCTCGGCGCCGAACAGCGCCTTGGCGCGCTGGATCGCCAGTTGCTCGGCCGCATCCACAAACTCGCAGCCGTTGTAATACCGCTTGCCGGGATAGCCTTCGGCATACTTGTTGGTCATGAGCGACCCCTGCGCCTCCCGCACGGCCCGGCTGGCGTAGTTCTCCGAGGCAATCAGGTCCAGAGTCTGCAGTTCCCTCGTCTCCTCGCCTTTCAAGGCCTGGTAGATCTCGGGATCCACGCCGGCGACGGTGGACATCTCCACCGCCGTCCCACCCATGGCGCCCATCTTTTCCACCCGTCGCCGGTGCCGTTCGTCCTCCCCGAATTTCGCCTCCCGCCAGGCCGTGAGAACCGCCACCACGGCTTCCCGCGAGCTCGTATCGCTGCCCAGCACAAGGATGTTGGCGTCATTGTGGACCCGCGCCGCCGTGGCCATCGCCGGCGTCAGGCATAACGCCGCCCGCACCCGCGGAAACTTGTTGGCCGACATGCTCATGCCGAGCCCCGTGCGGCAGATCAGGATCCCCTCGTCTACCATGCCCTCGGAAACCATCACGGCCGCCGTGCGCGCGTAGTCCGGATAGTCCACCGAGTCGCTGCTGTAGCAGCCGACATCCTCGACCGCCACGTGCCGCTCGCGCAGCCAGCCCTTGAGGAATTCCTTCAGTTCGAACCCGCCATGATCGGCGCCTATGACCATTTTCATCGTTGTGATCCCCGTTTGTCCGTCAGCAGTTCATGCAAGTACAACACCAGATCCGGCATCGCGGCATCCATCTCGTCGCGACAAGCCCGGTAGACATCCTGTGACATCCCGATCGGATCCTCCACATCCTCGCCCTTGCGAAGAGGGCTGAATTCGTTGAGCAGAACCACCCTCTCCCTGGCGCGGGGAAACCGGTCCAGAACCATGCGGCGGTGATTGCGCGTCATTACCACAATGGCATCCGCGGAGTCAACCAGCGCCTCATTCAGGAACCGGCTCCGGTGCCCCGCTGCGTCCATCCCCTTCTCCTGGAGCGCCGTCACCGCTTCCTCGCTGGGCGGCAGACCGTCGAATGTCGAGACACCGGCCGAAATCACATCCCACGAACTGTCCGGCCCCAGCCAACGGCGCAGGAGGAATTCGGCCATCGGGCTGCGGCACACGTTCCCCGTGCAAACCAGGAGCACCGTCGGCCGCCCCAGCACCTGCTCCGCGGGAATCGCACCCTCCCTCCGCACGCGCAAACTCTCTCCGGTCGCGTCCACCACCGTGCTTTCCCGGCCCGCGCCGGACGGCCCCGCATCCAGCACCAGCCGCACCCGGGTCCCGAGCGCCGCCACCGCCGACCGCGCATCCCGCGCCGCCGGCTCCCCGCTCCGGTTCGCGCTGGTCACACGGAGAATCCCGCCCATCGCCTTGAGCAACGCCTGCGGCACCGCGTGATCCGGAACCCGGAACCCTTCCGTGCCCTGGCCGCACGGCAGCACCAGCGTCAGCGGCCCCGGCCAGTACCGCCGCGCCAGCCTCCGCGCCGCCGCCGACAGCACCCCGCCATACCGCTCCACGGCCGCCAGATGAGACGCCAGCAGGGGAACGGGTTTCCCCCGGTCCCGCTCCTTGGCCGCGCAGATCCGCTCCTCCGCCCCCGCCACGCGCGGGTCGGCCGCCATCCCATAGACCGTCTCCGTGGGAATCACCACCAGCGCGCCGTCACGAAGCGCCTGGACCGCCTGACGGATCGCCGACGGATCCGGTCGCGCGGCATCGATGGAAATAACCCTGGGATCAGCGTCGGCCATGGTCTTGCAGAGCCCGCAATGCCAGCAGGATATCCGTGCAGCGCCGCAGGGCCGGATCGCCATCCACGCGCATCATCAGGTCGCGATCCTCCCTGGACTTGTCGCTCAGCGGCCGGCCGGCGCCCGGCACATGGATCAGCGGCGTCGGACCTCCGTTGCTGACGACCACTTCGACATCGGGCCGGATTCCCTTCGCCTCGCCGGCCCCGGAACAAGGCACGATCCGCTTCGTGGCCACGCACACGTATCGGCCGTCCGGCAAGGGAAGCAGTTCGCGGATTCGCGTATCCCCGCGCGTGGTCTCCCCGAGCAGCATCATTCCCTCCCGCCCGCTCCAGAGCGCCGCGAGCGCTTCCGCGGCGCAGCGGGTATCCCGATCCACCAGCGCCATCAACGGAAAGGACAACGGCGTCTCCGCGGCGGCCGACCGGGTCTCGAGCACGTCGCCGGAGAGACTTTCCACCCGGAAGAGCGGCACACCCGCTTCATGGAACGGGCTGGCCAGCGCCACCAGGCTTTCCAGATCGGCCCCATCCGTGCCGCGAAAGTCAAGGATCACGCCGGAACTTCCGGCCAGCGCCCGCAGGTGCCCCAGAATCTCCTTCCCGCCCCCAACCGTCAAACCGCGGATCTTGAGATAGGAAACACCCTCCGGCCAGGACTCGAAATCCGCCACCGCTCCGGCGCTGGATACCGCTGTCTCCGAACCGCGCCCATCCTCCTGCATTCGCCGGTACTCCTCCGGGGAACAGATGCGCCCCGCGGGATCCACCGACTGGAGTAATCCCAGGATCGCGCCATCCACCGCGCCGTTGGACGAGACCGTCAGACCGTGCTCCTCCAGAAACCGCATCATCTCCGGAACACCAAAGCCTGCACGGGATTCAGGCGCGCAGAGCGAAACGGCCAGCAAGACGGCCGCCGCCAGCCCCCCACCCCGCCCCGCTATCTTCCTCGTCTTCATAGTCTGAGGTCTGAAGTCTTGTTTCTGAGCAAATGTGCAACGTGTTGGAATGCAACATCCAACATCCAACATCCAACAAGGAATTTCCAAGGGGGAGAAAAAGGCGGAGGCAGGGCCAGTTGTCCATTGATTCGCACAACTCTCTCCCACTTGGATGTTGGACATTCCGTGTTGGATATTGGACATTCAGTTCCTCGAAAAACCTGAGCACCGCTCAGAGGCCGGACTGAAT
>Ga0116202_10001765_pt1 | contig 12678 bp, 8 predicted proteins | sample LakKivw325mmetaG_FD_94479 | JGI IMG/M metagenome (GOLD analysis project Ga0116202, IMG submission 94479) | Anoxic lake water microbial communities from Lake Kivu, Rwanda to study Microbial Dark Matter (Phase II) - Lake Kivu water 325m metaG | ecosystem: Environmental > Aquatic > Freshwater >...
AAGGTTTCCGCCGCTTTGAGCAATTTCTTGCCCAGACCGCTGTGTTGGACTTTCGCCCCGCCGCCGACCGGTACCAGTTCGCCGTAAACGTGCAGTTCGCGCACCAGGGCCGGTGCCACCGGCCCGGCCTCGTCCAGGCGCAGGCGGCAAAAGCCGTACAAGGTCCGGCCATCGCGGCTGTCGGCGCTTAAGAAATATTCGCGGCCGCCGGAAGCCGGATATTCCCGGACGTTCAGGCGCCAGCCGGCCTTGATCCGGCCGTCCTTGACTTCGCGGCAACGGACGCAGACGCATTCCACGCCGCGCGCTTTCATCACCTGGCGCAGATTGGTGATTTTGTTGCCGGCGACGATAGATTCGGCCGGAATGTCGCGAATGAGGCGAATGATTCTGACATAGGACGGGACGGCGGCTTTGCATTTGGCGATTAAATTTTGTAAAACCTTATCGCTGTAAGGTTTGTATTTGCCTTGCTTATACCATTTATACAGAAGACTGCCCTTGGTGACAACGGTCGGATAAAATTTTATTTGGTCGGGCTGAAATCTGGCATCGGAAAATAATTTTTTAAACAGAAACAGATCTTTCGCCGGCGTCGCGCCGGGCAGGGTGGGCATCACGTGATACGTGACCTTAAAGCCGTATTGTTTCAAAAGGCGGGTGGCGGCGGCGATCTCCTTAACGCCATGGCCGCGCCGGTTTAGCTTCAAAATCCGATCGTCGATTATCTGAACGCCGATTTCCACGCGCGTACAACCCAATCTCCGCATCTCTTTTAATTCATCTTCATTAATATAATCTGGCCGCGTTTCCAAAGTCAGGCCAATAATTTTATAAACGGCGGCTTCGTTACGCTTTTGTTCGGCGGCCAGGGCAACACGTAAACTTTTTAACAGCCAAGGCTTTGCGTAAGACGAACTCAAGGCCGGAAAACTTAACTTTACCGGAAAATTACTTTTCTTTTGCCCCGTTTTTAGTTTCGTTTGTCTTAACTTCTGATAATCATTGGCGGCCTTGAAACAATTCAAGATATACCAATACTTATATTTCTTAGGTAGATAGCTCCAGGTGCCGCCAATAACGATGATTTCAATTTTAGTCGGTTCGTGACCGTTCTCCTCCAGGGCCTTGAGACGGGAGACGACTTGTTTATAGGGGTCGTAGCCGCAGCGAATGGCCCGCATCACCGCCGGTTCGTTAGACAAATAACTCGTAGGCACGTCCGCTTCGTGCGGACAATAGACGCAGGTTCCCGGGCAGGGATAGGGTTTGGTTAAGACTGCCACCGGCGCGATGCCGGACAAAGTGCGCACGGTCCGCTTGCGCAAAATCTTTTCCAAACTCGGTCGAGCGACGATTTTTTTCGCCGCCAAAAGACGCCGGTATTCTTCCAAAATATCAACGTTTAAAATCGCCGTCAAACGATAACGCCGACAAAGTTTTCGTTTCACCGCCTCCAAATCGTTTCGACTTTTTATGTTTCTATCGTAATTTTCCAACAATTCTTTTATTGCTTCCTGCATTTTTTTGGATTATAATAATAGTAGTGCCTTTCTCACCATAGCCTAATTTTTATAATTTAACAATATCATTATGAAAAGAAAAATTTTTAAAATTGTGCTATTATTAACCGTCTTTATCCTGCCACTTGGCGCTTCGGCCGCCGCGCTTAAAACCGATAACAACGTTTACGTGGAAAAAGGCCAAGTAGTCAGTGGCAATCTCTACGCCCTCGGACAAACCGTTACTATAGACGGCGACATCAGCGGCGACTTGATCGCCGTCGGCCAGACCATAAACGTCAACGGCCGCGTGGACGGCGATATTTTGGCCGCCGCCCAAAACCTGACGGTTAACGGCGAAGTTGGCGGCAACATCCGCGTCTTAGGTAATTCCCTTAATCTGAACGGACCCGTGGCGCGCAACGTGGACGCTCTCGGCGCCAGCGTCGTTTTAGGAGACAGGGCCAAAGTCGGTTGGGATTTGTCTTTGGCGGCCGGAGCGGCCGAGATTCGCGGCGAAATTGACGGCAGTTTGGTCGGCGCTTCGGGACGAGTGATCATCACCGGAACCGTTGACAAAAACGTTGATTTAAAAATGGGCGGCAAAAAACTGAGCCAAGATCTCACCGTCGCCAGCGGCGCGAAAATCGGCGGCGATCTCATCTATACTGCCCAAAAAGAAGCGCAAATTGCCGATCGCTCCGCCATTGGCGGCCAAGTCCAGCAAAAGCTGCCGGCAGCGCCGGCGGGCGGTTGGTTTTTGGCCTGGCTCTGGAAAAAATTAGTGGCGATTTTCTCGGCGCTGGTGGTCGGCCTTATTTTAGTCTTCCTCCTAAAAAAAATCACCCCAAAAATTTTAGACATCATCGCGACCGGTCCCGGCCGCTCTCTGCTCTTGGGCTTATTAGTTATGTTCGTCCTGCCGCCGATCGCTTTCTTGTTGATTTTGACCATTATCGGCCTGCCCTTGGCTCTTATCATCATGGCTTGGTGGCTGGTCGCGACCTATGTCGCCCGCGTTATCGCTGCCATTCTCCTCGGCCGCTTAATTCTTAGGGGGATTTTCAAACGAGAAAATCCCAATCTCTTCTGGTCTTTGGTCTTAGGGGCGATCATTTTGTGGCTCCTCTCCGCCCTCCCCTATATCGGCTGGCTCATCTTGGTCGTCTCCATCTGGTTTGGTTTGGGCGGATTGGTTAATTTTGGTTATCGGCAAATTAAAAATTTTTAAAATTTCTCTGGAAATTTTTACCGGCCGGCCGGTAAAATGACGGGCCGATAATTTTTTATGCGTATCAATCCTCATATTTTCCGCGGCTACGACTTACGCGGCCTGGTTAATAAAGATCTTAACCCTTTAATCGCCGAGCACCTGGGCCGGGCTTTCGGCACTTATCTGAAAAAGAAAAACATTGACAAGGTCGTGGTTGGCCGCGACTGCCGCGCCACCAGTGCCGCTTACAGCGCCAGTCTTATCAAGGGTCTTAGGGCCACGGGCATTGACGTTATTGACATCGGTTTAAATATGGTCGGCACTTTTTATTGGGCCCAATATTACCTTGATTGCCCGGGCGGCGTTTTCGTGACCGCCTCGCATAATCCGGCCGAATACAACGGTTTCAAGTTCGCCGACGGCTTCTCGCAAACTTTGGTCGCCGACGGTATGCAGGCTTTACGCGAATTAGTGGAAAATGAAAATTATGACTTTAGTCCAAAGCCGGGCTGGGTCAGCCGACAAGACATTAAAAGCGCTTATTTTACCGACCTATTAAAACGTTTTTCCTTCAAGAAAAAATTCAAAGTAGTCGTGGACGCCAGCTGCGCCACACCCGGGGTCGTTGTGCCTGATTTATTACGCCAAGGCGGCCAAGAGGTCATAGCCAGTAATTGTCAAATTAATCCCAGCTTTCCTTTAGGCACGCCGGATCCGACCGAAATGGCCGTGGCCGAGCGCCTGCGCCAAAAAGTGCTCGCGGCCAAAGCCGATATCGGTTTTTCTTATGACGCCGACGGCGACCGTATTGGCGTCGTTGACGAGGGGGGCAATATTATTTGGAACGACATTTTGGTGGCCTTATTCGCGGCCGATGTTTTAAAACATCACCCGGGCGCCACGATAATGTTTAATACTCTTTGCTCGCGCGTCGTCACGGAAACTATTTTAAAGCATGGCGGCAAACCTTTTATGTGGCGCACCGGCCATTCTTTTCTAAAAAAGAAAAATCAGGAAGTCAAGGCCGCCTTTATCGGCGAACTCTCCGGCCATTTCTTTTTCTCCCAAGATTTCTATAACCATGACGACGGCTGCTATTCCACTTTGCGCCTTTTGGACTATCTTGCTGATAGCGGCCAGTCTTTGGCCACCGCCGTTAAAGCCCTGCCTCAATATATCTCCAGTCCGGAAATAAAGGTAGGTTGCGCCGACGATCTTAAAGCGGCTTTGATCGCCAAGGCGGCGAAGATCATGGAAAAAGATTTTCCACAAGCCGAAGTCATCGCCGACGAACGCGCCGGCGACGGCGTCCGCCTGGAAATGACCGACGCCATGCTCGTTATCCGCTATTCGCAGAACGGCCCCTATTTGACGGTAAAATTTGAGACTAAAACAGAGGGGCACTATCAAGAATTAAGGCAATATCTAAACAAGCGCCTACACCGTTTTCCGGAAATAGATTGGCGTTCAGGTGTGAACGTGGAAAGTTTGGCGGAAAAATAGTAAAGAAATAAAAAATTAAATACGTCTAAAAAAGGCCTAAATAAAAGCCTTTTTTAAATCAGATAGCCTTGGGCTGTCTAAACTTTTTTCTCCACCTCAATTGTGCATTTGGCTACCAAAGCCGCCAAAGCGCCCAAAGCGGCTAAAATCGGCGCGAAGACCGCGCCGACGAGCGCGAAGGTCACGGGAATTTCCATCAACACCTTACCCTTTTCATCCTTGATGATAATACGGCGGATATTACCTTCCTTAATTAATTGTTTCACTTTCATCACGACTTCGTGGCCGTAGACCTTGAATTTTTCCTTGGTAAATTCATTGCTTGTTTTTTTCGCCATAAATTTAAAATTTAATTATTTTAATTTATTGTTTTAAAATCATTATTTCCCCCTTAGCGCCTAACCTTACTTTTTACCTGCCGGGCTAAATACATTTGCTTGGATTTTTTCGTGACCGCCAAAATGGTTAAGACGGCGATATAGGAAGAAATAACGGCGTTGGGCAGTTCATAGTTATTTTCCCAAGCTAAGTCGCCGATAATCAAAACAAAAACTAGGGCCGACCAAATCAAAACAAATATTTCCCCCGGATGCTGGCCGCGGTGGCGATGGTACCAACGTTCAAATTCCTTGTTGCTGACGTAAATAGCCAAAGCGCCGATATAAATCGTGGCTAAGGCGTTTAAAACGCTGCCCACCGAATTATCGGTTAAAAAATCGTAATTATGAAGGCTAAAAACAAAAACGTCCAAATATTAATCAAGTAACGCCAGAATTTAAAATCATCAATTAAAAAATCCGTGTTGAAAAAAATTGACGGCGGGGTTTTCCGCTTTTTCCTCTTAAGCATATTTTCTGTCTCTCTTTAAATTATAGCAAATCACCCATTTTAATAAAATCAAATTTTCTTTCCGCGCTCACGGCCCGAACCGGCCTTCATTTTCTCTGTTTGTTTATATTGGCGGTAGCGAAACGGCGCCGGCGTGCGGTAAGCCGGCCGGCCGGGGCGCTTGCCGACCTTAGCGTAATTTTTCATAGTTTTCTCCCCGCTTCCGGCCACCTATTCCACGGTCACCGATTTAGCTAAGTTGCGCGGTTTATCCACGTCCAAACCTTTGTAATCGGCGATGTAATAAGCTAAAAGCTGTAAAGGAATAACGTTAATTATCGGCGCCAAATAGGGGTGGGTCGACGGCACTTTTATTAAATAGTCCGCCAAACGCTTAATCTCGTTATAATCTCTGTCCACCAAGGCGATAATCTGGCCGCCGCGCGCTTTCACTTCTTGAATATTACTGATTATTTTGGCGCTCAGGTCGTTTTTCGTGGCCACAAAAACCACCGGCATATTGGCGTCAATAAGGGCAATGGGGCCATGCTTGATTTCGGCGGCCGGATAGCCTTCGGCGTGAATATAGGAAATTTCTTTCAGCTTCAAAGCGCCCTCCAAAGCGACGGGGAAGTTCAAGCCACGACCCAAATAGAGGAAATTGGTCGTCCCTTTGAATTTCTTCGCCAGGGCTCTGACGCTTTTGGCGCCGTCCAGAGCTTTAGCTGCTAGTTTCGGCAAATCCTTTAAAGCGGTCTCTAATTTTTCCCCAGCCGCCGGGTTTTTGTAAGTCGCCCTAGCCTTCCCTTTCGCTTTAATAAACAAATGTTCTTTTAAATAAAGGGCAAAAAGCAAAAGGGCGGCCACTTGGGCGGTAAAGGCCTTGGTGCTGGCCACGCCGATTTCCGGACCGGCATGCAGATAAATGCCGGAATCCACCTCCCGACTTATAGTGGAACCGACCACGTTGATAATGCCTAGACTTTGCCCTCCTTGTTTTTTCGCTTCCCTTAAGGCCGCCAAGGTGTCAGCGGTTTCGCCCGACTGGGAAACGGCGATTAAGAGATCTTGCGGGCCGACGAGGGGTCGACGATAACGAAATTCGGAGGCATAATCTACTTCCACGGGTAAACGAACGATATCTTCTATTAAGTACTTACCAATCAAGGCCGAATGCCAACTTGTGCCGCAAGCGACAATAATAATTCTCTTTAATGGCCAATTTAATTTCAAGCTTAATTTTATCCGTCCATTCTTGAGACGACCACTTAAAACGTTAGCTAGGCTGTCCGGCTGTTCAAAAATTTCTTTGAGCATGAAATGCTTGAAACTTTTTTTCTCTATCTGGCTAACACTTAATTTAACCTTTTCCACTTGGCGGTCGGCCAGACGCCCGGACAAAGTCTGAAAACGGCAACCTTTTTTGTCTATAACCGCCAAGTCCTTATCTTTGAGATAAACGACCCGACGCGTATGCTTGAGTAAAGCGGTGATATCGGAAGCAACAAAAGTTTCGCCTTTACCTAGCCCGATGATAAGCGGCGAACTTTGGCGGGTGGCCACCAGCTTGTTCTCCTTCCGGCCCAAAACCACCAGGCCGTAAGAACCTTCCACTAAAGTCAGGGCTTTGGCCACGGCTTTTTCCAAATTTCCCCGGTAAAATTTTTCAATCAAATGTGCTAGAACTTCGCTGTCGGTATCGGAAACAAAGTGATGACCCTTCTTAAGAAGGATTCTCTTCAAGGCCTGGTAATTTTCAATAATGCCGTTATGAATGACGGCAATTTCCTGCCGGCAATCAAAATGGGGATGGGCGTTTTTCTCATTGGGGACGCCGTGCGTGGCCCAGCGCGTGTGCGCCAGGCCCGTGGTCGCGATTAAGGATAGGTCGCGCGCCTCCTTCGCCAGCCGCGCCACCGGCCCGGCCTGCTTGCGGCTGACGAATTTGCCCTTTTCTAAAAGACAAACACCGGCGCTGTCATAGCCTCGGTATTCCAATTTTTTCAAGCCGTCCAAAAGAATGTCTTTAGCCGGCCGTTGGCCCAAATACCCGATGATGCCGCACATAAAATAAACTAATGGGGTGAGTGATGGGGATCGAACCCACGACCACCGGAGCCACAATCCGGCGCTCTACCAGCTGAGCTACACTCACCATTATTTATATACCACCAAAACGTGCGCCCGGGGGGGGTCGAACCCTCATCTAGAGCTTAGAAGGCTCCCGTTCTATCCGTTGAACTACGGGCGCGGCTAAACGCGCTTTTTCTTAAGGCCCCGGCGCGTTATTGCTTTATATTAGTAATAAAACATCTTTTTGTCAATAACTTCACGGCCAAAAATTTAGCTGGTCGCCGAACGCCTTTGCCGCTTGGCTTCAAAAACGATTAAGGCCGCGGCCACGGAAACGTTCAACGAATCCAAGCCGGAGCGCATGGGAATTTTTATCGCCTCGTCGGCCGCTTTCAGCCAGGCCGGGCTTAAACCGGCCGCCTCGGTGCCCAGAATAATCGCCGCCGGGCCAGACAAATCGGCCTGCCAATAATTTTTCCGGCCGCCGGTTGAAGCCGCCAAGCTTTTAATCTTATTGATCTTTAACCATTTAAGCGTTTCCTCGCGGCCGCTAACGACCAAGGGCTGGAGAAAAACCAGGCCTTCGCTGGCGCGAATGACGTTAGGATTGTAAATGTCAGTTTGCTCTTCGTTAATAATAACGGCCCCTACTTGGGCGGCATAAGCGGTTCTTAAAATCGCGCCCAGATTACCGGGCTTCTCCACGTTTTCTAAAATGATCACCAGCGGCTTTTCCCCTAAAGACAAGTCCTTTAAAGTTAAAAACTTAGGCCGCGCCAAAGCGAGAAAGCCGTCCGGTTTTTCCTTATAGCAAATTTTCTTAAACACGGCCGGACTGACTTCGTTAATTTTCGCCCCAAGAGTATGAAAAATTTTTCTGACGGCGGCGTCGGCCAAATTGGAAAAAGTCGGGCAGTAAAACAAAGATGGAATTTCCAGACCTGCTTTGGCGGCCGCGCTTATTTCCCTTTCGCCGTCAATAATGATAAGGCTTCGCTTCTTTCTTGCGCCCGCCTTGGCGAGCCTCAAGACAACTTTTATTTTTTCATTAGCCAAACTGCTTATAACCGGCCCCTGACTAATACTCATAAATCCTAATTAAAACCTTGCTAAAAGCATGCTATTATTATATACTAAATGCTTAAAATGATGAAATTCTAAAAACTTCCATAATTTGTTATAATAAATTCATATAATTCTTAAATAATTTTTCCTCCTTGTATGCCTATTCCTGCCTGGCGCCGCCGCCAAATGGGCACCTGGCGAGACAACGTGAAAGCCTACCATCATCGCCCTTCTCGCCCGAAAAAGAAAAAAAAATTAGTGAAAAAATTATTCTTAACCATTGTTGTCGCGGCGATTTTTTTGTTTATTTTTGGCTCAATTTATATCGCCGCTTTATCGCGCAATTTGCCTAATCCGAATCAATTGATGAACCGAGAGGTGGCGCAAAGCACCAAAATTTACGATCGTACCGGCGAACACGTCTTATACGAAATCAGTGGCGAACAAAGACGCACCCTCGTACCTTTAAACGAAATTCCTGACTTCGTTAAAGAAGCGACCATCGCCATTGAAGATAAAAACTTCTACAAGCATGGCGGTTTCAGCGTTTGGGCCATGATCCGCTCGGCCATTACCGACGTTCTCTTTAATCGGCGCGCCGGCGGCTCCACGCTCACCCAGCAATTCATTAAAAACGCGGTCTTAACGCCGGAGAAAAGCATCACCAGAAAGATAAAAGAGGTCGTACTTGCTTACCGCCTGGAAAAAAAATTTTCTAAAGACCAAATTCTCCAGCTTTACTTAAATGAAATTCCCTACGGTTCCAACGCCTACGGCGTGGAAGCGGCCAGCCAAAAATATTTCGGCCAGGACGTGCAAAATCTTGACCTGGCGGAGGCGGCCGCCTTGGCGGCCATGACGCAAGCGCCCTCCTTCTACTCCCCTTACGGCGACAACAAGAACGCCTTATTAAGCCGCAAGGATTATGTCTTAGAGCTGATGGCTGAACAAGACTACATTTCCACTGACGAGCGCGACGCCGCCCAAAAAGAGGAAATAAAATTCCAGGGACCGGAAACCGACATCGTCGCCCCGCATTTCGTCATGTACATTAAAAGCATCTTGGCGGAAAAATACGGAGAAAAAATGATTGAACAAGAAGGTTTAAAAATTTATACGACTTTAGATCTCTACAAACAACAAGTCGCCGAAGAGGTCATTAAAGAACGCAGCAAAGATTATCCGCAGAAATATAACGCCAATAACGCCGCTCTGGTCGCCATTGATCCTAAAACCGGGCAAATTCTGGCTATGGTCGGCTCGCGCGATTACTTTGACAATTCCATTGACGGCCAAGTTAACGTCAGTACTCGGCCGCGCCAACCCGGTTCATCTATGAAACCCGTAGTTTACGCGGCCCTGTTTGAAAAAGGTTATACGCCCAACACGATTTTATATGACGTTAAAACGGATTTTTCCACAGATCCGGCCAATCCTTACTCTCCTAATGATTACGACGGTAAAGAACACGGACCAGTAAGCATTCGTCAGGCCTTAGCCGGCTCCTTAAACATCCCAGCCGTCAAAGCTATTTATCTGGCCGACATTAACAACGTTCTTAATTTGGCCGATAGTCTCGGTTATAGCACCCTCTACCCGCGCAACCGCTTCGGCCTATCTTTGGTTTTAGGCGGCGGCGAAGTGGAGCTTCTGGAACATACCAATGCCTACAGCGCTTTCGCCCGCGACGGTGAAATCAGTTCGGTAACCGGCATTTTGAAAGTTGAGGACAAAGACGGCAAGATCATTGAGGAATACCAGCCGGCCAGCAAAAAAGCCTTGGATTCACAAATCGCCCGAGAAATAAATAGCGTTTTAACCGATAACGACGCCCGCGCCTTCATTTTCGGAGCCCAAAATTATCTGACTCTGGGCGATCGCCCGGTCGGCGCCAAAACCGGCACCACCAACGATTTCCACGACGCCTGGACTATCGGCTACACCCCGTCTTTGGTCGCCGGTGTTTGGGTAGGCAACAATGACAACGCCGCCATGAAAGGCAAGGCGGACGGCAGTGTCTTAGCCGCACCGATTTGGCATGATTTTATGGCCAAAGTTTTGGGCGACACGCCCATAGAAACCTTTAAAGCACCCGACGATTACTTAAGCGGTAAACCGATTATTGACGGCCAAATGCCGACGGAAACCGTGGCTGTGGACAAAAGCACGGGTCAATTGGCCACCGCCGTCACGCCCCCGGAACTGATTGAGGATCGGACTATTAATATTTATCACAGCATTTTATACTATGTGGACAAAAACGATCCCCTCGGACCGCCGCCGACCGACCCCAATCAAGATCCGCAATTCGCTCTATGGGAGGCGGGAGTAGAGAAGTGGGTTGCGGAAAACGCCACTTCGTCAACGGTGATTTTGCCGCCCGGCTACGGCGAGAACAATCGGCCGGAAAACAAACCCAGTCTAAAAATTGATTCGCCTTCGGCCAACGAAACTATCACCACTCCTTTTTTAACGGTTAACATCACCGCCTCGGCTCCGCGCGGCATAAGCCAAACCGAATACTATCTTAATAATAATCTTTGGACGACTAAGGGCGGCGCGCCGACGCCCTTGACTAAAGCCATTGATTTCCTGCCTAATGGCTACCAAGCTCTTAAGGTCAGGGTTTGCGATGACGCGGCCAACTGCGGCGAGGCCAGCCTTAACTTCAATCTACTTATAAACAATAATTCCATTAGCAACGCAAAAAATTCTTTGCTCATAACTTATCCGGCCGGTAGTTTAGCTTTAAACGCCATTGATTTTCCCTTGCCCATAAAACTGCAAATCAGCCAGCCGGCGCGCACGGCGAAAATAGATGTTTATGTTCAAAATACTAAAACTAAGGCGATCGCACTTGTGGACAGCTTAACAGTCTTCTCCGGCAATCAACCGGAGGCGGTTTGGAGCACGCCGCCCGATAGCGGCGCTTATAATCTTTACGTCGAACTTTACGATTGGAACGGCGATACTATAAAAAGCGCCGCCATCCCTTTATTGGTAAGTGGTCAATAAAACTAAGCTAATTAAAATCGCTCAAAAAACCACCGCTTAAAGACGGGGGTTTAATTTTTTCTACCTAGTTTAAATCTACGAGGCCAAAACTCTCATTAAAACTTATTGTCTTATGGGCATAACAATATAGAGATAGTTATTGTCTTTTTCCGGCCTTAAGACGCAGGGCGTGGCGTTATTAACCAAACTAATTTTCACCCGTTCGCCCTCAACGTTATTCAAACCATCTAAAAGATAGCGATAATTAATGCTAATTTCATTATCCGGATCCGGCCCGCGCGTTACCGCCGCTAAATCAGCCTGGCTTTCACCGCCGGCCCCCGAGGAGGCGGAAACTCTGATTTTTTCTTTGAAAAATTGTAAATTAATGTCATTAATGCCGGTTTTGGAAAACAGGGCGGCGGCTTTAACGGCCCGAATAAGCTCGGTGCGGTCCGTCAAAACCTCGGTTTGCGTTTTGCTGGGAATAATTTGTTTATAGTCCGGATAATGACCGTTAATCAGGCGAGAAATTAAGTCCACCGAATCAACGGTAAACAAAATTTGATTTTCCGCCAAATAAAATTTAATTTCCGGCTCTCCGCCCACGGCTTCACCAATCTCAAAATTATTCAACACACGTAAAAGTTCTTGGACGGTTTTGGCTGGCACGATAATTTTCTGCTCAGCCGCTTGGGCGTTGCTCTTAACGGCAATTTCTTTTTCTGCCAAACGATAACTGTCGGTCGCCGCCAAGCTTAATTTATTTTTATTAAAAGAAAATAAAATGCCGGTCAACTCAATTCGGTTTTCACTGGTGGAAACGGCAAAAACGACGCTATTTAGGGCTTGGCGCAAATCATTTACCTGACAACTATAATAATTGACCTTGGGAATAGTGGGAATAAGCGGGAATTCTTTGGCCAACTCACCCTTAATTTTAGTCTTATAGTTGCCGCACTCCACTTTTAATTCGCCGTCCTTTTCTTCCACCTTCACTTTCTCGCCCCCGGATAAAAGATTAACATATTCAGTGATTAGTTTTGAATTCACCGTAAATTGTCCCTCTTTTTCAATCTTACCACGCATTTGCTGAATAATACCGATTTCCAAGTTGGTGCCGACAAACTCCAAATTGCCGTTTTCCGCCCGAATTAAAATGTTATTAAGAATTGGCAAATTAATATTTTTAGTCGTGATGTGTCCAACGATATTCAGGCTTCGTTTTAAATTTTCTTGCAGGCTTATAAAGCGCATAGGTTTTATAAATTATTAATTATATTTTACTTTATTTAGATAATAGTAATAATAAGGCGGGGGATAAGTTTTAATTTTCTTTGGTTTCTTGGGGTTTGTTAGGATTTTTGTGTTTTTTGCCTGTTTAAAACTAAGACGCTAAGTTGTTAATCGCTGTTGAGGGTTTGTTAATAAAAATCTTTTTTATTTTTTTATTAACAATTTATTAAAAATTTCTCCCCTTCAAAACACAGCCTGTTAACA
>Ga0116202_10001766_pt1 | contig 12678 bp, 10 predicted proteins | sample LakKivw325mmetaG_FD_94479 | JGI IMG/M metagenome (GOLD analysis project Ga0116202, IMG submission 94479) | Anoxic lake water microbial communities from Lake Kivu, Rwanda to study Microbial Dark Matter (Phase II) - Lake Kivu water 325m metaG | ecosystem: Environmental > Aquatic > Freshwater >...
GTGATTTTTATCGGCGTCAATGGAAATCCTCCTCCTCTGATCCAGAATGACGCCTATTATATCATAGATACTTATTTATGCAAGTAGATACTAGGATTGAAAGCGGAAGCTTCCGGAAGGAATTTGTCGAAGAGGACCTGGTTAGCATTGTAGCGCAGTTTTACCGGAAGAATGCTGACCTGTTTCGCAATTTTGAAATCAGGGCACATCATCCCGCAGACAAGCCCATTCATTACCCGATTAATCCGCCTTTGTTTGATATGCTGCTGATGAACATCACTGTCAACGCCATGAAGTACAACGAATCCACCAACCCAGGGCTTGATGTACGATTCATTTCCCGGAAAAAGGCTTTGGATGTCCGGTTTGAAGACAACGGAATCGGAATCCGGCAGTCGGAGATGAAAAAGATCTTCAGAATGTTTTATCAGGTCGGCCATGCGGACGACATGAAGGTCAAAGGGAGCGGCCTGGGACTGTATATGGTTCAACAGATAGCGAAAATTCACAGGGGGAAGGTGACGGTAGAAAGCGAGGGGGAAGGGAAGGGAACAGTTTTTACTCTGACGCTGCCGCTACGGGCGAGAGGTAAAGAATGACAAAAACACAAAAAAGATGGCAATAATAAATTTAAGTGATCACTCATGAAGAATTCCGGAAAAAAAAGGATCCTCATCATAGAAGATGACGCACACATAGCGGAGGGTCTGAGGTTGAATCTTTCCCTGAAGGGCTATGAAACAATAATTGCCGCCGACGGGCCCGCCGGCCTCAGGAGATGGAAAGAATGGAAACCGGCCCTGATTATCCTGGATATCATGCTTCCCGGTATCGATGGCTTATCGATCCTTCGAAATATCCGCCTCGATGACGAGCGGATTCCCATTCTCATTATTACGGCAAAGAGCGAGCCCGAGTATCGGGTCAAAGGGCTTTCCCTGGGTGTGGATGATTATCTGTCAAAGCCCTTCAACCTTGACGAATTCCTGCTCCGGGTCGAGCGTCTTCTGACACGGGCCGCATGGAGCGAGAACGCTAACCTCTCAAGGGCCGGTCTTCCCCCGGAGAAGTCAACCTATATTTTCGGCAAGAACACCATCGATTTCGATACATTCACGGCACAATGCAGGTTGGGAAAGGTTACCCTGACGGACCAGGAAGTAAAGATACTGAAGCTCTTCATCGCGAACCGTGGAAAACCTCTCTCCCGAAGGGAACTTCTGGAGATTGGGTGGGGATACATGGGGGCCACGCCCACAAGGACGGTGGACAGTTTCATCGTGCGGTTCCGCAGATACTTTGAGGAAGATCCCCATCAGCCGTTATTTTTCCGCAGCCTGCGTTCTGTGGGATATATATTCGATCATGATTCCTGATCCGGAGAGCCGATTGTGTAAAACTTCAACTTACTTGATGCAGACCCTGCGGACCTGCTTGAAATCGGTGGAACCTTAAGAGATTTGAAAATACCATCCTGGAGCAATGTGGTCATGCCTTCTTTCATCGCCAGTTCGCGGATCACCTCGACGGACTCACGTTTCTGGATCAATTTTTTAACTTCATCCGTATTGACGATGAGTTCGTGAATGCCCATTCTTCCCTTGAATCCCGTTTTATCGCAGGCATCACACCCTTTTGGCCGGTATAAGGTGAAATCCTCCGTATAGGGGATGTTCAGATTGGCAAAGAGCTCCGGACCGTAACTTTCCACAATGTCGTCATATTCTTCCTTTGTCGGATGATAGGCCTCCTTGCAGTTTTTACAGAGGGTTCTAACCAGCCGCTGGGCAAGGATGCCGAGAAGAGAGTCGGCAAAATTCAAAGGGTCGATTCCCATATCAAGAAGTCTGACAATGGTTTCAGGCGCGCTGTTTGTATGGAGGGTGCTGAAAACGAGGTGCCCTGTCAATGACGCCTCAACGCCCGTTTTGGCTGTTTCAAAATCCCTCATTTCACCGACCATGATGACGTCCGGGTCGGCACGGAGAAAGGCGCGCATGGCAGCGGCAAAATCAAATCCGATTTTTGATTGAACCTGAACCTGACGAAGTCCGTATTGGGTAATTTCGACAGGGTCTTCCGCCGTCCAGATCTTTCTGTCCGGTGTATTGATATGGTGAAGCACGGCATGGAGGGTTGTGGTTTTACCGGAACCGGTGGGACCGACCACCAGTATCATACCGTAGGGCTTTTCAGCACAATTGATGAGTTCCTTGTAGTTTCTTTCAGACAGGGCCATGGCTTCCAGGGGCAGGGTTGAACCCTTGGCGAGAATTCGCATGACCACGTCCTCTACCCCCCCTTGGGTCGGTATCGTAGCCACGCGGAGTTCGATCTCATCTCCTCCCGGTCTCCTGAATTTTATCTTTCCGTCCTGAGGAAGTCTTTTTATGGTGATATCGAGGTTGGACATGATCTTGATTCGAGAGATGATGGCTGCCCTGTAACTAAAGGGAAGGGTTTGATAGAGCATGCAGTCCCCATCAACCCTGTAGCGGATTTCCACATTTTTTTTGCCGATGTTGGGTTCAACATGAATATCGGAAGTCCGCCTGGCATAGGCATCGTTGATGATCTTGTTGACAAGTTGCATGATGACACTGTCCGACTCGATGACAACATCGTCACCTTCTTCGTCCTCAACTTCCTCCTCAGTGTCGAGTTTCAAAAGGTCGCTAATGGACGACTCGTCTTCATGGGATGCGAAGAACAGGTTGATATATTTCAATATATCTTCCGTCAACGCGACATCATACTTCACAGACTTTGTTTTTAATATGCTCTCAATGGTATCCCGTTTCAGAATGTTGTTGGGATCATCAACAATGACCTGGATATTTCCGTCTTTTTTCTCGAGGGGGACCCAGAGTTCGCGGCGGAGATACTCTTTCTTTAAATTTTTTAACAAATCTCCCGGAATCGGAAATTTGTCATTGTACGAGACAACTTTACAGCGGAAGAACTCTTCATATGATTTGGAAATATCATCTTTTGATATTTTATATTTGCCCATCAGAAAAGCTTCCATGGTTTCTTTTTTGTCTCGTGCATCATCCCAGGCGCTATCTAACTCTTCTTCTTTGATCAAACCGCGGCTGACGAGGAAATCAAACTTCGTTTTACGTCTTCTTGCAAACCTTTCCTGATTGTAAAAAGCTACACCGAGGACGTCGGCAATTTCCTGCAGAAAACCCTGTTCGTCTTCGGCAAACTTTCCCCCTCTTTTTTTGTTCAGGATCTGGATGACGCCCTTAAGCGTTTTTTCGTAAAAAATGGGAGCCGCCAGAACTTCCGTTGTCTTGAAACCGGATTTCTTGTCCCAACTGTAATCAAAGGCCAGTTCCGGATGAATTCTCTGGAGTTCTTCCTTATCGTACACATCGGCGATGTTCACCGTCTTTCCCATATTTGCCACATAACCGGCAATACTTTTATTGTTGACGGGGACTCTGATTTCCTTCAGTTGCGAGCCAACGAGGAACATGGAAAAGATTTCATTTCTCGGTTTATCTACCACATAAATCGTAATCGAATAGGCATTGAAGAGGTTTAAAATGCCGTCTTTGAGATCCACGAGTATCTGTTTCGTGTTCTGTGCCGCATGAATGCGGTTGGTAATATCCTGCAATGCCTTTCGGACGCGCAGTTTTTCCTCGAGTGCAGCCTGATTCGAATCTGTCGTTGCCTGGTCAAACATTGACTAACCTGCTTCCCGTATGTAATTCCTGTATATGAATCATCAATCAGGGCCGGAAGAACATCCCGTTTGCGTTACCTCGATAAAGAGAATTCTTTGTCCGGCTGCCCCATCTTTTGATAGGGGACTTTTTTTTGCGAGCCATAAGCAATTTACCGCTCTTTTAGGCTAAATCAGAATGAAAAAAAATTCAACAGAAACTTAATTGTCAGCATGATTATGACCGGAAGCGTATCCATTGTGACCTGAACTTTACGCAGGTGAAAGAACGCATATTCATCATGATCCTTACAGGAAAGCCCTGCCCTTCGAAAGGAGTGCGTCAGGTGAATGTATTAAGGATAGCAAATCAGGATTCGGTGACAATTTTTGAAAAATCCGCAACTCTATGAAATAAATTTGAAATCTCCTTTAAGAGGGAAAGGCGGTTGAACTTTATGGTATCATCTTTTGCCATGACCAGGACATTTTCAAAAAAATCGTCCACCGGCTTTCTAAGGAGAGAGAGTTCTGAAAAGGCGGATCGATAATCATCCCTGTCGATATGCCTGAAAACCTGTTCTCTGATTCTTAAGAAAACATCAAATAAACGTTTTTCTTCATCGCTGTCGAATTTTGATGAATCCACGGAGCCGTTTTCAAATCCCTTGATGATGTTGCCGACCCGCTTGAAGGCAATTGCCAGCGGTTCAAAGTCTTCGTGACTCTTGAAGATTTCCATTGCCTCTATTCTTTTCGTGGATCTCATGATATCCGATATGCCCGTTGTAAGAACGGCATCAACGACGTCATAAGGGTGTCCCTGAGAAATGAGCTGATTTTCAAATCTTCCCTTAAAAAATTCCAGGACATCCGCTTTGATTTCCGCGGAAGGCCTTTTCAGTTTTTTCCCGAGAATTGCCATGCTTTTATCGATCAGGTCGTCCAGCCGGAGGGAATACTGTTTGTTGAGGATGATATTGATGATTCCTAATGCCTGCCTCCTTAATGCATAGGGATCAGCCGTGCCGGTGGGTATCATGTTGACCCCGAAAAAACCGATGATGGTATCTATTTTGTCTGCAATACTGACAATGGCGCCCTCATCCGTTTCCGGCAGGTCTCCACCGGCTGCAACCGGGAGGTAATGTTCGTAGATGGCCTTTGCCACAACGGGGTTTTCACCGGCTAACTTGGCATACTCCCGCCCCATGATTCCCTGAAGTTCCGTGAACTCGCAGACCATCTGGGTTTCCAAATCTGCCTTGGCAAGGATTGTGGTCCGGTCAACCGTTTCCTTGAGGGCAGGGTTGATCCGATCTGTAATATGCTGAGCAAGTTCTCGGAATCGCATCGCTTTTTCATAGGAAGTCCCAAGCTGGGTGTGAAAAACAACCTGCTTTAGCTTGTCGAAATGCATATCGAGGGGGGTTTTCTGGTCTTCTTCAAAGAAAAATTTAGCATCAGCGAGTCTTGCGCGAATCACTTTTTCATTTCCCCGGGCAACAACGGAAGGATTCCGTGCCAGGGTGTTGTTAATAGTGACGAAATATGGCAGTAAGCTTCCTCCTTCGTCTACGACAGGAAAGTATTTTTGATGGGCAATCATGGAAGTCGTGAGAACTTCCTTGGGGATGCTAAGGTATTCTTTGTCAAAACTGCCGCGGACGGCCGTCGGATATTCAGTCAGATAAGTAACAGTTTCAAGCAGGTCATCCGTGTAAAAGATTTTTCCGTTCACATCGGCCGCAGCTTTCCCGGCTTCCTGCAGGATCGTTTTTCTCCGTTCTTCCGGATCTACAATCACAAAGTTTTCTTTACATTTCGTCAAATACTCTTTGAAGTTTTTTACAACAAAGGGTTTCGGGCTCATGAAGCGATGTCCGTAGCTTTCGTTTCCGCTTCTGATGTTTTCGATTGTAAACTGGATTGTTTCTCTGCCGAATATGGCAACGATCCAGTGGATGGGTCTGGCAAAGCGAAACTCGAGATTCGACCAGCGCATGGATTTCCTGAAGGGGATGGAACCGATAAATTTTATCAGGATTCCCGGCAACATAGTGTTTGTATCTTCCCCCGTAATTTTCTTGCGGGCGCAGAGATATTCGCCTTTGTCCGTTGTAATCGTATCGAGTTCCGTAACGTCCAGCCCCTGTCCTCTGGCAAAACCGACAGCAGCTTTGGATGGATTGCCGTCTTTATCGAAAGCGACGTTTTTTGCAGGCCCAATTTTTTCAATGATCTGGTCTTCCTGCCGGTCTGCAAGATCTGCAATGTAAAGACAAAGACGTCTTGGCGTAGCCATGGCCTTGATATCACCGTGATGGATCCTTCTTCCGGAAAGCTCTTTGCGGATAATCTCCTCCATGTCATTGATCGCTTTTGGTAAAAAGGCAGCGGGTATTTCCTCTGTTCCTATCTCAAGCAGCAGTTCCTTTCCCATCAAGAATCTCCAATCTCTAAATATTTCCCGTTATTTCATCTTCTCCAACAGGGGATAGCCCATTTTTTCTCTCTGTTTCAGGTATCCTTCGGCGCTCAGTCTGGCGAGATTCCTCACCCTTCCAATGTAGCTTGTACGTTCCGCTACGCTGATTGCTCCTCTAGCGTTCAGCAGGTTGAATATGTGAGAACATTTGAGACAGTAATCATATGTGGGCAATACCAGATCCGCTTCTGCCATCCGAAGGGATTCTGCCTCGCACATGTCAAAGAATTTTCTCAACATATCGACATCAGCCAATTCGAAATTATAGTGAGACCATTCCACCTCGCCCTTGTGGTGAACGTTTCCATAGGTGACTTTATCGTTCCACTTGAGGTCATATACATTGTCTATTTCCTGAATATACATGGCGATACGCTCAATGCCGTATGTCAGTTCCCCGCAAACAGGGTGCAGATCCACGCCTCCCACCTGCTGAAAATAGGTAAACTGTGTTATTTCCATGCCGTCCAGCCACACCTCCCATCCAAGGCCCCACGCACCCAGAGTGGGTGATTCCCAGTCGTCCTCTACAAATCGTATATCATGATCAAGGGGATCTATCCCGAAGCTCCTCAGGGAGTCAAGATAGAGTTCCTGGATATCAAAGGGGGATGGTTTGAGAATGACCTGATATTGATAGTAGTGTTGCAGCCGGTTTGGATTTTCACCGTATCGGCCGTCGGTAGGTCTCCGTGAGGGCTCGACATACGCAACGTTCCATGGTTCCGGCCCGAGCGCCCGCAGAAAGGTTGCCGGGTTGAACGTGCCGGCTCCCACCTCAAGGTCGTAGGGTTGTTGAATAACGCACCCATAGTCAGCCCAGTATTTGTCAAGGGCGAGTATCAATTCCTGAAAATTCACCTGACCCTCCTTACATTAATGTCTTCTTCCTTGATTTTCATACATATTTCACCCGCGATACCTAACATGATGACAAATCTGTGTCAACATGAAAAAGGGAAGCACCGCATGGAAATCAAATGCCCATTTTCCTTATTTGATTGAGAACATGAAGGGACTTCAGCTCTGTCCCCAGAAGATGATGGATAAAGCGGGAAAGGATGATTTTGCTTTCCTGTGCTGATTGATCGGAAAGGTTGATCCGGTTGATTTTTTGAATGTCTATTTCCTTTCCCAGCAGGAGAGATTTGATAGTACCGACAGATACGGGGAAGGAATCGAAACTGTTCTGATGGCATGTTTTGCACTTTATGCCCCCCTTGCTTGGGACAAATCGATACAATTCGTCATGACTGACAGGTTTGTTGCAGAGCATACAGCGATCAAAAATCGGTTCATATCCGGAAAGCTTCAAAATGCGTATTTCAAAAAAGCGAATCAATTCCTCCGAATGAATACCGCTGTCGATCATATGGAGGAAATTTTTCAAAAGTTGAAACAAGGCCATATCCTTCTTGCCTTCCTGGGTGAATTTATCAGTCAGTTCGAGAAGATAGGATGAGACCAGAGTCTTGTCCAGGTTCTCTCTGATGCCGGGATGGTGGTTGATGATATCGCAGTTTTCGATGAGGACGAGGGTATCGCGTTCTCTTTTTGAAAAAATGACGTGTAATAAGGAAAAAGGTTCGAGCGCGTTTGGGAATCTTTTTTTACTGCGTCGGGCGCCTTTTGCAATTCCCTTCAGTTTACCGAATTCTTCGGTATAGAAGGTTAAAATCCGATCCGATTCTCCATAGTCCAGGGAATTGAGAATGATGGCTGTCGTTTTATGGCTGCTCCGCATGTCTATCCTGGTTCCTGATACGTGATTTTTCCGCCCATGATCGTGATAACTGTCTTGCCCGTCATTGTCCAGCTGTGAAACGGGGTGTTCTTGCCTTTTGAACGCAGTTTGCCCCGATCGACAGTCCAGTTCTTTTTTGGATCAATGACGGTAATGTCGGCATCGCAGCCGGTCTTCAAGGTTCCCTTTGCAATATTGAGGATTCTCGCCGGATTCGTGCTCATTTTAAGAATCAACTGATTCAGAGATAAGTGTCCATCGGCAACGAGTTTGAGTCCCAGCGAAAGAGACGTTTCCAATCCCGTAAGACCAAACGCCGCATACTCAAATTCCACTTCCTTGTCTGTGGAAGCATGTGGGGCATGATCACTGGCGATTGCATCAATGGTTCCGTCCCTCAGGCCTTCCTTTACCGCCTCAACGTCCACGATGCATCGCAAAGGGGGATTTACTTTGGCACATGTGTCAAAATCTCTTGCGGCATCATCGGTCAGGGTAAAATAGTGGGGAGCTGTTTCGGCTGTTACCTTGAATCCTTTCATCTTGGCTTCTCTGATCAGTTGGACTGCCCCGGCGGTGCTTACATGAGCGATGTGGAGGGTTGTATTTGTGTAACCGGCAATAATGATATCTCTTGCGACCATCACGTCCTCTGCAATGCCTGGTATTCCCTGAAGACCGAGTTCAGTGGATATCGGTCCTTCATTCATGGCTCCTCCCGCTGAAAGATGGGTATCTTCACAGTGTGAAATGATGGGGACACCAAGAGAAGAAGCATATTCAAGAGCCCTGCGCATCAGGGCGCTGTCCATGACGGGCTTGCCGTCATCCGAAAATGCTACGGCTCCTGCATTTTTCAGATCCATAAATTCAGTGAGATCAATACCTTCAGTACCCATGCTGACGGATGCGACGGGGTAGACATTGGCAAGGTTGCAGGCGGCGGCCTGTCTCTTTATGAACTCCGTTACGGAACGGGTATCATTCACCGGTTTGGTGTTCGGCATGCAGGCGACGGATGTAAAGCCACCGGCAGCGGCCGCTTCACTTCCTGTCCGGATCGTCTCCTTGTATTCAAAACCGGGTTCACGCAGATGGGTGTGCATATCGATCAGGCCCGGGACGACGATGAGACCCTTTAGATCAATGGTATCAATTGGTTCCGTTACATTTCTTCCGGATGTGTTCAGGGTTTTTCCTGTCTCGATGATCTTCCCATTTTCGATGAGGATATCCATCTGTTCATCCAGTTCCTGCGAAGGATCAACAAGCCTTCCCCCTTTTAATAACAGTTTCATTATTTTCCTCCAGTCAGTAGATAAAGCAGAGCCATTCTGACAGCGACGCCATTGGTTACCTGATCAAGAATGACCGAATAGGGGCCATCGGCAATGTCGGGGGCGATTTCAATGCCTCTGTTAATCGGTCCGGGATGCATGACCAGGACATCTTCCTTTGCAAGCGTGATATTTGTCCTGTTCAGGCAGAAATAATTCGAGTATTCTCTAAGGGACGGGAAAATTTTCTGCTGTTGTCTTTCAAGCTGAATTCTCAGCATCATGATGATATCCACACCTTTGATAGCTTCTTCCATGTGATCATAAACACTGACACCCATTTGTTCGATATTTCGCGGAAGCATCATGGCCGGTCCGGCTACAATGACCTGTGCGCCCATTTTCGTTAGGCCGTAAATGTTGGAGCGGGCGACCCTGCTGTGCGCGATATCACCTACAATCGCTACCCTGAGCCCGGCGATCTTTCCCTTCTTCTCTTTGATGGTCATCATATCCAGCAGCGCCTGTGTCGGATGCTCATGAGCACCGTCACCCGCATTAATAATTGACTGTTTAACCAGCCTGGCCAGCATATGAGGCGCCCCGGCGGCGCTATGACGGATCACAATGATGTCCGGATTCATGGCCTCAAGGTTCCTGGCGGTATCAATCAGGGTTTCTCCCTTTACGACACTGCTCGTAGAGGCGGAAATGTTAATAGTGTCAGCACTCAATCTTTTGCCTGCAATTTCAAAGGATGTCCTTGTTCTCGTAGAAGCTTCAAAGAAAAGATTTACAATGGTTTTCCCTCTCAGGGTCGGTACTTTCTTGATCTCTCTTGTGGATACTTCGATAAAAGACTCCGCTGTATCGAGAACAAGATTGATCTCGTCCACGGTAAGGTCCTTGATGCCGAGGATATCTTTTTTTGTGAATTTCATGATGGGACCTCGAATACATGATTATAGTATGCGGGTTGCTTTCGGTTCATCATACGTTACTGACTTGAATGATGACTTCATCCATTCCGGTTTTTTCAGTGAGGTTGACAACAACGGACTCCCATAATGAGGAAGGAAGATTTTTCCCAACAAAATCAGCCCTGATGGGGAGTTCACGATGTCCCCTGTCGATCAGAACCGCAAGCTGTATCGACCTCGGTCTTCCGAAGTCGATGAGAGCATCCATAGCTGCACGGATTGTTCGTCCTGTAAAGAGAACGTCATCAACGAGGATAACTTTTTTATCATCCAGTGAAAATGGAATATCCGTTTTTTCGGGTCTCGGCTTCTTGTTGCCCATCCGCAGATCATCCCGATACAGGGTAATATCAAGAATCCCGATAGGAACATCTATTCCCTCAATCTTCGAAATCTTGTTCTTCAACCTTTCCGCAAGGTAAACACCTCCGGTCCTGATTCCCACAATGCAAAGGTTTGCGACGCCCTTATTTTTTTCCAGAATTTCATACGCAATTCTGGTAAGAGAACGGTCAATCCCTTCCGGATCCATAACGATCTTCTTTTTCTTCTCCATCAGCTCCCTCTGATCACATGAAATATAATAAAAAAGCCTTCCCAAAGAAACAGGAAGGCCGACAAGGTGACAGACAAAATATTTTTTTGCATGACATAACCTTTTTCAATCTCTCGGGATCAAATTAAAAGGGTGCTGAACCTCTTCAGGTTCGTTTATTGTATTTACGTTGTCTTCTTTTATATCACATCGATGTTGATAAAAAAAGCTTTTTTAATGTATTCAATAGTGCTATAGGCAAAAAAGCCTGGAGGTAATTTTTTATGGTGATATATTCCGAACCACAGGTTTTTTTATTTTTAAGCCGGATACTTGGAAAGAAAGTGGTGGACAAAGAAGGTCGTCAAGTGGGAAAGGTCCTGGACCTTGTCGCCAATCTTGATTGGGAACCATATCCGGTTGTGACATATGTCCTTTTGCTGTGGAAGGACAGGAAAGTGCCGTATCTCCTTGGATGGCACAAGTTTGTTGAGGGTAATGATGAACTTGTCGTCAATTCCGCCATCGAGGGTGATTTCCGCGAACCTTCGCTACGCGAGGGGGAAATCTTTTTGAAAGAATCCCTGCTGGACAAGCAGATTGTCGATACCGATGGCGCCAAGATTCGCCGGGTGAATGATCTCCAGTTTCTCAAAGCCCATAAAAGCCTTCATCTGGTGCATGTGGATGTCGGGTTTCGCGGCTTGATGAGGCGCGTGGGTCTGGAAAGATCGACGGATGCTGTCTTGCATGGATTGTTTGATTATTCCCTGTCGGATCAATTTATCTCCTGGAAGTTTGTGCAGCCCCTTTCTTCACCGGATCTCCTGCGTCTGAAGATCGCCCAGAATCGTCTCGTCCAGCTGCATCCGGCGGATCTCGCCGATATCATCGAGGACCTGGATATACACAAAAGAACCGCTGTGTTTCAGTCACTTGATGTGGAGACAGCCGCTGAGACCCTTGAGGAAACGGATCCCAAAATTCAGGTGAGCCTGATCAAGGACATGGAAGTTGCTGAAGCTTCTGATATCATAGAGGAGATGTCTCTCAGCGAAGCTGCGGATCTTCTGGGAGACCTCCCGAAAGATAGGGCGGAAGACATTCTGATGGAGATGGAACGGGATATCGCTGAAGACGTTAAGGAATTGCTGGCCCATCCGGAGGAGACAGCGGGAGGGCTGATGACGACGTCGTTTTTATGTTTTGCACCCACAAAAACCGCCGGAGAGGCACTCGAATGTATCCGTAAAGAAGCTGAGGATATGGACTTCATCTATTATCTCTATGTGGTTGATGATGAGGAACATCTCTTAGGTATGCTCAGTCTCCGTGAGCTTCTGGTTGCTTCTCCCGAGACCCGACTTTCTGACTTGATGGATACACGGGTTGTTTCCGTGTTTCTTGACGAAGATAAAGAAAAGATTGCGGAACATTTCACCAAATATGGCATTATGGCCATACCTGTCGTAGATGAAACGAACAGGATCGAGGGGGTCATCATTTTTAAAAATCTTCTTGAGGTGGTAGCCCCTCAACTGAGGTAATAGCGACGATGGATGAAGATGGTGGTACACAATCATGTCTGAAAAAAAAGCCAAAACATCAATCCGGGACATGTTTACAAGTATTTTTCGCAGGCGTTCCTGGAGATCGCTGGGTTTATTTTTTGCCCTTGTCGGCCCGGGAATTATTACCTCCAATGTCGATAATGATGCCGGCGGCATCACCACCTATTCTCTAGCGGGGTCCGAATTCGGCCTTTCCCTTCTCTGGACGCTGATTCCCATTACCGTTGTCCTTATCATCATTCAGGAAATGTGTGCCCGTATGGGCGTTGTTTCCGGCAAGGGACTTTCCGACCTGATCCGCGAACGTTTCGGCGCCAGGGTGACCTTTTATTTGATGATCGTTCTGTTTATCGCAAATCTGGGCAACACGATCGCAGAATTCGCCGGGGTGGCGGCCAGTTTGGAAA
>Ga0116202_10001769_pt1 | contig 12673 bp, 8 predicted proteins | sample LakKivw325mmetaG_FD_94479 | JGI IMG/M metagenome (GOLD analysis project Ga0116202, IMG submission 94479) | Anoxic lake water microbial communities from Lake Kivu, Rwanda to study Microbial Dark Matter (Phase II) - Lake Kivu water 325m metaG | ecosystem: Environmental > Aquatic > Freshwater >...
AAATATAGTTATCTTAAAAGAAAAAGGCAAGCAGGTATAAGCTCATAGGGGATGCTAATTTTTCTACGTGCGTCTTACATCTATATAAGGTTGTATTAGTCTTTTGCCGAGATGATGGAGATTACAGAATTAAAGCGAGAACAAAGAGTTCAATGTAGCGGCTGGGAACAATCATGGCCTTGATTGTTATTAAGATATAAATGTTGTATAACGTGGTATAATTATTAGATACGGGAAAAAGAGGTAATATTTATATTGCTTAAAGGATATTTAACTGTAAAGCAGGTTGCAAAACAGCTTGGACTGTCTGAATACCGTGTACGCGAACTTATACAAGAAAAACAAATTCGTGCTACAAAGATTGGTCAATGGCGAATTAGTCCAGAAGATCTCAAGAGGTTTATCAAGGGAAGGCGTAATTTTTAGGTTGTAAAAAAATGATATATCTAGAATGGAACAATGTAATTACGAAGTATTTTTTTAATGAGACCAAGGCAGGTAAAGAGGTTTTGTTATATGTTAATGATGAGACTATCAATTCTTTGGGCGAGCCTTTTGGGGTTGGTGTTGATGATTTTATTGAGTCAGTTAAGAATGGGCCTGGCTGGATTACACGCACAGGTTTCTGCCAGAAAGCCCTTCAGGCTTGCGAAGACTGGAGAAGCAAAGGTTTAGAATATCCTCCTTATATTAGTTATTTGGCTTTTTTTGTTTTAGCCGCAGTTACTGAGACCGATTATGCCCCCCATTCTTATTACCCTGGCTTTTGGAAACGGTTGAAGGAACCTCAGGATGCAGGGACGCCTTCTTCTTTTCACCGCATGATTGAATTGTGGGATGACCTTGAAAAATGGAGCAGAGAAGATAAACATGAAGAACTTGGCCGTTTTGTTGCCCGCATTAGAGGAGGCTATATGCATGTTGGGCTTCCACGCTCTCAAACTGTGCTGTCAGAGTATGAGCGCAAACATCTGCCAAATTTGTTTGATGAGGGTGGTTTAGATCCAACGGATGCTCCGTCACCAGAAATTATTCCGAAAATATTAAGAAATTATGGACATGATGTTTTGGAAAAGCGTACTCTTAAACTCTTAGACAGTACTCAAGCTGATGATGCTGTTTTGCGAAAAGCATTGATTGAGGTGGTTCTTGATGAGCTTGAGGAATGGGATGGTGCTGTCGAAGAAATTGTCGCTGGGGAGGAGCAGCTGCGCCTGCAAGTTCATACTGGCTTGCGTTTATGTATTAAACTTGATCCTTTGGCAGCGCAAGCAAGCGTGTATGTGAGATTCAAGACAAGCAGGATGTTTCCGGAAGACGGGCTGAATTTAAGGGAAAGTGATGGGAAGCATGCATGGTTTTGCAGGGAGGCTCATCAAGGATGGTCTACACCACTGACCGATATTACTAATGGTTCTGTTGGAAAACTTGATGGTTCAAGTCTTGACTGGAACAAAGGAACTCTGTTTGTTGATAGAGATAATCATTGGCGGGTGAGGTTAAGAGGTGCTGATGTGCGTTTGTTCCGTTTAGGAGTGATGGATGGCCTTCCTGATTGGGTTGAAACACAAAAACTGGAGCGTGGAAGGGAATTTTTGATTGCGTTTTCGCAAGGGGTTGAAGGCAGGATTAAGAAATGGGGAGAAGAGTATTGCGAACATATTAAGCAGGAACACGTTTCTGGTTTACCGCCCGGATGGACTTTGGTTCGTGTTAAAAATGTGACTGCATCTTGTCCTGGTATAGACATTTTATCTGTTTCAACATCTGCGCGCCTTATATTAATCGAGGGGGTTAAATCTGGCCGGGGAAACATTTATTTTAAATTTGCCCCTCCAAGAGTGGCTATTGAAAACAGCTCTGGTTTTGAGAATGTGACAATGAATGGCGTGCAGTTAAGTAGGCCTGATGTGCGTTTTCCTATCTGGGTTTTACCAGGCGATGTGCCTTCCGGACAGCCTCTTCGCATTGAGGTTAACCTTGAAGAGCACCGCTTGAGCAAGATTATCCGCTTAGAAGAATTTGGCCTGCCTGTCTCCTTTGACGAAACGCCATACCGTGACAGCAGTGGCAAGATATGCAGGAGTGATACCCAGGTTCGTGTTTGCGGCAGCATTGTTTGCGGAGAGAAAGAACATATTTCTTACCCTTCATTGATTCCTACACATTTGGGCGACAAAATTGTCTTCTTAGGCGAGAAGCCTGGCCAAGTTGCTGACTGGCCGCACGAGGCTGTTCCTTCTTCATGGCATCCAGTCTGGGCTCTTGTTTGCAGAAGCAGAAAACAGTGGGATGTCTTTTTCTGCGGTACTCCTGACCAGGTTAAAATAGGTTATTCTTTTGATAAGCCTGTTGATGACAGGTCGTGCGTTAAGCGTTGGAAGGAAGCTTTGTGGGTAAGGAGAAAAATTACGGTTCCCCCAGAAATTAGGGATATCCGGAGGATTTGGGAAGAATATGTGAGGGCAGCAAGAAATGTCTGACACCTTAATTTATGCAATGAGTACACGAGGAAGTATGAAGATTGAGCAGTTCAATGAGTTGTTCAGGCGTGTTTATTTTCCTTCTTTTGAACAGGTGGAAGAATCCGTCGAGGTGGACATTAGGCGACAGATTGTCCGGGTTCTGGATTCTCTTGGCTATTGCGAGTTTGATTTTGATGGACGTATGGTTTACATGTGCAAGCCGTCTTTGGTGCTTCTTCCTGTTTTTGGCTTGCCTAAGGCAGCTTTGGTTGGAGCAAGAAGCCCTGCACTTATTCAGAAGCTGAAGGGGGCTGTAAAAATCCGCCGGAATAAGGCAGTTTTGAAATATCTTCATCATTCCGGTATTAATGCAGCTATTCCGGCTGCCATTTTTATTGAGGCTATGGATATTGAGACTATCCATGAGATTGCCAGTGATGTCCGGATTGTGTATGAGACTTCGTGGCCTGCAGCTTGGGCATTGGCTAATATTTCATCTTCGCTGGATACCCTTAAGGAGTCATTGATTTTTGAAAGCCGGGCTGAACCTAACTGGAAACGGCGTGTTTTCTCAAAAGAGAGACTGGTTTTTTCGGGATTTGAGAGCGATAATCCGGCAAGTTATCTTGCTGAATATAAGGACCCTGTTAGCCAGCAACTCCATCACTGGTTATGGAAAGACGGAGCAGCGGCTTTTGTAGACCGCGACTGGGGACGATACGTTTTTTTGGCTGATGAAGGCCTTAATATATTGTTGTATGATGAAAAACTCCAGAAGCTGGCTGTTCCCGTTACTGTCCCGCTGCCCTGTGTTCTGGCACGTGCTGTTGCATTGTGTACAGGCACTGCGCCGTTATTAGCTAAAACTTGTCCAGAAAGTATTGGAACAGTTCCTCCTGAGCATTCCGTTCAGATTTACTCTGGCATTACTCATGTGATTGCCAAGCTTGTTGCCAGCAAGCTTCATCAGAAACTTATTTATACCCGTTTAAATAGGCAAAGGATGGATGCTCTATGATTGACCCAATAGGCGCTTTTGACAGGATTCGCACAAATTTTCTTTTGTATGTGAAAACAGCTTTTGGCACAAGATTTCCTTCTCTTGAGCGTGAACGGGAAGAGCTTCTCCTCAAAAAAGGTGTTTTGACGCAGGACCCTTGGATTGAGCCGCGCCCACGTTACATGTCTAGCGGTAAAACAGTAGAATTGCTTCAAAACCAGGATTTGCCAGGATTGAATACCAGCCGTATCTCTCTTTTTAAGGGATTGGTCCATTGCGGTTTATTCGGCACAAATGAATTGTATAACCACCAGGTTGAAATGCTGATAAAGGTTCTTAGAGGAAGAAATTGTGTTGTTACTGCTGGCACAGGTTCTGGTAAAACAGAAGCTTTCCTGCTCCCGCTTTTTGCGCAATTAGTGAAGGAAATACCTTCTTGGAGCAGCCCTGGAGCTGTCCCTGCACATATTAGCGACTGGTGGAAAGATGATGCTTGGCAGGAAGAATGCAAGCAAAACCGGACTTCGTGCCGGGTTTCTCAGAGAGCTCACGAGGAACGCCCTGCCGCTGTGCGTGCTTTGATAGTGTATCCTATGAATGCTTTAGTTGAGGACCAGCTTACAAGGTTGAGGAAGGCACTAGATTCTATTGAAGCAGCAAGATGGTTTCAAGAAATTTCTCCTGGCAACCGTATTTATATGGGGCGTTATAACGGTGCTACTCCTGTTGCTGGACACGAATTTGGAATGCCGGGGCGTGGTGGAATAAGGCCTGTTAACAGGGGAAAAGTTGAGAAGCTAGCAGGACTTTTAAGAGAGGCCGATGAGGCTTCGGTTACTGCTGCAAGGTATGCAACAGACCCTTCTAACGAGGACCCTGACAAGAATGATGCTGTTCTCTTCTTTCAGAAACTTGATGGGGCTGAAATGCGAAGCAGATGGGATATGCAGGATGGCCCGCCGGATATTTTAATTACTAACTTTTCCATGTTGAGTATTATGATGATGAGGGAGTGTGACGAACCTGTTTTCGAGAAAACGCGTGCCTGGCTGGCAGCAGAAGATGTTAAAGAAGAGCTTCGGGAACAGGAAAGGGCAAATAGGATTTTTCATCTCATTGTTGACGAATTGCATCTTTACAGGGGAACGGCGGGTGCCGAAGTTGCTTATTTATTAAGATTGTTGATTCACAGGTTGGGCCTGCATCCCCGGCATCCACAGTTGAGGATAATGGCTTCAAGCGCTTCTTTGGTAGCATCCGATCCGGAAAGCATGAATTTCTTAAGAGATTTCTTTGGAACTGATGAATTTGATATTATTGAAGGCTCTTTGGCTCAGAATCCTCCAATTCCAGAAGGCATACCGGATTTGCCGATTGATGCATTTCTATTTCTGGCAGATAACGCGAATAACGCTGATGAGAATGTGTTAAGGAATGCTTATGAACTGCTTGGAGGAACTGCTTATACTGATAAGAATGATTTTTTCAGGCAATTGGAAAGCTTTCATATTGGTACTAGAATGGTTAATGCTTGTGTCAGTAATGGTGTTAGCAAGGCTGCCTCATTAACTGATTTTTCTTCGAAACTTTTCAGGCGTAATGACGGTATGGCGGTTAAAGCAGCGAAAGGAATTCTTGCCGCAAGAGGCTTTTACGACAAATTTGGTGTCGCAACTTCTTTGCCGTCTTTCCGTCTTCATTTCTTTTTCCGTAACATCGAGGGATTATGGGCTTCTACAAAGCCTCTAGATGGGGTGGCGGATAACCGTCCGGTTGGGAAGCTGTATTCTAAACCAGAGATTATATGCGATACCGGGGAAGGCCGACGTGTGCTGGAATTATTGTACTGCGAGCAGTGCGGAACTGTCTTTTTTGGAGGCAGCCGCCTTGAATTAGAGGATGGTATAATTGAGATGCTTGCTAATACTCCTGATATTGAAGGGATTCCTGAGCGACAGGCTGCACGTCTTGTTGAGAGAAGAACTTATTATGAATTTGCAGTTTTCTGGCCGCAAGGAGACCAGGATTATTCCAGTCCCCCTAGATGGAGACAGCCTCCGTCTAACAGAAGTTTCAGGCCTCAATGGGCAGAATGGGTTCCCGCAAGCCTTAATACATACACTGGACATGTTGAGAGGTTGCATGACAAAGCAGAGGAAAATCCTCAAGATTGGGTAAAGGGTTACTTGTTCCAAATCAATGTAAGTAACCAGGAGGAGGCTGAAGGAAACCGGGCTTTGCCTTGTGTGTGTCCTGTATGTGAGGCTGATTACTCCCGTAGAATTACGAGAAAATCCCCTGTACGTGGTTTCAGAACAGGTTTTTCCAAGGTCAGCCAGATATTTACCAAAGAATTGTTCTACCAGTTGCCTGACAGGGAATATTTAAGCAGAAAGCTTGTAGTTTTTTCTGATAGCAGAGAGGATGCAGCTCAGATTTCGAATGGAGTCGAAAGGAATCATTACACAGAACTTGTTAGAGAGCTAGTTTGTGATGAGTTGAGGATGCAATCTATTAGTAAACCAGAATTGCTTCAGGATATTGAGGGTGGCAGAACCGATTTTAGGCAAAATGCTATAGCTTTTTTAGCACGTAATCCTAGGGCTGCTGATAACATTAGAGAGCTTTTAAATACTGCATCTATGTCTGCTCAGGGTGTTTCACAAAGTGTTCAAGATTTAATAAATCATGCACATTCCGAACTTGAAGCAATTAGAAGGATGGGAGTGGATAGGACTGTGCCTATTTCGGTCCTGTTGCCGCCTTCTGACAATATTAATGATTGTGGTGATTTAATCAGGAGATTTTTGATGCTTGGGGTTAATCCGGCAGGCAATGATGTCTTGATGCAGACTTTCGGGTGGGACAGGCAATGGCATCCCTGGACGGAATTGTTTGATTTTCCTAATTTGAATTGGCAGCAAGGATTGCCTCAAGGTGCACATTTTGGAAGAGAGAGGATTTCAGACAGTTTATTGAGTGCTTTGTGTGATTTGTTTTTTGGAAGGCTTTATTTTGGTTTTGAGTCTGCAGGTCTTGGCTTTCCCAGACTTCACTTGGATGATTCTCAATTACAAGAGTTTGCTGACCGGGCTTGTATTGATTCTGCTCTTTTTAGGGAAGTATGTGATTCTTTTGTCAGAATTTTAGGAGATAAATACAGGCATGATGGCTCTGAATACACCCAGGATGATTTTATTAACTACAGGTTGATGCCTGTAACTTTTAAACATTATGTACGTAGGGTAGCTGGTAGTCAGGGAATTCAAGAGAATGTTGTGGGAGATGCTGTTTTTGATGCTTTGAGACGTGGTGGTCATGAAAATGGAAGATTATGTGTGCGTTTTCTCGACGTGCGGGTAGCGCTTGGAGATGATTCCATCTGGGTGTGTCCAAAGTGCAGCCGGAATCATTTACATCACTCAGCGGGTATTTGTACATATTGCCAGACGGATTTAACTGAACAGCCTAATCTGGCTTGCAGGGAAGTTTGGCGTAACAATTATCTTTCACAGGCTGTTGCGTCTGCCAGGATTCCTTTGCGTCTGCATAGTGAAGAGTTGACTGCGCAGACTGATAATCAGCTTGAGCGCCAAAGGCATTTTAGAGGTATGATTGTGGATTTGCCTGGTCAAAGCAGAAGGCTTGTGAGGCAGGTTGATGATATTGATGTATTAAGTGTTACAACTACGCTTGAGGTTGGCGTGGATATCGGAAATTTACAGGCGGTAATGCTTGCCAATATGCCTCCAATGCGTTTTAATTATCAACAGCGCGTTGGCCGTGCAGGCAGGAGAGGACAAGCTTTTTCAATTGTTTTAACTCTTTGCCGTGGCAGGAGTCATGACGAGCATTATTTTGACCGTCCCGAACGCATAACGGGTGACCCTCCACCAGTTCCCTTTTTGACTATGAATCAAGACCGGATTATAAAGCGGTTGTTGGTGAAGGAATGCCTTAGGCAGGCCTTTAGGGATATTGGCGTTAGATGGTGGGATTGTTCTGATGAGCACGATGTTCATGGCGAGTTTGGTTTAGCGGTTGATCCTTCGGGCCAGGCAGGATGGCAACAACGCAGGGCTCAAGTTGTTACTTGGCTTTCTGCAAATAAAGTTAAACAAAGCGCAATTGTTAAGGCTTTGCTTGGCAGGCAGGATGAAGAGCTTCTAGACTGGCTGGGTATAGAATTGCCTGATGCTATAGATAGGATTGTCATAAATCCTGAGATAATTGGGAATAGCCTCGCAGAGCGGCTTGCAGAGGGTGCGGTGCTTCCGATGTTTGGAATGCCTTCGAGAACAAGGCTGCTTTATCACCGTTTAGTTCGTGACAATCCGTACGCTATCGACCGTGATTTGGAGATTGCAGTTTCTGAATTTGCACCTGGAGCTCAAAAGACAAAAGATAAAGTTATTCATACGAGTATTGGTTTTACACCGCAATTAATATGGCATGGTAACAGATGGGTAACTGCATCAGATAATCCGTTGCCTTATAAGCGGTGGTTGCAAAGATGTAAGGCGTGTGGCTTCACTGCAACATCGGATAATCAGCAGGATATCGACGAGTGTTCTCATTGCGGCCAACCTCATGATAGCACTGATTTATTTTCTCAATATCAGATTGCTACGCCTCAAGCCTTCCGTACGGATTTGACGTGGGGGAGAGATGCCAGGGAGGATTCGGATGTTGTTTTTGGAATTCCGTCAGCTCTGGCTGAGACTTCGGGAAGTCCAGAAGTTAACAATTTGGAAAATATGAATTGCCGGGTATCTCTTACTGGTGAAGGCAGAATATGGCGTATTAACGACAATTCCGGCCGCTTATTTGCGGGAGCTGTTATTCAAACACCTCCGCCTCCGGATAGAAATCAAGCTCCAACGGTCCCTCCTACGCTGCTTCACCAGTGGGTTGTAGAGGATTACCTGCCTCAACCACCAGCCACATTACAAAGAATTGCTCTTGCTGCAGGAAAGACGACAGATGTTTTAAGGGTAAGTCCACACGCTGTTCCTACTGGGCTTACTTTAGATTCCTTAAGTTCCAGAGGTGCTGTTAGGGCTGCAATTATTTCCGCAGCTTTTCTTCTCCAGAGAATTCTTGCAGACAGGCTTGATATTGCGCCGGAAGAAATTGAGGTTGCGAGTATAACCAGAAGACCGCTTAAGGCACAGCACTGGATTGCAGATATTATTCTTAGCGACAGATTGCCTAACAGCGCAGGATTTGTCAGATGGGCCTTCCAAAATTTTAATGAAATATTGGATACTGCTTGTTTTCCAAGGGATAACCGTTCATATGCCGGACTCATTCAGAGTGAAGAGCACCGAACTTCATGCGGTTCTGCTTGTTATGACTGTCTTATGGTTTATAGGAATATGACTTATCATGGATTGCTGGACTGGCGTTTGGCAATATCGTATTTGAAAGCGCTATTAAGTCCTCGATATCGAGCGGGGCTTGATAATGATTTTAGCTCCCCAGAATTACAGGGGTGGATTGAACTTGCGACAAAGATGAGGGATAACTTTGTCCGTTATTTTGGTTACAGGCCTGTCACTTATGGCAGATTGCCTGGTTTTATTGCAGGAAGGAGAAGTTTTATGGTTGTACATCCTTTATGGGATACAAGGAGCCCGTCTGGCTTATTTGCCGAAGCCGTTGCTGAAGCAGGAAATAGTGTTTACGGCTACATCAATACTTTTAATTTGCTACGGAGGCCTGGTTGGTGCCGGAGAGAAATAGCATAAATAAGATGGTTGACGATCTTGTTCGTTTGCCCCTTGATCCTATAAGGAGAATCTCGCCGAGCAGGTTTTGGGATTTTCAATTGTGTTCTCTGAAAGAAATTTGGTTGTCGAATCATCAGCCGCCTTTATTGCCTTCGCATCCCTCCGCTAGGCTGGGAACTATATCCCACTCAGTTTTAGAAGCTGCTGCAAAAGGTATCGTGACTGATAAGGTTACTTTTGATGCTCAATGGGATGATATGCTTGGAAAAACACACGAAGAAATGCTTCAACTTTCAATTGAGAAACATTTAGTGCCTCTTGAGTTTTCCGCACAAAACTATGAAGTCAAAATGATTTTGTCTTTCAAGCTTGCAGAGAAAATATTCGGTTTTGCTGGTGAGGGAACGCCTAAGGGGCATTGTGCAGAGCATTGGTTTGAATCTGCAGACGGTAAAATTGGAGGGAAAGTTGATTTAGTTTTAAATCATCAAGATGGTGTTGAGATTGTTGATTATAAAACAGGAAGTGTTTTAAATGCCCAATCTGGCGGTGAAGTTAAAGATGAATATAAGGTGCAAATGAAGCTTTATGCGGGGCTTTATCATGAAGTTAAGGGATGTTGGCCTGTGAAACTTTCGCTTATTGGAATAGACGGTCAGAAATATTATATTTCATTTAGACGGGAGGAATGTGCGGAGCTTCTTGATAAGGCGAAAAACATTGTTGATGAAACTAATGAGTTAATACTAGCCGGATTGAAGCCCGATGATTTCGCTAATCCTTCTCCTGGAGCATGCAAGTATTGTTCTTACCGCCCTGCCTGCAAGAAATATTGGAAGGCGCAAGATTTCTCTGATAAGTGGCCTTTTGATGTTATTGGGGAAGTCAAAGAAAAGAAGGTATTGGGTAACGGTTTTTGCAGGGTATCAATCAGCAACAATGGGAGGGAGTTTATAATTAGGGGGCTTTCTATTGAAAGACATAAATTTTTAAATAACGATATTAATGATATATTATTTTGTGATTTGGGACAGGATACTTTGGATGGTCATTATACTGAACAATTATTAACCACGGGATACCTGGTGAACAATGAGAAAAAACAAGACAAAGACTAATAAGAAAACGTGCAGCATACCTTTACTTTCTTTTTTTACAGGTGGAGGCTTTCTGGATATGGGTTTTGAACAGGCAGGATTAAATGTAATTTGGACTAATGAGAATAATCCTGTATTTGCAAAATTATACAATTACGGTATGAGTAACTGGAAGGCTTCAGTTAAGAAGCATGCCCAAAATGTTTATATCAGCAACACAAAAAGCATTGAGAGAGTTTATGCAAGGGAAATATTAAAGCAGGCATTTAACGGCAAAAAACCGCATTTTTTTGGGGTTATTGGCGGACCGCCTTGTCCCGATTTTAGTGCTGGAGGCAAAAACCGGGGTGGCAAGGGGATTAACGGCCGACTTTCAAAGACTTATGTGCACAGAATTTGTAAGATTAAGCCTTCGTTTTTTGTCTTTGAGAATGTACCCGGCTTATATAAAACAAAAATTCACCGGGAATTTCTTGCTGGCCTTGAGCATAGTCTTGAAAGATGCGGCTATTGTTTGGATTTAAAAATTCTTAATGCTCTTGATTTAGGCGTTCCTCAGGACAGAGAGCGCTTGATCATGATTGGCATTCAAAAAGAATATGTTTCTAAATGCCTTGGCCGACGGGTTAAAGTAGCTGAACGGGGCTGGTTTCCCTGGCCTGTAAAGAGAAAGTATGATAAGGCAAAAACCCGGTTTAACTGGCCGGATATAGTCGGCTACGGTGGAAAACCTGTATTACCTGAGGGTATTCCGGTAGAACTTACCGTATACTCAATATTTAATTCGTCTAATTGCCCCTCAAATATTCAAAACGGGAAGGATACGTTTAAAGCGTATTCAAAAAAATTTTCATTGATTAAGGAGGGAGATACGAGAAGAAAATCATTTAAAAAATTACACCGTTACCGCTTTAGTCCAACTGCATGTTACGGACACAATGAAGTTCATCTGCATCCTTGGGAAAGAAGAAGGATTAGTGTTAGAGAGGCGATGAGAATACAGGGAATTCCTGACGCATATATATTGCCAGAGGATGCACCGTTAACAGCTAAATTTGCTATTGTCTCTAATGGTGTGCCTGTACCATTAGCTTGTGAAGTTGCAAAAAGCCTTTATGCTTTCTTTAAAAAGGGAAAGCTTATCAAAGATGGCAATTCATAACACTTCATATGATGCTGCAAATACTGCCGTGAGAGCTTTTCTTACTAAGGTTGGAGCCAAGTATTGGGGAAGAACATTTAATACAGGTTCAGGTTCTGGTAAAGCGATTTGGCTTAAAATAAAGAATTATGTTTTTAAGGGCAGATGCTGTTATTGCGGTAAAGCATCTGATAAACTTCAAATTGAACATCTGATAATCTTCAATAGGGAAGAATACGGTTTGCATCATCCGGGTAATATTGTCCCTGTATGCAAGGATTGTAATAAGAGGGAAAAGGGCAAAGATGGCAGGCATCTATCCTGACAGGAACACCTAGGAATTGTATGCCAGAGAAATAATGATATGAGCCGTTTTGATGAGAGGGAAAAAAGAATTTTAGAACACATTGAAAAAGGGGAATTTGCATATCCCAAATTAACTGAGAATGAAAAACATTCAATAAGGGTTATTGCCGATCATTATATAATAATATTACAACAGAAACTGAAAATTCCTTGTCTTTATACGGGAAGATTACCAAGGCATTTGTGAAAAAAGACCGATAATGGGGGCTACCAGATGGATATTTGGTCAAAAAATAAACGTAGTCAAGTAATGTCCCGGATTCTAAGTAAGAATACAGGTATAGAGCATAAGGTACGCAAGACGCTTTCAGCAATGGGCTATCGTTACCGCTTGCATGTAAAAACATTGCCTGGTAAGCCAGATATTGTGTTGCACAAATATAATGTTGTTATATTTGTTCAGGGCTGTTTTTGGCATTTACATTCAAAGTGCCGGGATGGAACTATTCCTAAAACTAGATCATCATATTGGCGAGAAAAACTTTTAAATAACAAAAAGCGAGACGAAAGGCATTTTCGTCAATTACGAAATCAAGGATGGAGGGTTCTCCGTTTGTGGGAATGTGAAATAGAGAAAAATCAAGATAAAGTTATCAAGAAACTGCAGAATTTTCTTGCTTAGTAAAGACAATAGAAGTCTTGAAAATATAAGGTTTTTAATAACCATCTTTCACTTTGTTCCCTTTATTTCCTGCTATTTCAAGAAGTTGTCAAGCGGTTTTTCAGTATTGCCGCATGTCCTTTGTCATCGGCCTGTTGCCCAACGACTCCTGGCACAAACGATTGCGGGCACATAAAGTCATTGAGAACCTCCGACCGGAATGTTTACCAGGCATGCTGCTTCTTGTCGGAATAAAGAGATAGTAAGTCCT
>Ga0116202_10001773_pt1 | contig 12659 bp, 9 predicted proteins | sample LakKivw325mmetaG_FD_94479 | JGI IMG/M metagenome (GOLD analysis project Ga0116202, IMG submission 94479) | Anoxic lake water microbial communities from Lake Kivu, Rwanda to study Microbial Dark Matter (Phase II) - Lake Kivu water 325m metaG | ecosystem: Environmental > Aquatic > Freshwater >...
GGCGATGCCTGCCGGGATGAACGCCCATATCCACGCCTTCGCGTCGCCCATCATGCCGCCCAGCACGGGGCCTACCACGCCGCCGACGCCGTAGGAGAGGAACACCCAGGGGTAATTGGAGCCGACACTTCTGTTGCCGAAGTAATCGGCGGTTGCCGCCGGGAACAGGGCAAAGTTGCCGCCGAAATTGAAGCCGATGACCGCCGCGCCGAGGTACAGGCCCCATTCGCTACCGCTGATGAAATAGAAGACGATCATCATCACGCCCTGCAGGGCGCACATGAGGACGATGGAGTTCTTGCGGCCGAGTCTGTCGGAGAGCGATCCCCAGATGATGCGGCCTAGGCCGTTCATCAGCGCGTAGAACAGGCCCATCGCCGTCCCGGTGATGATGGCCGCGCGGGCCCTGTCCACGCCGTTGGCGAGCAGTGCGTCGGTGCCGAAGAGTTGGATGACGCCGATGACCATGAGTCCGGCGGTGGCGCCGACGAAGAAAGAAAAGAATAGGGTCCAGTATTGCGGTGTGGCGACCATCTCGCGCACGGTGAACTCGTGGTGTCCGGCTCCCGCCATTCCCGCTGGCGGCGGCGTCCATCCCGCCGGCTTCCAACCGTCGGGCGGGTTGACTATCACTAGCGCACCCAGCGTCACCAGCGCGGCGAACAGCACGCCGTAGAGCATGAAGATCTGACTGGTGGTCCAGCCCATGCCGTACAGTCCACCCCAGCCGGGGGTGAGGTCGATCGGACCGAACTTGAAGCCGCTGGTCAGCTTGATCCAGATCAGCGCGCCGAACCCGAAGCCGGCCACCGCCAGGCCAGTGATCAGCCCCTTCTTGTCGGGGAACCACTTCACCAGCGCGGCGATCGGGCAGACGTACGCCAACCCGATCCCCGCGCCACCCAACAGGCCGACGCCGATGAGAATGCCCCAGAAGCTATTGCCGGCCAGACCGCCCCACAGGTAGCCGATGCCCAGCAGCACGCCGCCGGTGATCGCCACGAGGCGCGGGCCGACTCTCTTCTGCCAGTTGCCGGCCACCAGCGCCATCACCACGGCGAACGAGAGCAGGCCCACGGAGAAGATGACCTGGGTCTGGGTCTTGGTGAACCTAAACAACCCATCGGCGGCGGTCAGCTTGCCGGTGAATGCCGACCAAGCATAGATGGCGCCCAGGCACAACTGGACGAGGATGCCGCCGACGACCACCCACCAGCGATTCATCACCCTGCTCTCCGCCATGATTCAGCCTCCCTGAGTAGGCCCCTCGAGTGGAAGACGCTGCGCGCGCCGCACACGCCGGGTCTCTGCGACGATCGATGTGGCAGAAGAAAGGCCCGCTGACCGGCGATTCAACCCACGAGGCCCAATTCTTTGAGCCTTACCCGATCTCCGAGCGGACAGCCGTGCTGCCACAGGATCCTCTGCAGTTTCCTGACATCGAGCTGTCTTGGCTGGATCCCGTCCGCGGCGCACAGCGCGGCGGCGACTCCCGCGGCCTGCGCGTCGAGCATCACGCTGTACCTCGCCCTCAGATTCGGGCCGTATACCATGCCGCTCCTGCCCGCCGCGATCAATCCGTCCACACCCTTCGGCAAGAGCATGCGGTAGGGAACGTCGCAGTTGCGGTGCACCTTCTCGTCATAATACATGTAGATCACGTCCGCGAATTGGCTCGGTTCGTCGGCCTGGGCCTCGTTGGCGGCGAATTTCGCCCCGGGCAGGGTGCGATTCGCCCATTCGATGTCGGCCGGGTCGATGCCGTCATGCGCGAGGTATTCCAGGAACCTGGCCCTGTCGACACCTTGGATCGAGAACCAGAGCCCGACGCCGGGACTCTTGCAGTTGACGGTCGGAGCCCCCGCCCTGAAGGCGACGTCGGCTTCGCCGGTGGCGTCGACGACGACTTTGCCGAGAATGGCGACGCGTCCCGATTTCGTCTCGGCGAAAACCCCTGTCACCCTGGAGCCGTCCAGCACCGGGTCGCAGACATACGCGGAAAGCAGCCACTCGACCCCTGCTTCCTCGAGCATCTGGAAGGCAACGTGCGTGCAGACCACGGCATCCATCGGGTAACCGGCCGCGCCTAAACGGTAGCCGTCCAGGTTGTAGTGAGTACGTTCCAGCTCCTCCCGCACTTCCAGCGGGATGTCGCGCGCTATCGGCCTGCTGTCCACGGCTCTGCGGATGAACTCTTCCGGGATGCCGCCCATGCCGCAGCGGTTGACCAAGGCGCTTTCGTCCGGGAAGCGTCTGTCCTTGAGCGCCAAGTGCAGCGTGCCTGCGGCCCATACGCCCGGTCCCATGTTGCCCCCCGGGCTGCCGAATCTGTCGATGAGGATGGTCTTCGCCTGGTGACGGGCAGCGGATATGGCGGCGATCGTGCCGGCGATGCCAGCACCCGCCACTACGACGTCGGTCCGCGCCAGGACGGGCACAGTCTTTTCTCTCTCGACGATGTGCTCCACGTCGCGCAGCTCCTCGCAGCTGCCGTATCGCTGCAGATGACGGGCCTCGACGACCGACGATCGGCTCGCTGTCAGGGCAAGGATCCAACCACGGCCCGATACCGAACGAGTCGATCGCTGGAGTCCGGGCAATGTGGATCGTCTATAGGCATTCGTACCGCCTGGGTCAAGCGCGGCCGCCGTCCGGGTCACATACGCGCCGCAGGTCATTCAAATCATTGAAGTTGTGCAGAGAGCCCGGCTCCGTCAGGCGCTCCAAGAGCAGCTCGCACGGATGCCAGCCGAAGCCGCGAATGGCGCGCGGCTCCGGGCGCAGGTTCATGCCGCCGCCGCGGCCCGCCATGCCCACAGGCGCTCGGATCCACTGGCGCTCGCGAGTGATGGGGGCCAAGTCCGCCACCGGCCCCCAGCCCAGCCCGGCGTCCAGATCGTGCGGCGCCGCCAGGAAACTCTCTCGATGTCCACTCCGGCGCGCTCGCGCAGGGCGCGGATCACCAGGTGCAGAATCTGCTCGGGCGACCGTGGCCCCCTTCGGGGCTGCGGGTGGACGCCTTCGACCGGCTCACAGGATGGACGGCAGCCGCTGCACGAAATAGCGGAAGTTGGCGTAGGACACGTCGGGCGGGAACGAGTGGTCCGGGAAGGGCACGTACCCGCCCTCGCGGACCAGCGGCGCCACCCGCGCCAGCTCCGCGTCGATGGCCGCCGGCCCCTGCGCGACCACGCGCTTGTCGAGGCCGCCCCACAAGCGCAGGTCCCGGCCGTACTGGCGGCGGACGGCCAGCACATCCATGCCGGCCTGGACCTCGAACGGGTACAGGGTGTTGATCCCGGCATCCAGCCACACGGGGATGAGTTGCGTGACGTCCCCGTCGCTGTCCAGGCAGATGAACTCCACACCCCGGCCCCGCAGGAAGTCCACCACCCGCCGGTAGCGCGGCAACATGAACCGCCGCGCCAGCTCCGGCCCGAGCAGCGGCCCCGTCTTGTACGCCATGTCCTCCCAGAACCCGAAGACATCGATGGTGGTGTGGTCCAGGATCTGCCCCATCAGCGCGATGATGAAGTCCGCGTCCGCGTCCATCATCTCCTCGACGAAGGCCGGGTCGTCGTAGAACAGGGTGCACAGCCGCTCCACGCCCACCAGGTTGCGCAGGGGACCGAAGAACCCGCCCCAGCGGTCGGCGATGACGACGACGGGGAAGTCGCGCGTGCGCCAGGCGGCCAGCTTCTCCTGCCAGTCGGGCCCCAGGCGGGCCGCCGGGTCGGGCTGCATGCGCTCCTGCCAGAAGCGGCGGAACTGCGCCCGCGTCTCCACCGGGAAGCGCACGAACTGCGGCATGGAGGAGTAGGGGTTGTCGCGCCGCTCCCGCATGAGGATGCCTTCGTGATTGACGTACAGGATGGTGCGCTCGTCCTGTTCCAGCACCCGATGCTCGAACGGCGGGTTGGGGAAGAACCAGTGGCCGTGCGACTCCCAGTGATCTGCCGGGAAGACGGGCTGGCTGGGGTCGTAGCCCTCCCCCTTCCAGCGTTCGATGGTCTCGGGCCAGGCGCCGAACCAGCGACAGGGCACGCGGTCCACTGGCTGATACCGCATCACGCCTAGCAGGCGTTCACGGTCGTTCACGGCGTCCTCCGCACCGATCGCCTCACGCGTACCGAACGCGGAGCGATCTGCCCAGGCGCGCGCTGCGGTTGGCCAGGTCCATGATGTGGATGGGGCGTCGCGCCCACTCGGGAGTGATGATCAGCGGGGTCCCCTTGACGAGGTGGTCGGCGATGTTGCGGTAGAAGCGCCAGCTTTCGGAGTCCGGGTTCCTGTACCGGGCGATCGTCGTGTTCGGACCATCCTGCGTGATGATCTCGTTGTACCCGCCGTCCACGATGAGCGAGCCCTTGGTGCCGGTCACCTCGAGCATGCCCCGCTTGGGGTTCGCGTCCAGGCAGGTGACGGTCAACGCCAGCCACTTGCCGTTGGCGAAGCGCACCACGGCCAGGGCCTCGTCTTCGTGGGTGTCCTCCTTCCACGCGGTCTTGGCGGCCCAGAAGCCGGTGTGCGCGAACCCGGTCACCTCGACGATGTCGGCGTCCATGAGCTGGAGGCTGTACTCGAGCAGGTGCGCGCCCCAGTCGTACAGGATGCCGCCCGAGATCTTCTTGCTGGTGCGCCACCAGTCGCCGGGCTGCCCGTGCCGCCCGACGTGCGCCTCGATGCGGTAGACCTCGCCGATCGCGCCGGCGCGGACCTGCTTCAGCGCCGCCAGGATGCAGCCGTCCCAGTGGCGGTTGTGGTAGGCGGAGAGCATCACGCCGCTCTTCCTGGCAGCCGCGATCATGGCGTCGCACTCGGCAGTGGTCAGCGCGAAGGGTTTCTCGCACACCACGTGCCGGCCGGCGCGGAGGGCCTGCAAGGCCAGGGGCGCGTGGGTGTTGTGCGGCGTCACCATGGTGATCAGGTCCACGTCGCAGCCCGCGAGCATGGCGCCGAGCGAGGGGAACGTCTGGATGCCGGGGAAGTCGGCCGCCGCGACCGGCAGGCGGCTCGGATCGATGTCGGCCACAGCCACCGGCGTCATCCCGGCCTGCTGCATCGCGTTCAGGTGGTGGCGGCCCATGTTGAACGAGGCGCCGTAGCCGACGACGCCGGTCTTGATCTGCTTGGCACTCCTGAAGCGCGGCATACCCTCCTCCTGGCTATGGCTGGCCGGTCGAGTCGCACGGACGCGGCGCGACGAGCGCGCGGCCCTTCGTCGGGAAGCGCCGCCAGCCGCGGGCCGACACGGCTGCGGCCCACGCCTCGCACGCTCGGGCGCCCTCGCGCCGGCACGGATGCGGGAAATGTAGGGCGCGGCGCGGGCACGGCCAACGCGGCCGGCGAGCGCCCGACGGGGCGGAGGTTGCGGGTCGCACGGGCAACGAGTAGCATGTAGACCGCGGTTGCCCCCGGGGACAGCGCCGCGACAGGAGGGCCAGCGTTGAGCGACGAGCCACCGCAGGAGCCGGTGTTTCATTACATCGCCCACACCCACTGGGAGGGCGCGGTCTTCAAGACGCGCGCCGAGTACCTGGACATCGGCCTGCCCAACATCCTGCGGGCCTTGCGGCTGCTGGACAGCCATCCGGACTACCGTTTCACCCTGGATCAGGCCGCCTATATCGGTCCGTTCCTCCAGCGGTATCCGTACGAAAGACCGGTGTTCCAGCGGTTCGTGGACGATGGCCGCCTGGCCGTCGTCGGCGGCACGCACGTGATGCCGGACGTCAACATGCCGGGCGGGGAGTCCTTCGTGCGGCAACTGCTGCTGGGCAAGGGGTTCTGCCGGCGCGAGCTGGGCGTGGACGTGCGCACCGGCTGGCTGCTGGACACCTTCGGGCACCATGCGCAGCTGCCGCAGCTGCTCCGGCTGGCCGGCATCGGCTCGCTCTGGTTCATGCGCGGGGTCCCCTCCTGGGAGACACCGGCCGAGTTCTTCTGGGAGGGGCTGGATGGCAGCCGGGTGGAGGCCTACTGGCTGCCGCAGACCTACGCGGTGGCGTACGGCTCGCCCGCGGATGCCGAGGGATTCGCCCGCTTCATGGCGGAGCGCTTCGCCGCGCTGGCGCCGCAGGCCGCCGGTCCCGACCGCGCCGGCCCCGCAGGCGCCGACGTGAGCGCTCCCGAGGCGCACGTGCCCACGGCCGCTGCCGCCTTCAACCGGCGGCCGGATCGCTCCTTCCGGCTGCGGCTGTCGGTACCCGCGGAGTTCGAGGCGGCGGTGCGCCAGCGCGGCCCGGAGCGGCCGGTGGTGACGGGCGAGCTGAATCCGATCTTCCCGGGCACCTACAGCAGCCGCATCGATCTCAAGCAGCGCTTGCGGGTGGTGGAGGGGCAGCTCGCCGCCGCGGAGGAGCTGGGCGCCATCCTGCGGTGGCTGGGCGCCCAGGTAGCCACGGAACCGCTGTGGGAGGCGTGGGAGCCGGTGCTGTTCAACCAGGCGCACGATCTGATGTCCGGCGTGATGACGGACGCGGTGTATGCCGACACCGTGCGCGGCTACGAGTTCGCGCAGCGCCGGGTGGCCGCCACCATCGCCGACTGGCTGGAGCAGTTGGCCGCGCACGTGGATACGCGCGGTCCGGGCCTCCCGCTGCTCGTGTTCAACCCGCTGGGATGGGAGCGGACCGACGCGGTCAAGGCGACCGTGGGCTGCGGGAGCTGCGTGGCCACCGGTCTGGAGCTGATCGATGCAGAAGGGCATCCGGTGCCGCTCCAGCTGGTGCGCACCGAACGCCACGACGACGGCACGTTGCTGGCCGCGGAGGTGGTGTTCGTGGCGACGGGCGTGCCCGCGCTGGGGTACGCGGTGTACTGGCTCGTGCCGGTGGCGGGCGAGCAGCCGCCCGCGGACGGTGCGGTAGCGGGCGCAAGCGCGGTCTCGTCCCCGGCGGCGGGCGGCAGCGAGGCGAACGCGAGCGCGAGCGGGGCCGGCGTGTGCCTGGGCAACGAATACCTTCAGCTTCGCCTCGACCCGCGTTCGGGTGCGCTGGTGAGCCTGCGCGCCACGGACGAAGGCCGCGAGCTGCTGGCGGGTCCGGCGAACGTGGTCGCGATCGAGGAAGACCGCGGCGATCTGTGGGAGCTCTACCACCCGCTGGATGCTGCGCAGCGCGTGGCCGCGCGCGCGCCGCAGCCGCCGCCGGCGCGGGGCAGCGCCACCTTCAGCGCCGATCTGCAGGGCGAGCCGGGGCGCGTTCGCCGGGGGCGGGTCTTCGACGAGTTCGAGCTGGCGCCGGTGGCGCTGGGCGCGGCGCAGTTCGGCACCCGGGTCCGCGTGTACGCGGGATTGCGGCGCGTGGACATCCGCACCACCCTGGTCAACCAGGCGCGCGGCGTCCGCTACCGGGCGCTCTTCCCGACGACGCTGGCGGCGGCGGCGGCCACGCACGAGATCCCCTTCGGCGCCATCGCGCGGCCGGCGGGCAGCGAATTCCCGGCGCAGAACTGGATCGACTGCAGCGACGGCGAGCACGGGATCGCGCTGCTCAACCGGGGGTTGCCGGGCAACGGGGTGGCGGACGGGACGATGATGCTGTCGCTGCTGCGCGCGACCAGCATCGTGGCCTACGGGTACGGCGGGGGGTACGAACCGGGGATGAGTTCGGACTCCGCGCAGGAACTGGGCGTGGAGCATGTCCTGGAGTACTCGCTCGTGCCGCACCGCGGCGACTGGCGCCAGGCAACGGTGTGGCGCCATGGCTGGGAGCTGAACCGTCCGCTGCTGGCGCACGCCACGGATGCCCATCGAGGACCCCTGCCGCCGCGCTGGGGCCTGCTCGACGTCTCCGCCGCGCACGTCGTGGTGTCGGCGGTCAAGCCAGGCGAGGACGGCGGCATCGTGCTGCGCCTGTACGAGGCCGCGGGCCAGCCGGCGCCGGGCGCGCTGGTGCGTCTGGCGGGCCGCGTGGCGGCAGCCGCCGAGACCGACCTGCTGGAGGGCGGCGGCCTCCCCTGCCCGGTGAGCGCGGGCGAGGTGCTCCACCTGGATTTCCGGCCGTTCGAGATCAAGACGATCCGCCTGGAGCGCGCCACCGGCGGGGCGGCGCGCAGCGCGGCGGGTCGCCCGGAGGATCATCCATGACGACGCGGGTACCGGCCTGTTGCGTTGACCTGCTGGCGGCGATGGTGCGCATCGACACGGTGAACGGCCACATCTCCGGCAGAAGCGCGGCGGAGGCCGAGCTGGCGGCCTACCTGGAGCAGGTCGCTGCGGCGAGCGGGCTGAGCGCGGCGCGGCTGCCGCTGGGCGGTGACGGCGCCAACCTGCTGGTCAGCCTGCAGGTGCGCCGGGAGGCGCCGTGGCTGCTGTTCGAGAGCCACCTGGACACGGTGGCCGTGGCCGGCATGACGATCGACCCCTTCGCGGCGCGGGTGGCCGACGGGCGCCTGTACGGCCGCGGCGCCTGCGACACCAAGGGCTCGGGCGCCGCCATGCTGTGGGCGCTGCGCCAGTACGCGGCGGCGGCCGCGCGGCCCAACAACGTGGCCATCGTCTACACCGTGGACGAGGAGATCGGCAAGGCCGGCGTGCGGGCCTTCGCCGGCGGGCAGTTGGCGCAGCTGGGCTGGCGGCCGGCCGGCGTGATCGTGGGCGAGCCCACCCAGTTGCAGCCGGTCGTCGCCCACAACGGCATCGTCCGCTGGAAGATCCACACGCGCGGCCGGGCAGCCCACTCGGGCGATCCCGCCAGGGGGAAGAGCGCCATCAGCATGATGGTGCGGGTCGTCGACCGGCTCGAGCAGGAGTACGTGCCGTCGCTGCGGGCCAGCCATCCGCTCACCGGCAAGGCGCAGTGCAGCATCAACGTGATCCACGGCGGCACCCAGGTCAACGTGATTCCGGCACACTGCGAGATCGAGGTCGATCGGCGCCTCGTGCCCGGCGAGGATCCCGCCGAGGTCCTGCCGGCGGTGGAGTCCTTGCTGGCGCAGTTGCGCCGCCAGCACCCCGACCTGGTCGTCGAGCAGGGGCCGCCCTTCATCGATCCACCGCTGGATCCGGCGGGCGGAGAGCAGTTCACCGCGGGCGTGGTGGCGGCGCTGGAGACGGCGGGGCTGCGCGCCGTGCCGACCGGCATGTTCTACGGCACGGACGCGTCCCAGTTCGCCGAGCTCGGCATCCCGGCGGTGGTGCTGGGGCCGGGAAACATCGAGCAGGCGCACACGCTGGACGAGTGGCTCGAGCTGGAGCAGCTGGAGCGGGGCGTGACGGCGTACCGGGCGCTCATGCAGGCGCCGTGGAGGCAGCAGCCATGACCGCCCGCCGCCAGGAGCCGGTGAGACTGGGCGTGATCGGCCTGGGCAGCTTCGGCACTCTGCATGCGCTCACCGTGCAGGGCCTGGCCGAGGCCGAGCTGGTGGCGGTGGTCGCCCGGCGCGAGGCCAGCCTGGCGGCGTTCGCCGCGCGCGTGCCGGGCGTGCCGGGCTTCCTGGACCTGGAGCGAGCCATCGCCGAGTCCGGGGCGGAGGGCTGGATCGTCGCCAGTGCCACCGCGTCCCACGTGCCCGTGACGCGCCGCCTGCTGGCCGCCGGCCGACCGGTGCTCCTGGAGAAGCCGATCGCTGCCAGCCTGGACGAGGCCATGCAGCTCGAACCCCTGGTGGCGCCGGCTTCCCGCAACCTCATGCTCGGGCACATCCTGCTGTTCAACAGCGAATTCCGCCAGCTGCAGGCGGAGCGGCGGCAGCGCGGTCCCCTGGTCTACATCGATGCCGTCCGCCATCGGCCCACGCGGACGCTGGAGCTGTACCCGGGCGAGTCGCCGTTCGAGCTGACCATGACGCACGACCTGTACTGCGTCCAGGCGCTGCGCGACGGCGCCGAACCGAGCCGCTTCGCCGCGCGCGTGCACCGCACGGCCGATGGCCGCCCGGATCTGGCGCTGGCCTGGCTCGAGTGGGCGGATGGCGCCATGGCCTCGCTCACGGCCAGCTTCCTGACCCCGCCGGGGATGGCGGCCGACGGGTTCGACCGACTGGAGGTGTTCGGCGCGGGCTGGATGGCCCGGCTGCAGCCCAACCCGCGCCCCATCGAGCTGTACGACGAGCGGGCGAGCTGGCCCATGGCGCTGGAGATCCGCGCCGACCGCGAGGGCCCCACGGGCATGCTCGCCGAGGAACTGCGCTGTTTCTGCCGCGTGGTGCGCGGGACGCAGCCGGTGCCGGCTGGCGCGACCTACGCGGATGCCCTGCAGCTCATGCGCTGGCTGGCGCGTCTGGAGGCCGCGGCCGCGGCCTGAAAGGAGCGAACCATGGCGAACCGTGTTCGCATCAGCACCATCGGCGCCGGCGCGGCGCCGGGCAACCCGGGCACCGGCGCGGAGGCCGTGGCGCGCATGATCGAGCACTGGCGGGGACACTTCGCGGCCGTGTTGCCCGACCGCCCGGACCTCATCCTCGTGCCCGAGTGCTGCGACCGGTACCCGGCCCATTCCCTGGCGGAGCGGCAGGACTACTATCGGTACCGCGGCCACCAGGTCGGCGACTACTTCGCCAGCGTGGCCCGCGACCACCACTGCTACGTGGCCTACCCGGCCGTGCGGCTGCTGCCGGACGGCACGTGGCGGAACTCGCTGGAGCTGTTCGATCGCCGCGGCCAGTCGCTGGGGTTCTACGACAAGAACTACCCGGTCACCACCGAGACCACGGAAGGGGGCATCCTGGCCGGCCGGAGCGCGCCGCTGTTCGGCTGCGACTTCGGCCGCGTGGGCGCCGCCATCTGCTTCGACCTCAACTTCGACGGCATCCGGCGGCGCTATGTGGAGTCCCGCCCCGACCTGATCCTGTTCGCGTCGATGTACCACGGCGGGCTGATGCAGCAGTACTGGGCCTACAGCTGCCGGACCCATCTGGTCAGCGCCATCTGCGGGCTGCAGAGCGGCATCGTCTCGCCCGTGGGCGAGCGGATCGCGGCCTCCACCAACTACTACCCGTACGTGACCGCCGAGGTGAACCTGGACTGCGCGGTCGCCCACCTGGACTTCAACTGGGAGCGGCTGGCGGCGATGCGCGCCAAGTACGGCCCGCAGGTCAAGGTGCACGACCCCGGCTATCTGGCCTCGGTGCTGATCTCCAGCGAGGCGCCCGGGCGCAGCATCGGCGACCTGGTGGCCGAGTTCGGGATCGAGCTGCTGAGCGACTACCTGGCCCGCTCCGCGGCGCACGCGGAGGACCCGGCGCACGGCGGGGCCGTGGGGTGAGCGGTGTCCACCGCCAGATGCGCCGCCAGGATGCGGTACACCCGCTGCCGCACCGCGAACTGGCCGAACACGTACAGCCATTCGCCGGGCTGCGGCAGCGGCACGAACTGGCCGTTCATGGCGTTGTAGTGATCGTCGAACGGACGGCCGTCGGGATCCCGCTGCAGGAACACCTCCGGCTGCCAGGTCGCCCCCGCGTCGAAGCTGCGCGCCAGGTGCAGGCCGAACAGCTCGGGCTCCGGCAGCGAATAGTGCGTGCGCGAGTAGGGCACGCGGCAGGCATGGAGCAGCGAACCGTCAGGGAGCACGAGGCCAACCCCCGCGGCGCCTGTGCCCGGAACATCGGTGGGCTCCGGCCGCGTCCAGGTCTCGCCCTGGTCGGCGGACACGGACCGGAAGAACCAGGTGTCGCGCGGGCTGTCCGGCAGCCGGCCCAGCTTCTCGCGGCCGCGGATCAGCGAGATCAGGCGGCCGTCAGCGGCAGCGAACAGGCTCTGCTCGTTGAACCCGGCCGGGTACTCGCCGTCCGCGCGGTCGCGGATGCCGGGGTCCGGTTCGTACCCGACGTCGCGATAGTGCCAGGTCAGGCCGTCGTCGTCGCTGAGCAGCACGCCGCAGCGCCAGTTCTGGCCGCGGGCCATGCAGCCCCAGAGGGCGAACACGAGTCTGCCGGAGGGGAGCTGCAGGCCGCGCTCCATGAACTGCTCGCCCAGGAAGGTCCCGGACGGGTACTGGCGGTACGCGAAATCGGCAGCGCCGCGGACCCGGCGCCCGATGAGCAGCGGGTAGGAGCGGAACTGCAGATCCTCGTACCGGCGCGCCGTCGGCGAGTGCACCCGCATGTGCACGCCGTAGGCCAGGAAGGTCCCCGCCGCCGTCGGCCCGAAGAGCGTCAGGGACAGCGACTCCTGCTCCGGATGGACCACCACCGGCGGACCGAACGGCTCCGGCGCCGACCATGTCCGCCCGAGATCGGCGCTGCGCACCCGGAATGGGTGCTGGCCCGCGTCGTCGTCCTCGAAGGGGCCGCTGCCGAACACGGCCACGAGCTGGCCATCCTCCCAGACCACCGAACCGCCGATGGTCGGCTGGTCGGCGTAGAAGACGCGGTAGTCCTGCAGCGAGATGCGGCTCTGGGTGCCCACGGCGGTGCTCCGCGAGATGGGTGCAAGACGGCGGTGCGGCCCGCGGCCGCGCCCGCGAACCGGGTTCCGTCTACAATACCCCGTACCATCCGTACCGCTCTGGCGGCACGAGGGCGAAGTTCAGGCGCGCGGCCGGATACCAGGTCTCGGGGTTGAGCCGGCGGTGCGCGTCGACGGCGCGGATCTCGACGAAGTACATGCGCTCCGGCTCTGGCACCTCGTAGCGCAGCCACGTCCGGCGCGTCAGCGCGCGGAACAGCGGTTCGCGCGCCTCGCGTTCGGCGTACACGCGGACATCGTACTCCAC
>Ga0116202_10001777_pt1 | contig 12646 bp, 7 predicted proteins | sample LakKivw325mmetaG_FD_94479 | JGI IMG/M metagenome (GOLD analysis project Ga0116202, IMG submission 94479) | Anoxic lake water microbial communities from Lake Kivu, Rwanda to study Microbial Dark Matter (Phase II) - Lake Kivu water 325m metaG | ecosystem: Environmental > Aquatic > Freshwater >...
CACGTGCCCTGCGTCCCCACCGCGAGCATCGGCCTTGCCACCTGCTCCGCCAGTGCCGCCCTGGGTGCAATCAGACCACGTTGCCGTGCAGGTTCCGCCGCCCCTGCCTCCGGCGCCGCCTGTCGCGAGCGCGATTCCGCCATCCCCTGGGCGCTGCTGGCTTGCCCACCTGCGAGGCCCCCGGAAATTGCCACCGTTTCCGCCGCGGGCCGTGGCATCTCCTCCCTTTCCGCCAGGTCCGCACCACGCGCCGGTGCTGCCGGGCCCGGCCCGCATCGAGGCGAGTCCGCCACATCCTCCCTGCGAGGCGTACCTGGCCATCGTCGCAAATACGTGAAAGGGGGTGAGCCACCAGACAGCCCCAGCGTCGCCGCCGTTGCCACCGTTAGCGGTGCCGCCGGTGCCGTCGAGCAGGCCCGTGTCCGCGTCACCGGTGAAGTCCACTTCCACGGACCCCCCGGAGCCACCGTACCTGCCACCATCTCCTCCGGGAGCGCCGTTGAACTGGGGACCGGTGTCCTGCGCGGGACGCACCGCCGGTGAGCGCCGGGTTGCCGGGGTCACGCCGGAGCCGAGCACCACGCTGCATGATCCCGCATCACCTCCGGTGCCACCGGAGAGCACATCCTCGTTGAGTAGGACAAATCCTTCGAACCCTTCCGGAGGCGTGTCCCCCCACTCCTCAGCCTCCGCGCCGGCCAACTGCGCGAATGCCATCAACAGAACGCCCGAGTTGCCGCCGGCGTTGGGGTAGACATCGGGCGGCACAAAGGTGAGCGCGTCGGGCCCGGTGATTTCGGCATCGCCGCCGTTGCCGCCGTCACCCACGGCAAAGAGGCCGGCCGCCTGGTGAATGGTGAGCGTGCCCTGACGACAGTCCAAGAGCACGCTGCCGCCCTTGCCGCCCGGGCCGCCCAGAGCGCCTGGGCCGCCGCGGCCGCCGGAGCCGGCGTGCAGGCCGCTGCCGGCGGCACGGGGCCGTACTGCAGCAGCCCCCGCCGTTGCGCCTATTGTGATGTTGCCAGTGCGGGAGGTCAGCGTCACGTCGCCGCCGTCGCCGCCAGGTTGTTCGGCGGCCCCGTTGACGCCGTCGCCAACCTGCACCAGGCCGGTTACCAGGATGTCCCCCTCAGTCTCGATGGTGAGGCCCGAGCCGTTCTCGCCGGCGCCGGTGCGTGCCTGCGAGATAAGGGAGCCTTGCACCTGCGCCGAGCCGGCCAGAACGACTACATTTCCTGCACACGCGACCGTCTCGCCAGGTGCGACCGCGAACGGCTCCGTCCCCAAGTCAACCGTGCCTGTCAGGACTCGGTCGTTTGGGCTCGGCGCCGTAGGGGCATGGCCACCCCCACATGCCGACAACAGCGCACCGGCTACCGCCAGAGCGAAAAGCACCCCCCTGATGAGCGCAACAGCTAGACGCTTCATGGTGATCAACCTCCCGCGCAACGTGATCTCGCCTTGTGATTGCACCGTCGGTGTACCGTTTCGTCGTGTCCTTTCTCTTTCCCTGCATCCCATAGGATGTCGGTCGGCCTAGCAGGGGCACGGCTACGACAACGGCACCACCACGGTCCAACTGTAACCCATGTATGGTACTAGCTCAATCGCCGGCCCGGCACGTTGTTGACACTGATGACCGCGCTGATATAATGATGTTCTTGCCTCGTTGGGAAACCTATGATGGCGTCGGCCGTACCGCTGCCGGCTGAGAGAATAGACATGGTCATACCACTCGTAACAAGCCTGCTTGCTGCGCTTCTACTGACGCCTCTTGCCATGGCACTCGCGCGCAAAGTCGGGTTGTACGATAGGGACACTGCGGCCGCAGACCCGGTTTCCGTCAGGGTGGAGCGGCTGCCGGCGCAAGTGTGTGCCAAGTTGATAGCACCCACGATGTCCGACCGCGACCGCCGCTGAGTGCATCTGCATTCGTAGCCGGCCCATGCTCTGCAATCACTACACAGGAGTGCTCCCCCGGTCCCATGGCTGGCAAGATGCGTCGTCTGGATAAACTTCATGCCATTGCGGACCGTGCCGGCAGGTCTAGGCCATTCGTGTGAGGAAGTATACTGGCACACGACTGGCGGTGCCACGAAAGCGCCAGGAGATTGGCACAGGAGATGCACGTATGCGACTGCGGACTCCTCAACGGTCAGGTAGGATGCACTTGCTTGCTGTCTGCTTCATGCTGGTGATGGCAGGGCCGGTGGCTCAGTGTTTGGCGGAGCCGGGCTCTGGCGATGTGTCCCCCAGCACGGGGACGGGCACAGCGCCGGCGGCTCAGGGGGCCCAGACTGCACCGGGCCCGGAGGCGGTGCCTACGCCGGCCAAGCAGGCCGTGACGCCCGGCAGTGAGCTGGCTATCACGGTGTGGAAGGGCCAGACCATATACGTCTACACACGGGCGCGTGTCGGTGAAGACGGCAAGGTCGGCCTGCCCCGCCTCAGCCCCGTCAAGATTGATGACATGACACTGGAAGAAGTGCTGGCGAACATCACCACAGCCTACAGAGCCATATACCCGGACTGCTCCGTAGATGTGGTGCCGGTTGCCCTGGCCCCGCCGCGAGTGAAGCCATTCGGGACCCAAGGCGTTCCCGCCGAGGCCCAACGCTTGCCCGGCCAGCCCCAATTACCTGAGTTGCCCCAGGTCGAACAGCCCGCACCTACACCGGTCACCGCTGCGCAGACCTACGCAGCCCTGCCGCGCTTCGGTGCCGACGTGTTCATTAGCTCGCGTTTTGCCGTGCCGGTCGAAAAGCCCCAACAGCAGCCAAAAGAACTGCAAGCGACGACACCGGAGGTCGCAGGCAGCCCGCTGGCAAACGTGCCGGTATCGCCCGACTACAGGATCGGCCCGGCCGATGCACTGAACGTACAGATTTGGAGTCTTAACCGGAAACAAGCGGAGCAACTATGCACTGTCACCGCTGACGGCTATATCACGCTGCCTGTACTGGGGAAGGTCATAGTCAACGGCAAGACGCCGGCCCAGGTTCAGGAACTCATCGGCAAGCGCGCTTCCGAGTTCTATACAGAGCCACAGATCATGGTCGAATTGGCCCGAGCCCGGGTCATTGACGTATATGTAATCGGGGATGTCATGCAGCCGGGCAAGTTTGCGCTGCCGGGTAATGCAACGGTGTTCACGGCCCTCTATGCTGCGGGAGGTCCTTCGGAAACCGGCTCGTACCGCCGGATCAAGCTGGTCAAACCCGGCGCGCCCGAGCAGATCATAGACATGTACGAATACCTCATGCATGGCAGGCGCGACGCCGACGAGATGCTGCAAGCGGGCGATACAGTGTTTGTTCCGCCTGTGGCCAATGAGATCGGGATTGCCGGGGCGATGCGGCGGCCGGCCCGCTACGAACTCCTGGGCCCTGCCAGCCTCCGAGATGCCATCGAGATGGGATCCGGCTTCAAGCCTGACGCCTACGCCAGTAGCGTGGAGGTGTGGCGAGCCGATGAGCGGCGCGTGTGGAACCTGATTCGCGCGGATGCCACCACACACGAAGGCAACGGCCTCGACATGTCGCTGCTTGATGGGGACCTGGTGCACGTGGGCACCATCGTTGACCGCGCCTTCAACACTGTCGAGCTGTGGGGACCGGTAAACCGTCCCGGCGTCTACGAGGCCACAGCAGGGCTGACAGTCGGCAAGTTGTTGGATTTGGCCCAGGGGCCTACGGAAAGGGCCTACATTCAGCACGCTGCTATCTGGCGTCTCAACCAGAATCTCGATTACGAGCTTATCCGCTTCTCCGTGCGAGACGCCATGGATGGCAAGGACGACCCGCCGCTGCAGCCCCAAGACATCGTATATATCTACACCGAGGACGATGTGCAAAGCCCGCCTGTAGTGAGCGTAGCAGGGCAAATACGGAAGCCCGGCGACTACCCATTCATCGAGAAGATGACAGTTCGTGAGTTGGTGATGATGGCCGGCGATCTGCTGCCGGGCGCTTACACCGAACGGGCGGAGATACTGCGCCTCACGCCGGACCAACGTAGGAGGATCATCCCCATTGATCTTGCGAAGGCGACGCAAGGCGGCGAGAACAGCACTGTCGTCTTGCAGCGCGGGGACATTCTGAATGTGATGGCACGGGATGACGTGACGGTGAAGAGCGAGGTGTATGCCGACGGTTACGTGCGCACTCCGGGAGGCTATCCCCGCCATGAAGGCATGAGGGTCTCCGATGCCATAGTGGCGGCCGGCGGGCTGCAGGCAGGCGCTAGTGACACGGTCCAGTATACTCCTGGGCGCTTCGCCGGCGGCAGCAACAGCCAGATACTGGCTCTCAAGGTCGGTCCGGCCGGCTTCACTGTCGAACCGGACCTGGTGCTGAGTGATGATGACCGCGTGGGTGTAATGGGCCAGGCGGACTTCACGGCGGTCCCGAAGGTCTCATCCATTCAGGGACGCGTTGCCAGGCCGGGTACCTATGCCCTGCGTCTCGCTACACAAGATGACCGTGAGGCCGACACCGTATATGACCTGATCCAGCGTGCAGGCGGTCTGTTAGAGGACGCAAATCCGAACGGAATGATTCTGTACCGCATCAGAGAGGAGGTCATACCCGAAGACCGTGGCACGGATCTGAGTTACGTGATGAGCATGCTGAACCGGGAAGCCGGACATACGTCAGCAGTCATCAGCAAGGAGCAGGAGGGCGCGATACTGAGCGAGTCGGCCGCGAAGCAGTTCGGCGGTCTTCTCGGCACGCAGAATGGAGCTCTGTTGGTGGTGCCGCCGCGCAACATCAGCATAGCGCAGTGGATCAGTGCCATCCCCATCGAGGGCGGGAAGATACTGGAGACAAAGGGCGCGGAGGGCAACATGAAGCTGCACGACGGTGACGTACTGCGTGTACCGAAGGCTGTTGACTTTGTGACGGTCATCGGCAGTGTGAGCTCGCCCGGGGCCCTCAAATTCCAGGCGAACCGGCGCCCGGGTGAGTATGTGGAACATGCCGGCGGCGCGATGCCTGATGCCAATCTGAACAGAATAGTGGTAATGCGCGCTAACGGTGCCGCTTCGCCTGCCGCCAGGATCAGGACAATTGAGCCAGGTGATGTCATCATCGTGCCGTCACAGTACATGTTCCGCACGGAGCGCGTCAAGCCGTCCTGGCATGACACATTCCGCGAACTCGTCGGCCTGGCCGCCGCAGCTCTGGTCTTCTAGCTGCAGGCTGCACAGCCAGACCTCCCGCCGCATCACCTGGAACCATGAAAGAGGCGCTGCCCCAGCAGTACGGGCAGCGTCTTTGCGTGGGCGACGTTCTACAGGGTGCGACCGGCAGCCTGAGCGAACGGCTTGAGGTCTGCCATCAGTTCCTGGAATGCCCCGGCATCCACCGCCTGGGAGCCGTCAACCAGGGCCTCCTGAGGAGCGCAATGCGTTTCCACAAGCAGGCCATCGGCGCCGGCGGCCACCGCGGCCTTGCACAGGGCAGGCACTATGTCAGAGCGACCGGCGGCATGGCTGGGGTCCACTATCACCGGCAGGTGGCTCATGGCCTTAAGCGCAGGCACGGCGGATATGTCGAGCGTATTGCGGTATTGTGTCTCAAAGGTGCGTACCCCGCGTTCACAGAGAATGACGCGTCGATTCCCCTCGACAAGAACGTACTCGGCAGCCTTGAGCAGATCATCAAGCGTTGCGCACATGCCACGTTTGATGACAACGGGTTTGTCCGCCTTGCCGCATTCGGTAAGCAGGCTGAAGTTCTGCATATTGCGCGTGCCGATCTGAAATATGTCCACCACGTCATACATCAGTTCTACACCGCGTGGATCGAGAACCTCGGAGATGAGCAGGATGTCGAGTTCCTCCCGCACCTGCCGCAGTATCGGCAGGCCATCCTCACGTAAGCCCTGGAAATCGTGTGGCGACGTGCGAGGCTTGAATATGCCCCCCCGCAATACCGCGCCACCCGCCTGCTTTACATAGCGCCCTATGGTGAGGTATTGGTCGGCGCTCTCGATTGCGCACGGCCCGGCCATCATCACAACCCGCTTGCCGCCAATGGTCACACCCCTACCCAGCTCTATCTCGGTGCCCTCAGGGCGGACATCGCGTGCCGCCAGCTTGTAGGGCTGCAGGATCGGCACGATCCGCTCCACACCAGGCATGCTTTCCAGCATTTCGATCTTTTCCTGGGTCTTGTCACCGATGACGGCGACTACGGTCTTCTCAACCCCGTAGATCGGGTGCGGTGTGAAGCCAAGCTCGGCAACCTTGTCTATCAGGTTCTGAACGACTTCTTGAGTTGCTCCCGTCTTAACGACAATTACCATTTCGCACTCCTCCTGCCGGCCTCATTGGCCGCCAGCTATTCGTCGGGCGCTCTCATCGGCTCGGGCGATGATGCGTTCGGCATCCAGCAGCGGATACGTCCCGTCTTTGTATAGTACCACACCGTCCACCGCCGTGCAGACCACGTCGGCGGCTTGGGCGGCGTAAACAAGTTGCGAGTAGACATTATGGAGCGGGTGATTGTGGGCCTCTGCCAGCGATATGACCGTGAAATCGGCACACTTACCGACCTGCAAACTGCCCACTTGTCCGCCCAGCCCGACCGCCTGGGCGGCTCCCGTAGTAGCCACGGAGAGCGCTTCCTCGGCACTTAGCACCCCAGGATCCCCGCTGTGGCCCTTGTGAATAAGCGCCGCCATCCGCGCTTCCTGGAGCATGTCGAGGCGGTTGTTCGAGGCCGCGCCATCCGTGCCCAACCCCAGACATGCACCCATGGACAGCATTCTGGGGACAGGCGCGAAGCCGGAAGCCAGCTTCATGTTGCTGGTCGGGCAGTGCGCGATACCGACTCGCCGCTCCACCAGCGTCTCCAGCTCTGCATCGTCCACGTGCACGCAGTGCGCCGCGGTCACGTGGTTATCCAGCAGCCCCAGCTTGTCAAGATATTGCACGGGGCTCAGGCCGGTCTCATCCACAACCCGGCGGACCTCGTCGGCGGTCTCCGAGAGGTGTATGTGAACGCCCAGGCCGTGCTCGGCCGCTGCGGCGGCTACCTGCTCGAGCATCTCAATGCTGCAGGAATAGGGCGCATGTGGCCCGAGCATCGGGACAATGCGTGAGGGCGCCGTCTCCCGCACAACCAGTGCGAATTCCACCGCCCTCTCCACACTGCTGATGTCCTCGACAAACTGCAAGAGCACTCCCGACGGCAGAGCGCGAATTCCCCCGTCTATGGCAGCCTGTGTGGCGGCTTTGGGGTAGTGATACATGTCAGCGAAACAGGTGATGCCTGCCCGCAGCATTTCCAGAATCCCCAGCATCGCCCCCCAGTACACATCATCTTCCTGAAGCCGGGCCTCGGTGGGCCAGATTCTTGTCGTGAGCCACTCCTGCAACGGCATGTCGTCGGCATAGCCTCTAAGCAGCGTCATGGCCAGATGGGTGTGGGCATTGACGAAGCCCGGCAGCAGCACTCCGCCTGCGGCATCAATGTCCTGGTCATAGTGGTCCGCAATCCCCGACCTGTGCGGCCCCACGTACTCAATAAGCCCGTCCTTGCTCACCAGTTCCCCTCGCATGATCGGCTGCCGGCCGGGCACCATGGTTAGGACGATGGCGTTGTGGACACGCAGACTCCCCATGTAATACCTCCGTAAGCGGCCCGCCAATCGCGATTCTGTCGGTCATTATAGCACCGGCCGGCCTCGTGGGACAATGAAGACGCAGATCAGTGACAAGTTGTCTCCGGATCCGTGAACTTTCGTGCTCGTCACCCCGTCTAATAGGTAAAATGGAGAGGGCAGGTCACAGGCCATTGATGGAAGGTAAAACCCTCCCTCCCTTCTATTCGAGCCCGGCTGCTGCCCTCTCCAAACATCTTGCCGCACAACCGCCAAAGGGGGCGACGTCATGAGCCACAGGACAGTGATGATGATTACGTTGGTCGTTTTGCTGCTTGTGACCACTTCCTTGGTGTGGGCGGCCCCAGGACACAGCGTGCAGTACCTGAGAATCGGGCAGACCGCCGATGGTCAGCCGGTGTACGTGGCCTTCATTCAGTTGAACTACATGAGTGCTGCACTGGCAGCCGACATCTTCGGCGGACAAGTGATCTCAGGCCAGAACACGATGGCGTACGGTGCCTTCAACGGCCAGGGCTATGATGCAAATCGCACCGGTGTAGGCGCGCGTCGTGTGAACAGATACTAAGTGAGGGCACAGCAATCGCCAACTTCTCCGCTCTATGGTCAGTAGTAAGACTCGCAGTAGGTCAAGTAATCACTGAGGTAACAACGGATTGACATAGAATTTGCAGGAGACAACGCAACCTCCCGCGTAGCTCACAGCAGTAGCCATTCACCCTCCCCGGGGACGGCTCCCCAACAGGCGCCGTCCCCCTCTTTCATGCTTCGCTGCCCCCTAGAGCGCACTACATCACGGCCGTTGCCGCTCACGGCATTGCGGACCGGGCGGTCGCTAAATTGACCGTCACGCACGTTTGTCATATCATAGCATGGCAAGATAGGTGGTTTATATCATCAACTGTGCCCTGACTTGAGGAAATGCCCATGAGCGCAGAACCTTTCGAAGAGGCGCGCCGGATATGCCTGCGGATAATTGAGAACATCGAGCAGGTCATTATCGGGAAGCGCAAGGTGATTGAGGAGACCCTGGTGACGCTGCTGGCAGGCGGCCACATTCTGCTGGAAGACGTGCCGGGAGTCGGCAAGACGATGCTGGCCAAGGCGCTTGCCAGCAGCATAGGAGGGCAGTTCGCCCGCATCCAGTTTACCCCCGATCTTATGCCTTCGGACGTCACGGGCGTGTCCATATACAACCAGCAGTCGGGCGGGTTCCGCTTCCGCTGCGGGCCGGTTTTCGCAAACGTGTTACTTGCCGACGAGATTAACCGCGCCAATCCACGGACCCAATCCGCGCTGCTGGAGGCGATGGAGGAACGGCAAGTCACCGTGGACGGCGAGACGTATGCCTTGCCCGATCCGTTTGTCGTAATTGCCACCGAGAATCCGATTGAGTACGAGGGCGTGTATGCCCTGCCCGAGGCTCAGCTCGACCGCTTTATGCTCAAGCTGAACATCGGCTATCCATCCGAGCCTGACGAGAAGGCGGTGGTCAAGAGCCAGTTGCAGAGCCATCCCATTGACCGTTTGGGTCCCGTGTGCGGCACCGAGGATATTCGCAGCTTGCAGACCACCGCAGCAAGTTGCCACGTTGATGAGACGGCGTATGACTATGTACTGGCAATCGTGCGCGCGACGCGCCGGTCCGAGCAACTGCAACTCGGCGCCAGTCCTCGGGGCACCCTCGCGATGGTGCGCACCGCACAGGCGCTGGCGACAATCAACGGGCGAGATTTCGTGACTCCTGACGATACGAAGCGGCTGGCGGTGAGTTCGTTGGCTCACCGCATCCTGCTAGCGCCGCAGGCACGCCTCGGTGATGTCACCGCCGCCGACATCCTGACCGCCATCCTGGATGAGGTGGCGGTTCCCGTCTGAGAGCCAACGCATGTCCCGCAACTTCAAGCTCTTTCTGGGAGCCGGCGTTCTGTTCTACATAGCCGGCAGCATGAACGAGGCAGCGGCGCTGTATGTCATGGCCGGCGTGTGCTTGGCCTGCATACTGGGCTGCTACGTCATTTCGCGTCTCGGCGTGGCAGGGCTGAATCTGAAGGTGGGAATCAGGTCCGGCACGGTCCTGGCCGGGCACGATATCCCCCTCAGCATACGGTTGTCCAACATCGGCTTGATCCCACGTCCCTCTGTGCCTGTGAGTATTGAGGTTGCTAATCTCACCGTTCCGGTCTCACAATCGCCGTACCTGTTCCCGCTGCCAGGGCTCGGACCGGGCCAGTCCATGGAGGTTGAGGCTGGCATCGCGACGATCGTGCGGGGCGAACACACCATTGCAGCTCCACGTCTGATCGCCAGCGACCCGCTGGGCATGTTCAAGCGTGCCGGACTTCCCTCCGAGCCGATTTTCTTCCTTTGCCTTCCGCGTCCCGTGCACATCTCTCGGGAAGATACTACTAACATGCTTACCGAGCGCACGAAGCTACAAATGGCATCCCATCGGCGGCGGCGTGGTGAGTTCTTCGGCATTCGCCCGCACGAACCCGGGGATGACCTGCGAGATGTGCACTGGAAGATGGCCGCCCACGCTGGTGAACTTGTTGTTAAGGAGTACGGCGGTGGGCGTGATTTCCGTGCGGCGCTTTGGCTGGACACTCGCGCCGAGAATGTGATCGGCAGCGGGCCGGACAGTAGCTTCGAATGTCAGGTGGTCGCGACGGCATCGCTCGTACAGGCACTGACCGATACGAACCTGGAGATCGAGCTGTTCGGCGAGGGTCTTCCCACAAGTCTGCGCATGCCCGATCGGGGCCGTTCGACATATCATCGCTACCTGTCTGCACTGGCGCGGACAAAGCCTTCGGGTCAGCGTGCGTTCGGAACCAATGTCGGAGAGTGGGCGATGCTTGTCCGACCTGGTGCAACCGTGTTCGCTATCACCTCGGGGGTCGAGGCCGCTTTGGTTGCTCCACTGCGTGCAGTAGCTGTCCGCGGGATCGGGCTACGTGTGCTGATCTGCGGAGCCGGCAACACGGATGCGGACATCCGTCGGCGTCAGGTGGGTGTGCTTGCGACGCTGCGTGCCGCCGGTGTGCCCACAGTGCTCGCCCCCTCACTGGCAGAACTGCCGCAGGCGTTCTCCGAGCTTGCAGCGGTGCGGCGACTGCATGTGGCGGAGGGCCCGTCATCATGATGCCCGTAATCAGCCGGTTCTGGCGTCGCACTCGCGAACTGCTGGGTCTGGAGATGCCGGCTTATGACCCGCAGCGCGTGGTGCAGGACGAGGGAGCCGGCCTATGGTACTGGGCGTGCCTGTATGCGTGGGCGACGATGCTTGCCGCCCTATTGTCATGTTCGGCGTTCATGTCTAACCCGGTGTTCATCGGGACAATCGGGCTGCTGCTGGCGGCAGCTTTCCCCACCGCTTACTATCTGCACTACTCGAGAATCTCCCGTCTCACCGTGAATTATGTAGTGCTGCTGGCTGCTGTAGTCATCGGCAGCTTGCAGTTCGGCCCGACCATCATGTTGTATTCGCGCCAGCCTCCTGACAGCGTATATGTCGCGCTGAGATTCCTCATTGCCATCTTCCTGTGGATAACCGCCTTCAGGGCTTTTTCGGTGCGCACTGTGACCGAACTGGTGCACACAATTCTGCCTACCACCTCCATCGTGCTGCTTTCACTGGTTGCGTTTCCTCACTACTCGACGCTGGGGGCCATGGCACTGTTGATAATGGGGGCACTGGCACTGCTTGCTCTCGAACATCGTCTCTCCGCGGAGAAGTCATTCGACCCCGTGACAAGGCTGCGCCACAGCCGCGCACAGCGGTCGGCGGATGGAGTGTACTCGTGGCCGGCCCTGTACCTGCTCGCGGTGCTGACCGCTGTCGGTGTCGGCTTCTGGGCGGCACAGGCCGAGCTTTCGAGCAGTGTGACCGACCGGGTGCGCACCTACCTCGCTCGCGCACTGGTGCAGCACTTCACCGCCAGATTCTGGGACTACTCGCCGCCGCCCTCGCTCTGGCTGCCGCGTCTGGACCCGCCCCAGGGGCGCAATATCGTCATGCAAGTCGTTTGCGAGCGCCCGACGAACTGGCGGACTGCGGCATACCACACCTATTCGAGCAGAACGTGGAGTCGGCGCCTGCCCCGGGCGCGCATCAGCCGAATCGGCCCGGAGGGGACGTGGGAGGTGCCGCTTGAGGGCTCCGGCATCAGCAGGGCCGCTGTCAAGACGCAGCTGCATGTCACTCCATACGTGGCGTTCGGCGGCGCCATTCCCGTGGCCCTGTACCCCGTTTCCATCAGGGCTCACCGGGGAACGCTGTTCTACAGCACCGACGGGACAGTGGCACCGCGTACATACGGCGTGGCGGGACAGTCATATACTGTGGTCGCGCATATTCCGCCTACAGTGCCCAATACAGGTGGTCTGGCCTATCCCGTGAGCGGAGATGAGCTGGCGGCGGACCTGCAGCTTCCCGATGATCTCTCACCTCGCATTGGGGAGCTAGCCAGGCAGCTTACGGCAGGGGCGCGTACCGAGTTCGAGAAGGCGCGGGCGATAGAGCTGCATCTCGCGTACCAATATGAGTATGACCTAGCCCCTCCGAGGACGTGGCCCAAGGAGCTTGTGGAGGGCTTCTTGTTCGACACTAAGCGCGGTTTCTGCTATCACTTCGCGACCGCGATGGCAATAATGTGCCGGACCGTCGGCCTGCCGGCCCGCCTGGCTGTCGGCTTCACGCGTGGGGAGGCGCGGGATGCTGTTGAGGACCTGTACGTAGTCCGCGGTGAGGACGCTCACGCCTGGCCGGAGGTGTATATCAAGAACTCGGGGTGGATGACATTCGAGCCGACACCTGCCGCGCGCGAGGAGAACCAGCGCACCTTCGGCGACGTCTGGCGCGATGCAACAGCGTCGGCAAAGGACAGGATCGCTGCGGTCGCCAGGCAAGCATCGGCGTACTGGCCTGCGGCCGCCGGCGTATTGCTGACCTTGACACTGGTTCTGGTTGGATCGCGGTCCTATCTGGGCTGGCGCAGCAATCGCCCTCCTGCAA
>Ga0116202_10001779_pt1 | contig 12640 bp, 7 predicted proteins | sample LakKivw325mmetaG_FD_94479 | JGI IMG/M metagenome (GOLD analysis project Ga0116202, IMG submission 94479) | Anoxic lake water microbial communities from Lake Kivu, Rwanda to study Microbial Dark Matter (Phase II) - Lake Kivu water 325m metaG | ecosystem: Environmental > Aquatic > Freshwater >...
AACAATACATGTTCATCGGGAATTCACCCGCAAGAAGGAGTTACTCTCTGGCGCAGCTCAGAGAGCTCTTCCTGAGGTATTTCGAGAAGAATAGCCACACGATAGTCAACCCTTACCCTGTGATAGCCAGATGGAGGGATGACGTATACCTGGTCGGGGCCTCGATCTACAACTTTCAACCTTACGTTACTGAGGGAAGGATGCCTCCACCCGCCAATCCGCTAGTGATAAGTCAACCCTGCATCAGGTTTACAGACATCGACAAGGTTGGCCGGACATTCGGTAGGCACATGACGATCTTCGAGATGGGAGGAGCGCATGCCTTCAATTCACAGGCGAAACAGGTCTACTGGAAGGATGAGACTGTAAGGTTCCACCATGAGCTTTTAACCCGAGAGCTTGGCGTAAGATCAGAAGAGGTCACCTATAAGGAGGACTTCTGGTCAGGAGGAGGCAATGCGGGCCCTGATGTTGAGGCATGCGTGGCAGGGCTGGAGATCTCAACCCTAGTATTCATGATGTACAAGTATGTCGGCGAAAGGCTTGTTGAGATGCCGATCAAGACCGTAGATACGGGCTACGGCATGGAGCGGTGGACGTGGCTCTCACAAGGCTCACCAACGGGATTTCACGCAACTTACGGCCCCCTACTGGACGATGTGGCAGGCATTGCAGACTTTAGGATCGACAACAGGATCATTACAGACGTGGCCAGAGCCTCTTCCATGATCGCACACAAGACACCATCTGAATGGCTTGCAGCAAGAGAGAAGATCGCCCAGAACCACGGCAGCTCCTTGGAGATGCTTGACAGAACCGCATCTTGTTTCCAGAGCATCTGCGCCGTTCTGGATCACACAAAGACCCTATGCTTCCTGCTCTCAGAGGGTGTGGTCCCATCAAACATGCAGGAAGGCTACCTTGCTAGGCTTCTAGTACGACGCACCCACAGGATGCTTAGATCACTTGGGATCGAAGGTAGATTTATCGACATAGTTGAAAGGCAAATCGCATACTGGTCCAGCAATTTTCCGAACTTAGACACCATGAAGGACGAGATCATTCAGGAACTCATGGTTGAACAGGAGAAGTACAGCAGAACCCTTGATAGGGGCGCTGAGTTGGTCAAAAGAATCTCACAAGAGGCCCGAAAGTCCGGGCTGAAAGAGATCACCGAGGAAACACTGGTTGAGCTTTACGACTCACACGGCCTAGTTCCGGAGATCGTCAAGGAGTTCGCCGAGTCCGAATCAATAGACGTTCTGGTCCCGGAGGAGTTCTTCGGCAAAGTCGCACAGAGACACCTTGGCTCAAGGCAACCTGAAGAAGCACCCGTCACTAAGATGCTCAGAGAGAATACTGCAAAGTATCCTGAGACCAAGAAGCTCTACTACCAAGACCCCTATCTTGCAGAGTTCAAAGCGAGAGTTCTTGGAGTGATCGGTGGAAGATACCTCATCCTGGACCAGACATGCTTCTACTCCGAGGGTGGAGGGCAGCTCGCCGACTCAGGAGTCATAGAATTCGACGGAGAGTCCTCAAAGGTCACAGATGTCCAGTCGGTTGGAGATGTCGTCGTTCACACGGTCAGCGGGAAGGCTCCAGCCGCTGGCTCCGAGATCACTGGAACAGTAGACTGGAAGAGGCGTCTGAGTCTGATGAGGCACCACACATCGACCCATATACTCATCGGAGCCGCCAAGAGGGTTCTGGGCGAGCATGCTTGGCAGGCAGGAGCGGCCAAGGATGTTGAGACTAGCCGCTTGGACATCTCACACTACAAACACCTTAGCGCAGAGGAGGTAGACAAGATCGAACAGCTGGCATGCGAGGCTGTCACCAGGAATCTTCAAGTCGAGATCGTCTGGACACCTAGGGATGAAGCCGAGAGGACTTATGGCTACAGGCTCTACCAAGGCGGAGCCGTTCCGGGGGTTGTGATCAGGCTGGTCAAGATCGGCGACTGGGATGTTGAGGCATGTGGAGGAACGCACGTTCGCTCCACTGGAGAGATAGGGATCATCAAGATCTTGCGGACAGAGAGGGTCCAAGACGGTGTAGAGAGGTTGATATTCGCGTCCGGCCCCCACGCCCTGAAGAAGATCCAAGAAGAGGAGGCTGAACTCTCAGAATCCGCCAAGATCCTGAATACCTCAGCTGAGAACCTCTCGAAGGCTGTCCTGACCCTATCAAAGGACATGGACACACTGACAAAGAAGATCATACGCCTCAGGGAACAACTTACTGAGCAAGAGGCAGAGGCTCTTCTTAAGAAGCCCAGAAGGATCGGCAGAACCAAACTCATCATCTGCCAAAAGAGGGACTCTGATGAAGAAGAGATCATAATGCTCGGAAGCAAGATCACCAAAACCGATCCCAATGCAGTCGCAGTCATACTTCTTCTTGAGAAGACGGTCAGAATCTTCTGCTTTGCCGGAAAAGAAGCGATCAAGGCCGGCGCAGATGCTGGAAAACTTGCCGAGGAACTTGCCGTCATCGCTGGCGGAGGAGGCGGAGGCAGAGACTACTTCGGACAAGGCGGAGGAAAACATACAGACAAACTTCAGAAGATCACCAGCACTGCACCCAAGATAGTTTCAAAGCAGTTGAGAAGAAAATGAGCCGCCAGATAGTAGACTGGAGCAGGATCGAGAAGAAATGGCAAAGTAGATGGGATAAGACAAAGATCTTCGAGGCGAACCCCGATCCAAGAAGAAAGAAGATCTTTGTGACCTTCCCCTTCGCCTACATGAACGGCCCACTTCACGTGGGCCACGGATTCACTGCTGCCAAGGTTGATGCATATGCTAGGTACATGCGGATGCAACAGTACAATGTACTCTTCCCATGGGCTTGGCACTGGACCGGAGAGACCATAGCCGGAGCCTCTGAGCGGCTGAGTAAAGGCGATCCTGCAATAGTCAGGGAGTTCAAGGAGATAGACGGTGTCCCGGACGAGGTGCTCAAGAAGTTCGACGATCCCGCCAACATAGCAAGATACTACACTGCCCAGAACAGAGAGACCGTAAAGAGGATCGGTTTCTCCGTAGATTGGAGAAGGGAGTTCCACACAACCTCTCTTGAGCCGAGCTTCAACAGGTTCGTAGAGTGGCAGTACAAGAGACTTCAAGAAGGAGGCTATGTCTTCATGGGCACACACCCCGTTGTCTGGTGTCCCCACTGCGAGAGCCCAACAGGGGACCATGACAGGCTGGAGGGCGAGGGTGCCTCGCCTGAAGAGTACATCCTGATCAAGTTCCGTCTCGGAGACGCTTTTCTTGTCGCCGCGACATTCAGACCGGAGACTATCTTCGGGGTAACAAACCTCTGGCTGAACCCTGACACAGAGTACGTCGAAGCTCAGGTCAACGGTGAGAGATGGATAATCAGCCCGGAGGCCTCCGACAAACTCAGGGAACAGCTTAGGAATGTTGAGGTGATCAAGAGGCTCAGAGGAAGCGAACTTATTGGGAAGGAATGCAGAGACCCCATGGCCGAGAGGCTGCTTCTGATACTTCCAGGATGGTTCGTTGATCCAAGCAACGGCAGCGGCGTCGTCTATAGTGTGCCTGCACATGCGCCGTTCGACTGGGTAGCCCTAAGAGACCTGAGAGCAAAGCCTGAGCTGGCTGAGAAATATGGGATCTCCAGAAGACAAATGGAAGCGATAAGCCCCATAGGGATAATCTCACTTGAGGGTCACGGCGAGTTCCCCGCGATAGAGATCGTGGATGAGCTGGGCGTAAAGGACCAGAACGATCCCAAGTGTGAGGAAGCAACAAAGATCATCTACAAGAAGGAGTTTCACACAGGAGTTCTCAAACCCAACTGCGGCAGATACGCTGGGACAAAGGTCCGTGACGTAAAAGACATAATAGTCAAGGACTTCAGGCAGGCCGGCATAGCCGACTCGATGTTCGATCTCCCGGAACGCGTCGTCTGCCGATGCACAACCCTATGCAGAGTCAAGACCCTACATGGACAGTGGTTCCTACGCTACTCTGACCCTGACTGGAAGCAGAAGACCAAGACACTACTCTCAAGAGCCAGGATCTACCCTGAGACAGCAAGGCAGTGGTTCCTGGATGTGATAGACTGGTACAGAGACTGGCCATGCGCGAGAAAAACCGGTCTGGGAACCCCACTACCATGGAGCCCTGACTGGATCGTTGAGACACTCAGCGACTCCACAGTATACATGGCCTTCTACACAATAGACAAAGAGATACGCAGGCTCAACCTCACCCCCAACCAGCTCACAGATGAGTTCTTCGACTACACACTCCTCGGACTCGGAAGCCCTGAAGAGGTTTCAGAAAAGACAGAGACCCAACATGAAGCATTAAGGTCGATGCGTGAGGAGTTCCTATACTGGTACCCGGTCGATCTGAGGGTATCTGCAAAGGAGCTGCTTCCTAATCACCTGACCTTCTTCCTCTTTCAGCATGCAGCGCTCTTCAAGCCAGAACACTGGCCCAGGGGGGTGGGAGTCAACGGCATGCTGATGATAGAGGGCCAGAAGATGTCCAAGTCCAAGGGAAACATCGTCACACTCAGGAAGGCGATAGAGGAGCACGGCGCCGATGTAACAAGGTGTGCCCTCCTGCTTGGTGCTGACGAGATGGATGATCCTGACTGGAGATCAGAGAACCTGAGAGACATCGGACTCAAGCTGGAGTCTTTCATGAATATGGCCAAGCAGATAATAGACTCCAAGGAAAGCAGGGAACCAAGCCACCTCGATGGATGGCTGATCAGCAGAATACATGACAGGATTATCAAGGTGTCAGAGGGTTTGGAGAACTTGAAAACACGGGCTGCGGCTGAGAATGTGATCTATGAGATCCCGAATGACATAAGATGGTACCTCAGAAGAAGGCAGGATCTGAATCGGAAGTCTGCACTGTCTGTCCTTGAGGCATGGGTGAGGCTCATGGCACCTTTCTCGCCCCACCTGTCTGAGGAGGTGTGGGAGCAACTTGGAAAGAAGGATCTCGTCTCGACAGCAGAGTGGCCAAGGCCGGATGAGTTCAAGAAGAACATCAAGGCAGAGCTGATCGAGGAGATGGTTCAAGAAACGATCGAGGACGTGAACAGCATCATTCGGGTTACAGAGAGATCGCCCAGACGCATCATGCTCTATACGGCTGCGGACTGGAAGTGGAGATCCTTACTAATGCTCCTTGATAAATCGCAGACTCGATCCCCGGAGATCATAGGGGTGCTGAAGGAACTTGCATCGGACCCGACCACAAGAGACAGGATGAAGGAGACTTCCAAGTACGTCCAGACGGTCTCGAAGGAGATCTCACAGATGGCCCCAGAATCTAGGGAGAAGCTTCTTGAAGCAGGAGCCATCGATGAGCGAGAGGCCTTACGAAGGGCGGTAGAGTTCTTCAGCAGAGAACTCAAAGCCGAGGTTCAGGTCTACAGGGAAGATGATGCCTCAAGGTACGACCCTAAGGGTAGGGCTCAGCTGGCCAGGCCGCACAGACCAGCGATCTACATAGAGTAGCGGGACTATCTAGACGAGGTCGAGCCACTTCTCATACCGGGGATCATTTCCCTTAACTACTTCGAAGAACTTGTCTTGCAGCCGCTTAGTTACAGGGCCTCTCGAGCCTGAACCGATCACGCGACCATCTATCTCGCGTATAGGAGTCACCTCTGCAGCCGTCCCGGTGAAGAAGGCTTCATCAGCCATCAAGAGCTCGTCGCGGATCATCTCCCTCTCTGCAACCGGGATCGACATCTCCCTGGCCAACTCCATGACGGAGTCCATCGTGAATCCGTAGAGGGCGCCTGAGCTTCTGGGAGGCGTTATCAGGCAACCATCTTTGATCATGAATATGTTCTCACCAGGGCCTTCTGAAACATATCCGTTCATATTCAGGAGTATTGCCTCATCATACCCACAGTTGAGGGCTTCAAGCTTCGCGAGCACAGAGTTAAGGTAGTTGGCAGTAGACTTGGCGAGCGGCGGAAGCATGCGCGTATCGACTCTTATCCAGGATGATATCTTGCATCTGACACCTTTCTTGAGGCCTTCCTCTCCCAAGTATGTCCCCCACGGCCAGACGGCTATGGCAACGTTCACAGGGTTCTTCAAAGGGTTCAGACCCATCTCTCCGTAGCCTCGGTACACGATAGGTCTAATGTAGCATTCCTTGATCTTGTTGATCTTCACAGTGTCCTTGACGGCTTTTGAGAGTTCATCCATATCGTAAGGTATCTTCATCGTGTGGATCTTTGCGCTGTTGAAAAGACGCTTCATGTGATCTCTGAGTCTGAAGACGGCTGGACCTTTGATTGTGTTGTAGCACCTTATGCCCTCGAAGACCGCTGTACCGTAGTGTAGCGCGTGGGTCAGCACGTGAATCTTTGCTTCTTCCCAGTCTACGAACTTTCCGTCCATCCAGATCTTCTCTGTCTTGTTCAGTTTCAGTTACCTACTGTCTAGTCACAATTCTTTCGGGAGATCTATCCTTTGCGAAAGATGAGAGGTTGAGATTGGCAACCTCTATTATTTATGTTATTCTGGCTGTCCTGGTACGCTCAAGCCTCATCCACCATTCTGGGACTTTGCATTTCGCTCGGTCCCAGTAATCATAGGGCTTCAGATCCAAGACTGGCGACTCATCTTGAGCATCGAGTCCTTTAACCTTGAGAATGTTGCCTCTGCGTTCAAGCAACCTCACTAAGGTCAGTCCTATTGGGTTTGGCCTGTGAGGTGCGCGCGTCGCAAATACGCCTACGAGCGGCATGTCCCGACGACCTCTAGGCCTTGCTCGTCGTATTCTTCTCTCAGCGGGACTGATACCATGCATCCAGAACATAACATTCAGATGCGAGAAGGATTCGATCCCTTCTAGAGCTTGCTCGTACTCTTTGTTGATCACGATCTGTGAATCGAAATGTCGTTCTCGGAGCTTATCCTCTGTCAATTCCGTCCTTACGAACCCTATGGGTTTCAGACAAATCTTACCCAAACTTATCACCTATCATGTGAATACAAGAACCACGCTAGAAGGTCTAGGTTGTCTTCTAGGATTCAGGTTGGGGTAGAGGAGTGTTTCAGATGTTGCGTCTCCTCACCGACTCTCTATCCGGAATGCGGCCCCTAGGTCGATTTCGAATGCGGCAGCCGCATTCTCTATCCCAAAGTTCTCAAGCAGCTGCGGATGTATCTCGCCTACTACGCCGACATTCTCGTCACGGACCCTGACTGTTGCGGCGCGCCCCTTTATGAAGGAGGGGTGTTCGGTCTTCTGAAGGTTCCAACCCTCGACTCCGGCGTTCCTGAGGAGGCTATACAGGGAGGCTTGGATGTCCTCATAACTGACCGTGTAGTCACAAGCGACCGCACCGACCTTTCTCTTGGTGACGGTCTTCGTCGGCATAGTCTCGTCTATTAGGACTATGTCACCACATTCAAAGATCTTCTGCGGATACGGAACGTGTTTGTTAGAACCCAGAAAACTGAGTAGACCTGGAAGAAGCCAATTCCTCAGGACTGAAAAGTCCAGGCTTAGAGGGTTAGCTACCTCTGCCGTCCTCTGAGCGGGGACATTCATACTCTCAGTCGTCATTTGCTTGCTTGTCATGACGTAGTTTAGCACTTCAACGAATCCTAGGCCAACCATCAGGTCGCGTACCTTTCTCGTCAGATTGGTTAGCTCTCTCTCTGAGCCAATTGTTGCTGTCGGAGGCATGACGGGCTTCAGCTTGTTGTAGCCGTAGCCTATTGCAAGATCCTCCACAAGGTCGACTTCGTGCATGATGTCCGCCCGATACGCAGGTATGGTGACTGTAAGCTTACTCTTCGAAACCGACCTGACCCCGTACCTCATTCTCTTAAGAAGAGCCGCAGCCTCAAGAGCCTTGAGATCAAGACCTAACGTATCGTTAACGAAAGTGAGGTGGAGCTGCTTTGTGTACGGTTTTAGGTCGGGCGTCTTGATCTCTTGGTGGCCGTAAATTACTCTTGCCGACTCTACCTTTCCTCCGCGCTCTGCCAGACTCGTAACTAGTATGTTGTTGACGAAGCTGACAAGTCGCATATCTGTTCCTGTTACATCTAGCAGAAGGTTGGATGTCTCTGGGATTACCTGGGTCACAACCCCGTTTATTATGGGCGGCAGCGAGAGGACCTTGCCTTCAGAGTCATAGAGCAGCGGATATGCTGGGAAATCCTTGATGATCCATCCGTATTCGCGTCCCTTTGGAGTGGATCCCAGTATCTCGTGACCGTTCATCTCTCGCTCTTCGCCAAGGGGTGTAAATCTGATCTTGCTGGGCTCGATGCCGGCGTAGGTCAGCTTATGCGTTACCTTGTCAGCGTCGTGAACCCCAATCGAAACCTTGCTTCGGTTCCTGCAGTAAGTCAGATGGAGCTTCTCCTGAAGTTGCATTATCTGTCTTACAGAATCATCGGTGAGTCTCAGATCTCTTATGATCGCGCCCGCGATGTATGGTCGTACATTCTTTATTGACCGGTCGACTCGGATACTCAGGTCTCCTTTCTCTACCCTGTAGTTGGCTAGCCCCACCTCCACATTAAGGAGGCCCCTTAGCTCTCTGGCTATCCCCTCAGAGCACAGTAGGTCCGGTCTGTCTGAGGTGATTTCGAGGGAGATCTCATCTCCTGAGATGTTCTCAACCTCACATTTCATGAGGAATAGCTTCTCTGATAGGAGTTCAGATGATATCTCTCTTCTCACGAGTTTGCAGAGGTCTTTGTAGCCTACTTGTAGCGTTGGCATCCTTTTTCACCTGATAGGTTTCTCTCTAAGCCATTCAAGCCTTCTGGAGTGAAGATCTCTGATATCGTCTTCGCCGAGAGCGATCATGGCGAGTCTGTCGAAACCCATTCCCCAAGCGATGACCGGGAAATCGATCCCTAGAGGCTCAAGAACCTCAGGACGGAACATTCCTGCTCCAACAAATTCAATCCACCCCAGCCTTGGGTGCTTGACAAAGGACTCGACGCTCGGCTCAGTGAACGGGAAGTATCCGGGCTTGAACTTGACCTCGCCGAGCTTCAATGTTGAGGCGAATCTCTCAAGAAAACCGAGCAGGTGTCGCAGATTGATCCCTCTGTCCCCGACTATTCCTTCCAGTTGAGAGAACTCCATTGAGTGCTTTGCATCTAACACGTCGGGCCTGAATACTTTTGAGAGGCAGAACATCTTCACCGGAGGGGTCTTGTGTGAGGCTAGATACCTCATGGAGACGGCTGTTGTCTGAGTTCTTAGAATGAGTCTCTCAGCAATCTTCCTGCTCCAGTTGTATCCCCAGCCTGTGGAGCCTGTCTTCCAGCCATTCTCATGAGTTCTCTTGACTCTCTCGACAAGCTCTTCATCATCTATGTGTCCAGAGGACGGATCCTTGAGAATGTAGCTGTCATGTATCTCTCTCGCAGGGTGATCTTGAGCTTGGAATAGGACATCGAAGTTCCAGAACTCCATCTCGATTAGGGGGCCTTCGTGCTCCGTAAACCCCATTGCAAGAAGGATTCTTCGGGCTTCTTCCATGAACTCCACATAGGGGTTCTTCTTGCCCGGATAGATTGCTGGCGGCGAGGCTGTTATGTCGTATTCTCTGAGTTCAACGTTCCTCCATTCTCCGCTTGTTATCATCTTGGAGGTTAGAGCTGTAACGGCCTTAGTGGCTTTGATCTCGGGCTCTCTTAGAAGAAGACCTTCAGGGGTTAGCTCCACTTCTCGTTCAATCTTCTGGAAGGTTTCGAGAAGGTTCCTGTTCTTGAGCCTCGATATGGTCTCTCTCAGTTGAGGGCTGAGATCTTCAAATCTAACCTCGCCCTTTTGATGTATGAGACGCAAAGCCTCCTCGTCTGGATCAGACGAGACTCGCCCGCGGCTCTTGATGCGAACTAGCCCCTCCCGTTTCAGGATCTCACCGAGGCGTTTTCTGCTGATCCAGCCCAAGACTATGGGGATCGTATCCTCTCCCAGATGTGCCTTGGCGATAGCCTCATCAAGGCTTGCCTCGCCTCCCAGTGAATGAACCGTCTTGGCCAACCTGGATTCTGGGAGACCAAGCTGCGCGTATGACGTACCCTCCTGGTTAAGCCTGACCAAGAGTATTCTCTTCTCATTTATCTTGACAAACCCATTCTCTGACAGAGCCAAAACCGCACGCATGACCGCCGCGTCTCTGAGGCCCGTTCTATCGATCAGTTCTGGAAGTGGCGCCTTCCCGCCAATCTCCTTCAGGACTGAAATGATCTGTATCTCATTCTGGCGCAGTACTGACATGACAATCAACCATTAGGCTGAACCGAGCAATCCTACCGGAAACATCTCCTGATACTCCAAACCAAGTACGATAAAAGAGTGGCGTATATCTTACTGATTGGTCCCACAACGAGGGCGGCGAACGTTCACACACAGTAACCCGTGTAGACAAAGACGCCTCAGTAAGTCTTAGAAGCATAAGCCCCGATCTAGTTATTGACGGTGAGCTAATGGAAGGCTTGACCGAGATAGGTAAGATAAACCATTACTACTCAAAGATCGAGGTTGCCGTCATCCAACTGAAAGCCCCACTGAAAGTTGGCGAGACAATCGTGATCAAGGGGGCCACTACCAATGTTGAACAGGTTGTTGACTCTATGCAGATCGAACACAAGAACGTTGACAAGGCTGAGCCAGGCCAGTCGATAGGCCTGAAGGTTAAGGGAAAGGTCAGAGAACACGATATTGTCTACAAGAAGCAGTGAGCGCCGACGATTCTAGCCAGCGCCGACTGGTTTCTTTCCCTGAATCTTCAAGAACCTCTCTAAGTACTCGCCGAAGTGTTTGTTGCCCTGAAGATACTCTCCGTATGAAACCAGAGCAGCCATAGCCTGAGCGGTATCCTCTGGCGATGGGTAGGCTGGAATACCCAGCTTCTCAAATCGAGACCTAATGTAGAAGGCCATCTCAGTCTCACCGATGTCACACGCAACGATCGGCTTTGATGTCTCAGCAGCCATCCTACCTATTCGATCTACGAAATCCTCCTGGAGCGCTGGAAGATGGTGTATCCCAATGACGATGACGCCGTCTACCTCACTGTCCGCGATCACTATCTTCATCGCCATCTCAAACATCTCGGATGTTGCTGATCCTGTCAGGTCCACTGGATTCCTATTCTGAACAAACGTCGGGATCACCCCTCTCTCTTTCAGTTCATTGAACTTGGTGATGGTCTCATCAGAGAAGATCTTGACGTTGATCCCACGTGATTCGCACTCATCTGCAGCCATGACTCCTGGTCCTCCAGCATCGGTCACTATGGCGATGTTTCTGCCTCTGGCTGGAGGCTGGAAGGCAAGGGCCTTTCCCATGTTGAAGAACTCCGACATATTTGATGACTTCACCACCCCGACCTGGAGGAATGCTGCATCATATACGGCGCTAGTTCCGCTCATGGCACCTGTATGTGACGCTGCTGCTCTGGCTCCTGCTTTTGTTTTACCCGACTTAAGGGCGACTATGGGCTTGATCTTCGTAACCTCCTTGGCCACTTCCATAAACATTCTGCCTCTGTCTATGCTCTCGACATAGAGGAGGATGGCCCTGGTCTTCTCATCATCACCTAGGTAGTAGAGCATCTCTGGCTCGCCTACGTCGCTCTTGTTTCCGAAACTGACGAACTTGCTGATCCCGATCTGTCTTCCCGTAAGGTAGTCCAATGCAGCTACGCCGAAGGCCCCACTCTGACTGACCATTGCTATATTTCCTTGCATCGGGCGTGGGGTTGCAACCATCACGTCTCCTGTGCTGAGGACTTTCGTCTCAGGGAGAAACAACATGTCGACTCCTGAGTAGGAGTCGAAAACCCCCAAGCAATTCGGTCCGAGCAGTCTGATTCGGGCTTCCCTAGCGATCTTCTTAACCTGTTCCTCTAGCTCGTGATTCCCGACTTCGCTGAAACCTGCCGAGATTATGACAGCTACGCTGACACCCTTCTCTGCAGCGTCACGCATTACTTCGGGCACGTTCTTGCCTGGAACAACTATGACAGCTGCTTCGATGTCGTCCGGCACCTTCTTCAGCGATGGATAGCATTTGTAGCCGAGGACGCTGTCGTCGTGAGGGTTGACTGGGTATATCTCGCCTTTGAAGATTCCTCGACGTTTGTTCTCTGCGAAGTTCGAGAAGATCACGTTGCCCGCTTTGTTAACGTGTCTGGAAGCACCTATCACCGCTATGGACTTGGGATTAAAGAAGAGATCCATCTTTGCGATAGTGTTTGCTTCCTCTGTCTCAAGTTTGATCATTGTCTGCTCAGACCGTTGGGCGTCACTATTGATTTCAACGTTGCAATAAGCCTTTCCAATCTTCGAATCGCAAGTCGCCAGCTTTGAGATCTTGGCAAAGTTTAATTAAATCAGGTGCTGTCGTCTGGGTGGGGTCGATCATCCCAAGAAGGGGCCGTAGATGATTATGCCATCAAGCATATTCACGCGGACTCTAGTCAGGGATGACGACAGCCGACCCGGCAAGTCCTGCTGGGTTCCGGCCGCCAAGGGCTCCAGAAGAGACCTGAGTAAGGGTTTGCTGACCTCCAGAGGAATGAAGAGCTTCAGGAGCACGGGAAGAAACCCGTAGGCACAATCTATGGCGGAAGTCGA
>Ga0116202_10001780_pt1 | contig 12635 bp, 11 predicted proteins | sample LakKivw325mmetaG_FD_94479 | JGI IMG/M metagenome (GOLD analysis project Ga0116202, IMG submission 94479) | Anoxic lake water microbial communities from Lake Kivu, Rwanda to study Microbial Dark Matter (Phase II) - Lake Kivu water 325m metaG | ecosystem: Environmental > Aquatic > Freshwater >...
ACATACAATTCAACCACAGGGGTATTCACCTTTAAGACCAAGAACGAACTGGTTCCGGGCAAGTATGATCTAAAGATAGAGGTATCTGATTATCTTGGTAACTGGGCAACATATGAGGCAACCGACCTTGAGGTAAGAGCAGGGTCTGAGGCAGAGATAATAGGGACGCCGCTCAACTATCCTAATCCATTCAATACAACAACAGGAGCAACAAAGATAACATATAACCTTACAGTGGACAGCAATATACTGGTCTATATCTTTGATGTAAGAGGAGCGCTGGTGTGGAAGAGGAGCTATACAACCGGAAGTATGGGAGGCAAGGCTGGGTATAACGAGGTTGAATGGGACGGCAAGGATGACTTTGGCAGTACAGTCGGAAATGGGATATACCCGTTCAGGATCGTTGCAGGGGCTAGAGTATTGGGACGGGGGAAGATAGCGGTGCTGGACTAAAAGCCTATTGACAAGCTAGTTCCGCGGATGTAAAATAAAAGTGTTCTGAAAAAGGACCGACCTCGCAGAATTTCCAAAGTTTTTGGAAGCGGAGGATATTTGTGCGCGGGGTATTTTTGTCTTTGATAAAGAAGGAATGTGAGCCAAAGTCATGAGAGAAATAATCACACTGTCGTGCGGGACCTGCAAACGGAAAAACTACGCCTCAACCAGGAACAAAAAACCGGGCTCGGAAAAATTAAGCATAAAGAAGTACTGTCCGTCGTGCAGAAAAAGGACTTTGCACAAGGAAGAGAAATCGTAAGACAGGTGGTTTGGGATTTGGAGAATTGGATTTGTGATTTCCCGCCGCGATTAAAGGTGGGTAGCTCAACTGGCAGAGCAGCGGTCTCCAAAACCGCAGGTTGCAGGTTCGATTCCTGTCCCACCTGTCCGGAAATAGAATGAATAAGATAAAAGAGATAGCGGAAGCGGTAAAGAAATATTTAAAGGAGACCGAGGCGGAAGCAAAGAAAGTCGTCTGGCCGGACCGCAGGTATGTTACAACGGCGACCGTGATAATACTTGTGATAGTGGCTTTGTCGGCGGTCTTCATAACTCTGGTCGATGTTTCGTTCGTCAAGATCTTTAAATTCTTGACCGACAATATAAATATAAGGTTGTGAGCATGGAAGAGAATTTGGCCGGAGCAGAAATAGAACAAACTGGGACTGCTGAGCAGCAGGCTCAGGTTCCGGAGGCTCCGGTGACCCCCGAACAGGGTCCCGTGCAGGAGGCTTCTGCCCCTGCCGTAGAAGAGGCCCCTGTCGAAACTGCGGCAGCTCAAGCCCAGGAGCCCGAAGCCGAGTCTAAGCCTTCCGAGGCTGGGGCTCCGGCGGCTGAAACGCCTGTTACTGAAGAGCCTAAACCGGTTCAGGAGCCAAAGTGGTATATCGTTCAGACCCTTACCGGGATGGAGGACAGGGTAAAGGCCAAGATAGAAAATGAGATACAGACCCGCGGCTGGAGCGGCAAAGTGTTCAGGGTCCTGGTCCCGGAAGAAGAGACGGAGGAAGTAAAGGGCGACAAAAGGGTGGTCCGCAAAAGAAAGATGTACCCGGGCTACGTTTTTGTCGAGATGATCATGGACGAGGAAGTGTGGTTCGAAATTAGGCAGACCCAGGGAGTGGCAAGGTTCATCGGCGGAAAGATCCACCCGGTCCCTGTTACGGACAGAGAGATGCAGAGGGTTTTAAAGCAGATAGGCATCAAGGAAAAAGAGGTCACCGTCGAGTTCGAGGTGGGAGAGCCGATAAGGATAATCAGCGGCTCCTTTAGGGGATACACGGGTTCGGTTTCCGAAATAAATGCGGGCAAGTCCAAATTGAAGGCGATGATAAACATCTTTGGAAGGGACACTTCGGTCGAGGTCGATTTTGACCGGGTGGAAAAAATAATATAAAAATGGCAAAAGCTCTTAAGACAAAAGTAAAACTCCAGATACAGGCCGGCAAAGCTAATCCGGCCCCTCCGATAGGCCCGGCCCTTGGGCAGCACGGTGTCAACATTATGGAATTCTGCAAGGCATATAATGCTCAGACCCAGGACAAAGGGGATATGACCATCCCTGTAGAGATATCCATATACGAGGACAGGTCCTTTACCTTTGTCCTCAAGACCCCCCCGGCATCTACCCTGCTCACAAAAGCGGCAGGAGTGGAAAAAGGCTCCGGGGAACCCAACAGGAACAAGGTCGGGTCCGTAACAAAAAAACAGGTCGAGGAGATAGCGCAGATCAAACTGCCGGACCTAAATGCCCGGGACATAGAGGCTGCCAGCAGGATAATCGAGGGAACGGCAAGAAATATGGGAATAGAGATAAAAGGATGAAAACAGGAAAAAAGTATGCCGAAAAAGCAAAGCTTGTTGACAGGAACGCCCTATACATTATAGAGGAAGCGGTTGAACTGCTCAAAAAGACCGCCCCGGCAAAATTTGACGAGACCATAGACTTTTCGATAAGGCTGGGGATAGATCCCAAAAAGACCGACCAGAATGTGAGAGGAACGGTAGCTCTTCCCGGAGGAACAGGTAAAAAGGTGACGCTGGCAGTTCTTGCAAAGGGCGAAAAGTATAAAGAAGCCCAGGAGGCAGGCGCCGACCATGTGGGAATGGATGACCTGGTGGAAAAAATAATGGGCGGCTGGACAGAATTTGATCTTCTTCTTGCAACCCCGGATGTTATGGCCTCTGTAGGCAAGCTCGGCAAAGTCCTTGGCAAAAAAGGACTTATGCCTAATCCCAAGGCCGGTACCGTTACAAATGATATTTCAAAAGCCGTCAAGGATTTTAAGGCGGGCAAAGTAGAGTTCAAACCCGACAAATCCGCCGTGATCCACCTCGGGATCGGCAAAGTGTCTTTTGACGCAAAGGCGATATCCTCAAATATCATGGCAGTATTGGAAGCCGTTAACAAAGCCAGGCCCAGCGCTTTCAAGGGCCTGTATTTTAAGTCGGCTTATATCTCTTCTACCATGGGGCCGTCAATTAAACTCAATGTGCAAAAGGCGCTTAAGAGCGCACAGGAGGCTGACTGATCATGATCAAGGAAGCAAAAAAGGCTGTTAAGGAGCCGAGGCCCGAAAAGGTATCCGCAGTGGCCGAGATCAAGGAAAGCATAAGCAAAAGCAGCATAATAGTTTTTACGGACCACAATGCTCTTACCGTGGCGCAGATGACCAAGTTGCGCAACGAACTCTGGAAAGAAAAGGCGGTCTATAAGGTAGTAAAGAACACTTTGGCGGAGCGATCCTTTGAAGGCGATAATCTTGAAAAGATAAGGCCGATACTTGCGGGCCCGACATCAGTTATTTTTGGCTATGGGGACCCTGTTCAGCCGGCAAAGATACTTTCCAAATTCCTGAAAGAGAACGAAAAGCCCGCGGTCAAAGGGGCCGTCATGGAAGGCAGATTTGTCGATGCCTCTATGGTCAAAAAGATAGCAGCTCTTCCCGGAAGGGAAACACTGATCGCAATGGCCCTTGCGGGCATGAAGAGCCCGATAAGCGGCTTTGTGAATGTATTGTCCGGGCCCATGAGAAAACTGGTCTATACGCTTGATGCTATTTCAAAAAAGAAGGGAGGCTGAGTTAAGTGGCTAATTTAGAGGAGATGATGACGACGATCGAAGGGATGACTGTGCTGGAGCTTTCCGACCTGGTCAAAAAGCTGGAAGAAAAGTTCGGCGTAACGGCAGCGGCTCCGGTAGCGGTCATGGGAGCGGCAGCAGCAGCGGGCCCGGCCGAAGAAGCCAAGGACGAAGTTGACGTTATCCTTACTTCCGTAGGGGACAAGAAGATCCAGATACTGAAAGTTGTAAGAGAGCTGACAGGCCTGGGTCTAAAGGAAGCAAAGGACATAGTTGATACCGTGCCGAAACCGGTCAAGACCAAGATCAAGAAGGCCGAAGCGGAAGAGATCAAGAAAAAGCTCGAAGAGCAGGGAGGCGCAGTTGAAATCAAGTAAAAAAAGGATAAATCCTTACCCTAGGTCCGTAAAAAAACTTAAGCCGCCGGATTTTCTGGAGATGCAGAAAAGTTCCTTTCAGGACTTTTTGGACAGAGGCCTCAAGGAGGAGTTGAAGAATATTTCTCCCATAAAGGGCCATGGCGGAAAGTATGAGCTCGAATTTACGGGTGCCTATAAACTTGAAAAGCCTAAATACAGCCTGGAGGACTGCCTTATCAGGGAGGTCACATATTGCGCCCCCCTTAAGGTCACCGCAAGGCTCCTGGACAAGGAGACCGGCGAGGTAAAATCCCAGGAGGTATTTATTGGGGACCTTCCTCTGATGACGCAAAGCGCTACCTTTGTGATAAACGGCGCAGAAAGAGTTGTTGTCAGCCAGATGGTCCGCTCTTCGGGCGTCTATTTCCGCGGGAGCAAGCATTCGGAGCGCGGTGGCAAAATGACCTACTATGCCACGATAGTGCCCGACAGAGGCTCCTGGCTTGAGATAGAGAGCGATGCCCAGAATGTTATCCATGCCAGGATAAACAGGACGCGCAAAATACCGATAACCAAACTTTTATGCGCTATCGGCTGCACGGAAAAAGAGATAAACTCCGCTCTGTGCGATAACGAGTTCAGGAGAAAGACGCTCAAAGAAGCGCCGATAATGCCAAAAGAAGAAGCGCTCCTTGAGATCTATAAGAAACTGCGGCCCGGAGATCCCATTACGGCCGAAGGCGCACAGACCTACCTCAACAACCTTTTCTTCAGTGCCAAGAGGTATGACCTCGGCAGGGTCGGCAGGTACAAGATGAACAAGAGGCTGGGCATAGATGTATCTGAAAGCAAGAGAACTATAACCAAGGAGGACATCCTGGGCATAGTCAGGACCCTGATCAAGATCAATCTTGGCGAAGGCATGCCGGACGACATCGATCATCTTGGCAACAGGAGGATCAGGTCGGTAGGAGAGCTGCTGCAGAGGCAGTTCAGGGTGGGGCTAGTCCGTGTCGAGCGCCTTATCCGCGAGCAGATGGTCATAAAGAGCGGAGAAAAACTGGTCCCGTCGCAGCTTATAAACATCAGGCCGATAGTCGCGGTGTTCCGCGAATTTTTCGGTTCGTCACAGCTGTCGCAGTTCATGGACCAGACCAACCCGCTTTCGGAATTAACGCACAAAAGAAGGCTCAGCGCTCTTGGGCCGGGAGGCCTTACCAGAGAAAGGGCCGGCTTTGAGGTCAGGGACATCCATCCTTCCCACTACGGCAGGGTCTGTCCCATCGAAACGCCCGAAGGACCCAATGCGGGCATCATTTCTTCTCTGTCCACCTATGCAAGGATAAATGAATACGGCTTTATAGAGACGCCCTATTTTAAGGTCGTCAACGGAAAAGTGACCGACAAGATAGAATACATGACCGCAGATATAGAAGACTACTATAAAATAGGGCCGTGCGATGTGCGCAAAGATGATCACGGAAAGATAGTGGACAGCAAAGTGCCCGCCAGGTTCAAGCGGGAATTTGCGGTAGTGCCCTCCGAAGACCTGGATTACATCGGAGTTGCCCCGGAGCAGGTCATAGGCATAACCACCGCGCTGATACCTTTCCTTGAGCATGACGATGCCAACAGGGCTTTGATGGGCGCCAACATGCAAAGGCAATCCGTCCCTCTGCTGTGTCCGGAGGCCCCTTTTGTAGGGACCGGGCTCGAAGAGCAGACGGCGCTTGATTCAAAGATACCCCTTGTGTGCGATTCTTCCGGCACAGTGACAAAAGTCTCTTCAATGGAGATCTCTATCAAGAACGAATCGGGCAAGACCGAAACTTATAAGCTCAAAAAATTCCAGAGGAGCAACCAGAACACCTGTCTGCACCAGAGGCCGATAGTTGAGGCGGGCCAAAGGGTGAAAAAGGGTCAGGTCATAGCTGACGGCTCTACCACGGACGGAGGAGAGATAGCCCTGGGCAGGAACATACTGGTGGCCTTTATGCCCTGGGAAGGATACAACTATGAGGATTCCATCCTTGTGAGCGAAAGGCTTGTGAGGGACGATGTCCTTACCTCTATACATATAGAAAGGCTCGAGGTAGATGTCAGGACCACCAAGCTCGGCATGGAGGAGATAACAAGAGAGATCCCCAATGTCAGCGAGGATGCTTTAAGGAATCTCGATGAACGGGGCGTTATCCTTGTGGGCGCCGAGGTCAAGCCGGGCGATATACTTGTCGGCAAGGTAACTCCAAAAGGCGAAACCGAACTGCCTGCCGAAGAAAAACTCTTAAGGGCCATCTTTGGCGACAAGGCCAGGGATATGAGGGACACCTCTCTCAAAGTGCCTCCAGGCGAGGTCGGAAAAGTTATCTCGGTCAAGACCTTTTCAAGGGAGAACGGCGACGAGCTGCCTCCAGGAGTTCACGAGATAATCAGGGTCTATATAGCTCAGTCAAGAAAACTCTCTATCGGCGACAAACTTGCAGGGCGCCACGGCAACAAGGGTGTTGTGTCCAGAGTGCTTCCGATGGAAGATATGCCGTACCTTCCGGACGGCACTCCTGTCGATATAGTTCTGAACCCTCTTGGCGTTCCGTCAAGAATGAATGTGGGCCAGATCTATGAACTCCTCCTTGGAGAGGCGGCAAGGCACCTGGGGTGCAATTACGAGGTCCCGATATTCTATGAAACTTTTGAAGAGGACGCTTCAATTAAACCCATCGAAAGGGAACTTGAGCGGGCCGCTCTTGAAACAGGCAACGGCTGGCTGACCAAGACGGGTAAAGTGGAGCTTAGGGACGGGCGGACCGGCAAGGCCTTTGACCGGGCGGTCGTTTGCGGCACCATGTACATAATGAAGCTCATCCATCTTGTTGATGACAAAATGCACGCAAGGTCAACAGGACCTTACTCGCTGATCACGCAGCAGCCTCTCGGCGGAAAGGCGCAGTTCGGCGGACAGAGGTTCGGTGAAATGGAAGTCTGGGCGCTGGAAGCATACGGCGCGGCGCACTGCCTGCAGGAACTGCTGACGATAAAGTCGGACGATGTCGGAGGAAGGGCAAAAGTTTACGAGTCCATTATTAAAGGACGGCCGATGTCAAAACCGGGCACGCCGGAATCCTTCAAGGTGCTGGTAAAGGAACTTCGGAGCCTCGGGCTTGACCTCAAGCTCATCTCAAAAGAAGGCAAAGAGATAAATCTTGACGAAGACAGCAAGCAGGTGCAGCAATCCAGGCGTGGCAGAGGATTTTTTGGCGGATCATCCTTGTCAAAAGAGAGGGAAAAATGACCGAAAAGACACATCGTCCGGAAGGCGCGTGGTTCGACTACCTTAAGATAGGGCTTGTTTCTACCGAAAGGATACTTTCCTGGTCCTATGGAGAGGTCGAAAAACCGGAGACCATCAATTACCGGACCTTTAAGCCCGAAAGAAAAGGACTTTTCTGCGAAAAGATCTTTGGCCCGGTCAAAGACTGGGAATGCCACTGCGGCAGATACCGCAGGGTGAGATATAGGGGCATCATCTGCGAAAGATGCGGGGTCGAAGTGACCACTTCAAGGGTCCGTAGGGAAAGAATGGGGCACATTAGGCTCTGCGTGCCGGTTTCCCATGTCTGGTTCCTTCGCGGCATCCCGGGCTATGTGGGACTGCTTCTTGACATAACCAACAAAGACCTCGAAGAGGTCATATACTACGACTCCTATGTGGTGACGGAGATATCGGACTCTCTAAAGACAAAGCTTGCGGTAGGAGATGTGCTTAAAGAGAACGAATACCAGGACCTGAAAGAAAAGTACGGCAGCGCGCTTAAGGCCGAGACAGGGGCCAAACCCATAAGGGAGCTTCTATCTCAGATAGATCTTTCGGCGCTTGTAAAGACGCTCAGGAAAGACCTTAAAGGATCTGCCGGGCAAAAAAGGATCAAGATAATCAAGAGGCTGCGCACCGCGGAAAACTTCCTTAAATCAGGCAACAGGCCGGAGTGGATGATCCTGGAAGTGATCCCGGTAATGCCGCCGGACCTGCGTCCCATGGTCCAGCTGGAGGGCGGACGTTTTGCAACATCGGACCTGAACGACCTTTACAGAAGGGTCCTCAACAGGAACAACAGGCTAAAAAAGATGATCGCGATGGGCGCTCCCGAGATGATCATCCGCAACGAAAAGAGGATGCTGCAGGAAGCCGTGGATGTCCTTATTGACAACGGCAGAAGAAAAAGAGCGGTCACAGGAACAACGGGAAGACCTCTCAAGTCTCTTACAGATATAATAGAAGGCAAGCAGGGCAGGTTCAGGCAGAACCTGCTTGGAAAGCGCGCCGATTATTCCGGAAGATCGGTCATCGTGGTCGGACCATCCCTAAAGATGCACCAGTGCGGCCTTCCCAAAGAGATGGCGCTGGAGCTCTTCAAACCTTTTGTTATCCGTAAACTGGTGGAAAAAGGCCTTTCTCAAAATGTAAAGAGCGCAAAGAGACAGCTCGAGAGAAAAGACATCGTTGTCTTGGACATCCTTGAAGAAGTTATTAAAGGCCATGTGGTAATGCTTAACAGGGCGCCCACACTTCACAGGCTGGGCATCCAGGCCTTTGAGCCGATACTAGTAGAAGGTAAAGCGATCCAGATACATCCTTTGGTCTGCACCGCTTTTAATGCTGACTTTGACGGTGACCAGATGGCGGTCCATGTTCCTCTGCTGACCGAGGCGCAGGTAGAAGCCAAAGTCCTTATGCTGTCCGCCAACAACCTGCTTTCGCCGGCGTCCGGCAGGCCTATAGTTACCCCTACTCAGGACATCATCCTGGGGACCTATTACATGACCTTTATTGACGAGAACCAGCCAAGAGGCGCAGGGATGGTTTTTGCCTCAGAAGATGAGGCAATGATCGCCCATGATACGGATGTCATCCATCTCCACGCAAAGATCAAGGTAAGGATGGATGGAGAGCTTATCGAAACTACGGTCGGAAGGATCAAGTTCAACCACACGATGAGAAGGGCGATCAAGAGGCAGCTGCCGGAAGCCGAACTCAACTACCGCAACGAGAACTTTGATAAGAAAAAAGTTGAGCAGTTCGTAAAAGAGTGCTATGTCAAGTACGGCTCTGCGGTCACGGCTCAGATAGCCGATGAGATAAAGCGGCTCGGCTTTAAATATGCAACTCTTGCGGGCATTTCGATAGGTCTTGACGATCTCGTTATTCCAAAAGAAAAACGTCAGATCGTATCAAAGGCCGAATCCGAAGTGGAACAGCTCGAAAAAATGGAAAAGAGCGGGACCATCTCTTCCAAGGAGCAGTTCATAAAAGCTCTGGACATCTGGAGCGAAGTTACCTCAAATGTCACACAGGCGCTCCTCAATGAATTTGACAAGCTCAATTCCGTTTATCTTATGTCGATCTCAGGAGCAAGAGGTTCGCTTGACCAGGTAAGACAGCTTTCCGGTATAAGGGGCCTTATGGCGGACCCGTCCGGCAACATCATCTCTATTCCGATCAAGACCAACTTCAAAGAAGGCCTTAGCGTGACCGAGTACTTTATCTCCTGTTACGGAGCAAGGAAAGGCCTTGTGGATACCGCTCTTAGAACGGCCGATTCTGGATATCTCACAAGAAGATTGGTGGATGTTACCCAGGATGTAATGATAATAGAGGATGACTGCGGGGCCAAGAAAGGCCTGGTGATCACTCCGATAAAAGAAGGCTATGAAGAAATAGTTCCGATATCCGCCAGGATAGTTTCTAGGGTCGCCGCAAAAAGGATAAGCGATCCGATAACCAACAAGGTCATTGTAGATGCGGGAGAGGAAATAGAAGAAGGGACCGCAAAGCAGATCTCGGAAGCCGGCATAGAATCGGTAGAGGTCCGCTCCCCGCTTACCTGTAAGTGCAAGAGAGGCATATGTAAGGCCTGCTACGGCAAAAACCTGTCCACCGGTCTTCTCATCAATACCGGCGAGGCGGTCGGCGTTATCGCCGCCCAGTCGATAGGAGAACCGGGCACTCAGTTGACCATGAGAACGTTCCATATAGGAGGCGTGGCTCTGCACAAGACCGCAAAGATCGGTATTAAGGCTAAGCACCCGGGCAAAGTTAAATGGGGCGAGGAACTTGAGGTAAAGCCTTTTGCGGATGATCACGGCGTCAAAGTCAATCTAGTGACCAGAGAGTCGAAGGTCACTGTCAAGGTAAAAGAAAGAGAAGAGGAATACCCGATCCCGGTCGGCTCGGTAATGAAGCTTACCGACGGCAGCCATGCTTCTGCCGGCAGCGTTATCGCCGAATACGACCCGACCTACGACTATATAATCGCGACTTCCGAAGGAAGGGTCAGGATAATCGATATCGACACTTTTGAGAGGAAGAAAAAGACCGGCGAAAAAACGCTCGTTGAAACCGTGACAAAGAACGACGGGATGATCTTTGTCTATAACCCCAAGATGATAAAGGAATACGAAATACCAAAAGGCATAAAACCTTTTGTCAAATTCGGGGACCCCGTCAAGCTGGGAACGGAACTGGCGGCAAATGTCCTTTCAAAGACTCCGGGAGCCGTTATAGACATCGAGGACAAAGCAAAGCACCACAATGTGATAATAGCTCCGGGGGAATTCTACCAGATACCTTCGGGCTCCAGGATGTTCTTTGACGACGGCCAGGACCTTAAGGCCTACGAAGTGATAGCCAAGGTGGAGAGCGTACGCAGAGACCCCAGCAAGACCAGAGATATCATCCAGGGTCTGCCGCGCGTGGAGGAGCTTTTTGAAGGAAGACGGCCAAAAGATACAGTCATCCTTTCTGAGATGGACGGAGAGGTGGATGTGATCGATGCCGAAGGCGCAAGGCAGATAGTGATCTACGCAGGAAAGAACGAGAAGCTAGAATATGTGGTCCCTTATGAGACCAGGCTCCGGGTGGCCAAAGGAGATCATGTGCGAAAGGGTGCTCCGCTTACATTCGGCACAATAAATCCGCACGATGTGCTGAGGATAGAAGGGGTGGAAGCGGCGCAGAAGCATCTGGTCAACGAGATACAAAAGATCTACAGGGCTCAGGGAGTTACCATACACGACAAGCATATAGAGGTAGTGGTGCGCCAGATGACCAAAAAGATCAGGATAGTTGAGTCCGGAGATACCATGCTGCTTCCTGGAGAGCTCAAGGATAAGGCTGATTTTGAAACCATCTGCGAGGATGTTAAGGGCGAAAAGCCGACCGCGCAGCAGGTCCTTCTGGGCATAACCAAGGCATCGCTTATCACCAACAGCTTTATCTCTGCCGCATCCTTCCAGGAAACGGCAAGGATACTTACGGAAGCGGCAATAGAAGGAAAAGTGGATGAAATGTACGGCCTTAAGGAAAATGTCATCATCGGAAAACTGATCCCTGCCGGCACCGGTTTTGCCGGGTACAGGTATCTCGAACTGTTGCCTAAGATATAAGAAGGAGAAGGACCAAATGCCGACAATAATGCAGCTGGTAAGGAAGGGAAGAAAGCAGAGCAAGCAGAAGAGCAAGGCGCCTGCCCTCGGCGGTTCTCCGCTGAAGAGGGGCGTTTGCATAAGGGTCTATACCACAACGCCGAAAAAGCCGAACTCCGCCTTAAGAAAAGTTGCCAGGATTCGCCTGGTCAACGGCATGGAGGTAACGGCTTACATTCCGGGAGTGGGACATAATCTTCAGGAGCACTCGGTGGTCCTGATAAGAGGCGGAAGGGTCAAGGACCTTCCCGGGGTCAGGTATCACATAGTAAGAGGAACTTTTGATACTGCCGGAGTTGAGAACAGATTAAAGTCAAGGTCAAAATATGGAGCCAAGAGGCCAAAGGGCCAGGGGAAAGCGGAGGCTAAATAACATGCCGAGAAGAGGAAGGATAAGCAAGAGAAAGGGATCTGCAGATCCAAAGTTCGGGAGCCTGATGGTTCAGAAGTTTGTCAACAAACTCATGATCAAGGGCAAAAAAGCCACGGCCGAAAAGATCTTTTACGGAGCCATGGAACAGGTAGCAAAAAAGAGCTCCCAGGACCCGATGGGCGTATTTGAAAAAGCTCTTAAGAACATCACTCCTTTCATGGAGGTCAAGTCCAGAAGGGTGGGAGGCTCCACATATCAGATACCGATAGAGGTCACCAAGGACAGAGGAACTTCTATAGCCATGAAATGGCTCAGGATGTCGGCACAGGAGCGGCAGGGACGTTCCATGGCAGAAAAGCTGGCCTCTGAGATAATGGACGCTTCTAACGGGACAGGCGGCGCGGCAAAAAAAAGAGAGGACCTGCACAAGACCGCAGAGGCCAACAAAGCTTTTGCGCATTTCAGGTGGTAGAGGAAAAGGAAGAAGATGGCAAGACAATTCACGCTTGAAAAGACCAGGAACATCGGTATCATGGCCCACATCGATGCGGGCAAGACCACTCTTACCGAGAGGATCCTTTATTACACGGGCAAGCTGTATAAAATAGGCGAAGTGCACGAAGGCACAGCCACCATGGACTGGATGGAGCAGGAAAAAGAGAGGGGCATAACGATCACCTCTGCCTGCACGACCTGTTCCTGGAAAGAGCACAGAATAAACATAATAGATACACCCGGCCACGTTGATTTTACCGTGGAAGTGGAAAGGTCCCTGCGAGTACTCGACGGGGTCGTGGCGGTGTTCTGCGCGGTCGGCGGCGTCCAGCCCCAGAGCGAAACC
>Ga0116202_10001782_pt1 | contig 12631 bp, 7 predicted proteins | sample LakKivw325mmetaG_FD_94479 | JGI IMG/M metagenome (GOLD analysis project Ga0116202, IMG submission 94479) | Anoxic lake water microbial communities from Lake Kivu, Rwanda to study Microbial Dark Matter (Phase II) - Lake Kivu water 325m metaG | ecosystem: Environmental > Aquatic > Freshwater >...
AAGGTGACCGAGGATCAAATCAGGGAGATTGCCCAGATCAAACTTAAAGACCTCAACGCGGTCAATCTGGATGGAGCTATCCGAACGGTTGCCGGGACAGCCCGAAGCATGGGTCTGGAGATTATTTAAGAGAGGACAATGGGAGATAAAGGGAAGAAATATTTAGAGGCAAGAAGTAAGGTGGATCGGAGCAGGAGATATGATCTGGAGGAAGGGGTTAAACTCCTTCTGGAGACATCCTATGCCAAATTCGACGAGGGTGTGGATCTGGCCATCCGTCTGGGAGTCGATCCGAAAAAATCAGACCAGATGGTCAGGGGGACAGTTGTCCTTCCCCATGGAACCGGGAAAACCGTGAGAGTCTTGGTCTTTGCAAAGGGCCAAAAAGAGAAAGAAGCATTGGATGCGGGGGCCGATTTCGTAGGGGGAGAGGATTTGATTGAGAAGATTTCAAAGGGATGGCTGGAATTTGACAAAGCCATTGCTACCCCTGACATAATGGGCGCGGTGAGTAAACTGGGAAAGATCCTTGGTCCTCGCGGATTGATGCCCAATCCCAAGGTAGGAACGGTGACTTTCGATTTGGAGAAGGCCATTAAGGAGATCAAGGGAGGCAAGGTTGAGTTTAAAGTGGAGAAGGCAGGGATCATCCATGTTCCGGTGGGGAAGGCCTCTTTCGGATTCTCGAAATTGTTGGAAAATATCCGGACTCTCATGGATGTGGTCGTCCGGGCCAAGCCCCCGACAAGCAAAGGAATTTATTTAAGAAGCATCGGTCTCTCCACCACGATGGGACCCGGGATTAAGATCGACCCGATGAAGGTGAGAAACATCATGAAGGCATAACGGAGAGAAGCCCGTGAGGAGGTAGAATTCATTGAACCGCAACGAGAAGGAACAAGTCGTATCCGAATTTTCTAAAAAGTTAGAGGGATTCAAGGCGGCTGTCTTGACCAATTATCGGGGTCTCAATGTTGAGCAGATCAATACCTTGAGACGCCGTTTAAGAGAGGAGAAGATCTCTTATCATGTGGTTAAAAATACATTGATGAAACTGGCCGCCAGAGGGACCGATCTGGAGAAATTGGCGAATTATTTTGAAGGGCCAACCGCCATTGCCATTGCCCATGAAGACCCCATCCCTCTGGCAAAGATCTTATCGGAATTCATCAAGACACAGCCGAATCTCGAAATCAAGGCAGGTTTGATTCAGGGAAAGATTGCAAACCCTGAAGAAATTAAGGCTTTGGCGACCCTGCCTTCACGAGAGGTTCTCCTGAGTCAGGTGTTAGGAGAAATACAGGGTTCGGGACAGCATTTTGCCGGAATCCTTCTCAACGTCCTTCAACAGGTCCTCATGGTCCTCCAGGCCCGGGCGGATCAACTGGGCGGGCAGCAGGCTTCTGAATCATAGATTTTAAGGATCGAAGGCGAAGCGTAGATGATGAAGATCACACTTTACCTTCCACTTTCTAATTTCTAATCATAGGAGGGTTTTTCGAATGGCTGATATCCAAAAAATGGCAGAAGAAATAAGCGGTCTTACCTTACTGGAAGTCAGGGATTTGGTAAAAGTCCTTGAGGAGAAATTGGGGATCAAAGCGTCTGTCCCCATGGCAGTAGCGGCAGTAGCTGTTCCCGGAGCCGCCTCAGGGGCTGAAGCAGCTCCGGTTGAAGAGAAAACGGAGTTCGATGTGATCCTGAAAGGATTTGGTGACAAGAAGATCCAGGTGATTAAGGTCGTGAGAGAATTGACCGGATTGGGTTTGAAAGAAGCCAAAGACCTTGTTGAAGGTGTCCCCAAGCCTGTGAAAGAGGGTGTTTCGAAAGAAGAAGCAGCCACGATGAAGAAAAAGCTTGAAGAGGCTGGGGGAACTGTCGAAGTTAAGTAATTTAAACATTCAGTTGATTGAGGGACATCGTTGTCTCTTCCCGGAAGGACAAAGTCATTGATGGAAAGCAGTCCGAAAGGGAGGGGACTTTTTATTTGAAGAAGGAGTCCATATGGCCAGCATTGTTCCCATCTATCGTCGGTATCGGAAGAACTTCTCAAAGATCAAAGAGGTGTTGGAGATCTCCAATTTGATTGAAGTTCAAAAACGATCTTATGAAAAATTTCTCCAAGCCAATGTGGATCCGGAGAATCGGGAACCCATCGGGCTTCAAGGGGTCTTTAAAACGGTCTTTCCGATCAAGGATTTTTACGAGACCTCTTCCCTCGAATTTGTGAGCTACCGTCTCACAGAGCCCAAATATGATGTTGAGGAGTGCCTTCTCAGAGGGATGACCTATGCGGCTCCCATTAAGGTGACGGTCCGACTGGTCGTCTGGGATGTGGACGAAGAGACCAAAGCAAAAAGCATTAAAGCGGTGAAGGAGCAGGAGGTCTATTTTGGAGAGATCCCTCTGATGACCGAAAACGGGACCTTTATCATCAACGGGACGGAGCGGGTGATCGTCAGCCAGCTCCATCGGTCTCCAGGGGTCTTTTTTGATCAGGATCAAATCAAACCCCATACAGGGGGAAAGGTTTTATATTACGCCCGGATCATCCCCTACCGGGGATCCTGGATCGACTTCGAGTTTGATCAAAAGGATCTCCTCTACGTTCGGATTGACCGGCGTCGAAAGATTCCGGTCACTGTTTTGCTGAGGGCCCTTAAATATACCGGCCAGGAACTGTTGGATTATTTCTATCGCAGGGAGAAGATCCTCCTCCTCAAAGGAAAATTCGCGAAGGAGATCTCGAAGGAGGTACTGGTCGGGCAGAAGGCACCCGCTGATATCATTGATCCGGAGACACAGAAGGTCATTTTAAAGAAACACCGGCGGATCACCGAGGAATCCTTCAAAAGATTAGAGATGACTAAAATGACAGCCATCCCCGTCGAGACAGAAGATTTGATCGGAAAGTTTCTGGCGAAGGATGTGGTGGATCCGGAGACCGGAGAGATTGTTGCTGAATACAATGAGGAGGTCACCGAAGAATTTCTCAATGAGGCCAAGGAGAGAAAGATTGAATCCTTTGAGATTCTTTTCATTGACAACATCAATGTCAGTTCTTCGCTTCGGGATACATTGGTGATGGATAAGATTGAGCTGAATCCGGAAGAAAGGGAAAAACTTCCTGTTCTCGAGCCCGGGAAGTCTTTACGTGAGAAAGAAGCTGAAAGGGCCCTCATCGATATCTACAAGAGGCTCCGCCCAGGAGATCCTCCTACGCCTGAGACGGCGATGGGTCTTTTCCATAACCTCTTTTTCAATCCGGAACGATACGACCTTTCCAAGGTCGGAAGGATGAAGTTGAATCATAAACTCGGTTTAAAGACCTGTTCCCCCAGGGTATTGGTCTTCACGGAAAAGTGGAAGAAGGAGGCCCTGGAGGTCGGAGCGACCTATGTGGGGGGGAAGGAACTGGTGGACCGTGTTTTAGACGGATGGCTCGATTTCGATGAAGCGATTGCCACTCCAGAGATGGCCGATGAGATCCAGAGGGCATCGAAGGTTCTTCGCCCCATCGGGATGATGCCTTCCCTCAAGGACGGGACGATCACGGAGGATGTCCGGGGGAAGGTTCGAAAGATTTTGGAGGATGAGAAGACAACCCTGAGGAGAAGGGATGTCCTTGAGGTGGTGAAATACCTGATCCGTTTAAAGGATGGGCAGGGTTCGGTGGACGACATCGACCACCTCGGAAACCGACGGGTGAGGACCGTCGGAGAGTTACTCGAAAATCAATATCATATCGGGCTGGTCAGGATTGAGAGGGCGATCAAAGAGCGGATGAGCCTTCAGGACATCGAGACACTGATGCCCCATGACCTGATCAACTCCAAGCCTCTCTCCGCAGTGATCAAAGAGTTCTTCGGCTCCAGTCAACTCTCCCAGTTCATGGATCAGACCAATCCCCTTTCGGAGATCACCCATAAGCGTCGTCTCTCCGCACTGGGTCCGGGAGGACTCACCCGGGAGAGAGCGGGGTTTGAAGTCAGGGATGTCCACCCCACCCATTACGGCAGGATCTGTCCCATCGAGACTCCAGAGGGTCCGAATATTGGGCTGATCACCTCCCTCAGCACCTATGCCCGTGTGAATGACTATGGGTTTATCGAGACCCCTTATCGTGAAGTGGCTAACGGAAAAGTGACCAATCGCATCCGGTACCTTTTCGCCCTCGATGAAGAGGAGGAGATAGAGGGACAGAAGCCTGCGATTGCTCAAGCCAATGCCCCCCTGGACAAGGAGGGAAGATTTACGATTCCTCTCGTCTCCGCCCGGAGAGGCGGGGAATTCATGATGGTCAAACCTGAAGAGATCCGCTATATGGACGTCTCTCCAAAGCAGTTGGTGAGTGTCGCTACCGCTCTCGTCCCCTTTCTGGAAAACGACGATGCCAACCGGGCCCTGATGGGTTCCAACATGCAGCGACAGGCCGTCCCTCTTCTGAAAACCGATGCGCCTTTGATCGGCACAGGGATGGAAGGGATTGTGGCCAGGGATTCCGGGGTCACCATCGTGGCCAAGAGGGATGGAGTGGTTGAAGATGTGGATGCCTCGAGAATTGTCATCCGTGCCGATGAAGATGGACAGAAGGAGAGTGACCCGGGAGTCGATATCTATACGCTGATCAAGTATAAACGCTCCAATCAAAATACCTGTATCAACCAGAGGCCGATTGTCTATGCAGGGGAGCGTGTTAAAAAGGGGCAGGTGATTGCCGACGGGCCAGCCACGGATATGGGAGAATTGGCCCTGGGACGGAATGTCCTCGTGGCCTTCATGCCCTGGGGCGGGTATAATTTCGAAGATTCCATTCTCATCAGCGAGAGGTTATTAAAGGAAGACACCTATACCTCGATCCATATTGAGGAATTGGAGTGTGTGGCGCGGGATACCAAACTGGGGAAGGAGGAAATCACCTGCGACATCCCGAATGTAGGGGAGGAGGCATTGAAGGACCTTGATGAGAGCGGCATCATCCGCATTGGAGCAGAGGTGAAGCCCGGGGATATCCTCGTGGGCAAAGTGACTCCCAAAGGAGAGACCCAGCTTTCCCCGGAGGAGAAGCTCCTGCGAGCCATCTTCGGAGAAAAGGCAGGGGATGTCCGGGACACCTCCCTCCGAGTCCAGCACGGGATCGAAGGGGTGGTGATCGATGCAAAGGTCTTCTCCCGGAAAGGTCAGGAGAGGGACGAGAGGATGAAGGCGATCGAGGACCAGGAGAGGGCACGGTTGCTGAAAAACCAGGCCGATGAAATCCGGATTATCCAGAACAGCACGCGTAGAAAGATCGGAAAATACCTGATCGGAAAACGAGCTGCCGAGAAGATCGCTGATGCAAAGAAGAATCGTATTTACCTGGAGGCCAAGGAGAAGATCAAGGAAGAGCACCTTTTTGCAATACCGTTTGACCGATTAAAAGAGATTGACGTCCTGGAAGGAAAACGGATCCTCCCGGAAGTCCAAAAAATTCTCGATCGTGCAGAGCTTCAGATCAACGTGGTGAAGGGTGTCTTCTCCGAAAAGTTGGCCAAATTGAAAAAGGGGGATGAACTGGCCCCAGGGGTGATTAAGTCCGTCAAAGTCTATATTGCCATGAAACGGAAACTTTCCGTGGGGGATAAGATGTCCGGCCGTCATGGAAACAAAGGGATCATCTCCCGGATCCTGCCCGAAGAGGATATGCCCTATCTCGAGGACGGAACACCGGTGGATATCGTCCTCAACCCTTTAGGCGTTCCTTCACGAATGAACGTGGGACAGATCCTTGAGACCCATCTCGGATGGGCCGCCAAGGGGTTGGGTGCAAAGATCGGAGAATATCTCCAAAAGAGTCTCAATCCCAAAATTCTTCGGAGAAGGATCAAGGAAATCTATTCCTCTCGAGAGGTGAATGAGTATCTGGATCAGGCTCCGGACGAGGAGGTCGTGGAATTGGCCAGAAAATTGGGGAAGGGAATCTATGTCTCGGTTCCTGTTTTTGATGGAGCCTCAGAAGAAGAGATCAAAGATCATCTGGTGAAGGCCGGACTTCCTGTGAGCGGGCAAACGACCCTCTATGACGGGAGGATAGGAGACCCTTTCCATCATAAGGTCACGGTGGGCTACATGTATCTGCTCAAACTCCATCATCTGGTTGATGATAAGATTCATGCCCGATCCATCGGCCCCTATTCCCTGGTCACCCAACAGCCTCTTGGGGGGAAGGCCCAATTCGGAGGTCAACGGTTGGGTGAGATGGAGGTATGGGCCCTGGAGGCTTACGGGGCAGCCCATTCCCTTCAGGAGTTTTTAACGGTAAAATCGGATGATGTGGCCGGAAGGACCCGTGTCTACGAAGCCATTGTCAAGGGAGAGCACACCCTGGAACCCGGGCTCCCGGAATCCTTCAATGTTTTGGTAAAGGAATTGCAGAGCCTCTGTCTGGATACGGAATTGATGGAGGAAAAACGGGAAGAAATTTAAACTGAGAAAGTTCAAATTTCCAGTGTCAAGTCATTTGACATTTGACATTGCCTGCCCGGATAGGCAGGGTTAAGGAGGAAGGTCTTGGAAGATTATCTATCATTCTTTGAGAAAGGGAAGAACCCCATCAATTACAATGCCATCCGTATCTCCATCGCCTCTCCGGAAAAGATCGAATCGTGGTCCCATGGGGAGGTGAAGAAACCGGAGACGATCAACTATCGGACCTTTAAACCGGAAAAGGATGGTCTCTTCTGTGCGAAGATCTTTGGTCCCACCAAGGACTATGAATGCAATTGCGGGAAATATAAACGGATGAAACACCGAGGAATTGTTTGTGAGAAGTGCGGGGTAGAGGTCATCCAATCCAAGGTGCGCAGGGAAAGGATGGGGCATATCCGGTTGGCCACTCCCGTGGCCCATATCTGGTTCCTCAAAAGCATTCCCAGCAAGATTGGCATCCTGGCAGATATGACACTCAGGGAGTTAGAGAGGATTCTCTACTTTGAGGCCTATCTGGTCCTGGACGGGAAAGGGACTCCGTTGAAGAGAGGGGAGATCCTTTCTGAGGAAAGATACCGGGAGGCAAAAGAAAAGCATGGGGACGATTTAATCGTCTCCCAGGGGGCAGAGGCAATTCGAGAACTGCTGAGAAGCACGGATGTGAAAGATCTTTCTAAAAAGCTCCGGACGGAGATGAAAGAGACCACCTCCGAGGCCAAGAAACGCCGTCTGGCAAAAAGGCTAAAGATCATCGAATCGTTCCTGGAGTCCGGAAATAAACCGGAGTGGATGATCTTGGAAGTGATCCCGGTGATTCCACCTGATCTGAGGCCACTCGTTCCCCTCGATGGAGGTCGTTTTGCAACCTCAGACCTCAACGACCTTTACCGGAGAGTCATCAATAGAAACAACCGGCTCAAAAGGCTCCTGGAGTTAAATGCCCCCGAGATCATTATCCGGAATGAGAAGCGAATGCTTCAGGAAGCGGTGGATGCCCTGTTTGATAACGGGAAGAGGGGAAGGACGATTTTGGGAGCCAACAAGAAAGCTTTGAAGTCGTTAAGCGATATGCTCAGGGGAAAACAGGGACGTTTCCGTCAAAACCTATTGGGAAAACGGGTGGACTATTCCGGACGTTCCGTCATTGTCGTTGGCCCTGACCTGAAACTCCACCAGTGCGGCCTTCCCAAAAAGATGGCCCTCGAACTCTTCAAACCCTTTATCTACCATCGTCTGGAGGCCAAGGGGTTGGCTACCACGATCAAGAGTGCCAAGAAGATGATCGAGAAGGAGAGACCCGAAGTCTGGGATGTTTTGGATGAAGTCATCCGTGAGCATCCCGTTCTTCTCAACCGCGCCCCGACCCTTCACCGCCTCGGGATTCAGGCCTTCGAGCCTATCCTGATTGAGGGGAAGGCGATTCAGCTTCATCCCCTGGTCTGTGCCGCCTTCAATGCCGATTTCGATGGGGATCAAATGGCTGTCCATGTTCCCCTTTCAGTAGAGGCACAGTCCGAGGCAAGGATCCTCATGATGTCCACCAATAATATCCTCTCTCCTGCCAATGGAAGGCCCATCATCGTCCCAACCCAGGATATCGTCCTCGGGATCTATTATATGACCAGGGAACGTCCTTTCGTGAAGGGAGAGGGAAAAGTCTTTTCGAACCCTGAAGAGGTCCGGGTGGCTTATGATGCCAATGAGGTTGACCTCCATGCCCGGATCAGGGTCCGGATCGATGGGGAGCTTGTGGATTCGACCGTGGGCCGGATCCTTCTCAGAGAGATCCTTCCTGATGAGATTCCATTCTCGCTGATCAATAAGGTGATGAAGAAGGGTGAACTGGCCGCTCTGATCGACCATTGCTATCGGTTCTGTGGGGACAAGAAGACCGTCCTACTATCGGACCGCCTGAAGGCTTTGGGCTATCGCTATGCAACGCTGGCCGGGCTTTCGATCTCCATCGATAACATGCTCATCCCTTCCAACAAAGAGGGCCTTTTAAAGGAGGCCCAGGAGGAGATCGAGAGTGTTCAGGAGCAATATACTGATGGACTGATCACCGATGGGGAGCGATACAACAAGGTCATCGACATCTGGGCGGAGGTGACAGAAAACATTGCGGATGTGATGCTCAAAGAGCTGGGAAGCGAACAGGTTGAAGGGCCCGGTGGGGAGAAAGGAGCGATCGAAAGCTTCAATCCCATCTATATGATGGCGGACTCCGGGGCCCGTGGAAGTGCTCAACAGGTAAGACAGCTGGCCGGGATGCGGGGACTAATGGCCAAGCCCTCCGGAGAGATCATCGAGACCCCCATTACCGCAAACTTTCGCGAAGGCCTTACCGTTTTGCAGTACTTCATCTCCACCCATGGTGCTCGAAAAGGTTTGGCGGATACGGCATTGAAGACAGCCAATGCAGGATATCTGACGAGACGTCTGGTGGATGTATCTCAGGATGTGGTGATTGCCGAAAAGGATTGCGGGACCCTGGATGGGATCGAAGTGGAATCATTGATGGAAGGCGGGGAGATCATCGAGTCGATGAAAGAACGCATCCTGGGCCGTGTGGCACTGGAAGACATCCGGGACCCCTTTACCGGTGAGGTGATCGTTAAGGGAAATGAAGAGATCGATGAAAGCCTTGCCGAACGGATCGAGGATGTCGGTATTGATCGGGTGAAGATCCGTTCCGTGCTCACCTGCAAATCGAAACAAGGGGTCTGTGCTCTTTGCTATGGGAGAGATTTAGCCCGGGGACGGATCGTCAATGTGGGGGAAGCCATCGGAATCATTGCGGCTCAGTCCATCGGTGAGCCCGGAACTCAGCTGACCATGAGGACCTTCCACATCGGCGGGACCGCCAGCCGAAGGGCGGAGCAGACGACCCTGGAAAACCGGATCGATGGAAAGGTAAAGCTCCTCAATCTCAAGACCGTGAGAAACCGGGAAGGGAACCTAATCGTAATGAATCGCAACGGAGAGATTGCTGTCCTGGATGAGAATGGGAGGGAGCGACGGCGTTATTCCGTGATCTATGGGGCCAAATTGAGGGTGAAAGATGGACAGAAAGTGAAAGAGGGGGAGTTGCTGGCAGAATGGGATCCTTATTCCATCCCTGTTCTGACCGAGGTCTCTGGCCGCGTCAAATTTGGAGATATCATCGAAGGGGTCACCATGCAAGAACAAGTGGACGAGTTTACCGGCCTCTCAAGAAAAGTGATCATCGAATCGAAGGATGCAGAGCTGCGGCCGAGAATATCCATTAAGGATGAGAAGGGGAAAACGATGAACCTTCCGGGGTCCGCCTCTCAGGCTCGATACCTCCTCCCCGTGGGAGCGAACATCTTCGTCTCCGAGGGAGATATGGTAGAGGCGGGAGATGTGATCGTCAAAATCTCAAGGGAAACGACCAAGACGAAGGATATCACCGGGGGTCTCCCCCGGGTGGCCGAACTTTTTGAAGCCAGGCGACCAAAGGAATATGCCCTAATCAGCGACATCGATGGTCTCGTTGAATTCGGGAAAGACCTGAAGGGGAAGAGAAAGGTTATCATCCGGCCGGAGGTGGGAGAACCCAAGGAGTATATCATTCCGAGAGGGAAACACGTCAGCGTCCACGAAGGGGATTTCGTCAAGGCCGGAGAGGCATTGATGGATGGCCCGGCCAATCCCCATGATATCTTAAGAGTGATGGGGGACAAAGCCTTGGCCCGATATTTGGTGGATGAGATCCAGGAGGTTTATAAACTTCAGGGAGTGAAGATCAACGATAAGCATATCGAGGTGATTGTCCGCCAGATGCTTAAAAGGGTCAGAGTCAAAGAGGTGGGCGACACCCATTTCCTGGTGGATGATCAGGTGGAAAAGTTTGCCTTTGAGGAAGAGAATGAGCGTGTCTTAAAAGAGGGAGGGAAACCGGCCGTTGCGGAACCTCTGTTTATGGGCATCACGAAGGCCTCACTGATTACGGACAGTTTCATCTCTGCCGCTTCCTTCCAGGAGACGACCAAGGTTCTGACCCAGGCCGCAGTGGCCGGAAAGGTCGATAATTTAAAGGGGTTGAAGGAAAACGTCATCATGGGAAGGCTGATTCCTGCGGGCACAGGTGTTTCCAGATACAAAAAGCTTGATCTCTGGGTAGAAGGTTATACAGAAGGGGAGTTGCAAACCGGAGATACGGCCGGAGAAGTCCTTCTGCCAAGCTCAACCTAAAAGGATGTCCTTTTACATCAATGGGGTCCATTTTAAGATAAAGACAATCAGAGGGGGCCCCATTTTTACCTGCAGTTTAAAAGCTCATTTTCAGACAATGGCACTTATTATTTGATGGATTCCAGCTTTTTCCTGGCTGTCTCCGCCTGTTCTGTTTGGGGGTATCGGTCAACCACCCGTTTGAGCAGGTTTCTGGCGTTCGTCTTATCCCCGAGTTCTAAAAAGGCAAACCCTTGTTTGAGAAGAGCGGATGGGATCTTGTCTCCCTCCGGATATTTCACTATTGTCTTCTCATATTCCAGAATTGCCTTTTCATAATCCTTTTTTAAAAAATAGGTCTCCCCAATCCAGAACTGGGCATTATCAGAGAGTTCGGTGTGGGGGTACTTTTTGAGAAAGGCCTCAAATTTTTTCCGGGCTTCTCCCAGATCCCCTTTCTGGAAGGTCTCATAGGCTTCCCGGTAAAGGTCTCCTGCCCCTGCAGATAGCCCTTTCCATTCGGGGGCTGTTTCCTTCTGGGGGAGCGGCTTCTCGCCTTCTGCAGGTTTAGAGGAAATTTTAGTGTCGATTCCCTTTACACGGTCCTCTATCCCCTTCAGCCGTTCTTCGTGGGTCTTCCCTTTCTCCTCAAATATTTTCAATCGGGCCTCCACCTCTTCTTTTAGTCGCTCTATCTCTTTCGGAGGCCTTTTGAGAAATTCTTTATATTCCTCAACCCCAGTGGAAAGGGTTTGTGTTTCAGACTGAAGAGATTCAAATCGAAGAAGGAGGTCCGCCTTCAGCTTCTGGTTTTCATTGGAGATGTCGGTCCTCAGGGCAGAAAGGTCATTCCTAATAGCCTCCCTCTCCTTTTGATTTTGGTTTTGGGTCTGAATCAATTGGGAGTCGAGTCTCCGGATTTCCCGGTCAAGGATTCTGACATCCTCGGCAGTGGCACATCCAAAGAGACAGACCAGCACGCCGAGGATCCATCCTCCCTTTATTCGATTGAGCTTTTTCATATCCCTTCTCCGAGGAGGAACCCTCTTGAAACGGGAACCAGTTCCTTGGTATTTTTTCTATTTTGAGGTAATGATGAAATGGGCTCTTCGGTTCTTTGCCCAGGCCTCCTCATTATGACCGGTATCAAATGGTCGTTCTTCACCGTAACTGATGGTGGAAACCCGATCAACGGTGATCCCCAGAGAAGTCAGGTACTTCTTCGTACTGCTGGCACGCCTTTCCCCGAGGGCAAGGTTATACTCTTCCGTCCCTCTCTCATCGCAATGACCTTCTATCTGAATCTTCAGATTGGGATAGTTTTTTATCACCTCTGCATTGGCCTTTAGAATCGTCGCATCTCCCGGCCGGATATCATACTTATCAAAGTCGAAGCGGATGTCTTTAAGTAGACTGCTTTCGTAGACGGTCCCTTCGATTCCTGGAGTTTTTTTAGCCACCAGGCTTTTCTCAAGTTCTGCCTTTGACCTTTCTCTTGCCTCTCTCTCTCTTGCCTCTCTTTCCTTTGCCCGCTCCGCTTCGAGTCTCGCTGCCTCTCCCTTCTTCGTGGCGGCAGAGGGTTCCTCTTTGACCACTGTCTTTTTGGGACAACCTGTCAGGAAAAGTCCGAGACAAAAAGTGACGAGAATGAGAATGATAAAACTTTTCTTAGTCATAGTTTACCTCCTTTTTAAATGAGAGTTCAAAAAATCGTTTATTCAAATCGCATGGACCAGGCCGGACTGGATTCACCTCCCTTCGATGAAGTTAATGGCCTCTGATTGGATCCATTGGCATTCATAATAAAGACCTTCGGGCTGCCCATACGGGTTGAGCTGAAGGCAATGTAGCGACCATCGGGTGACCAGCAGGGACTTTCATGATGTCCGGCATTGAATGTGAGTTTCCGCAACCCGGATCCGTCCACTTCAATCGTGAAGATATGGTATTGTCCTCCAGCCCTTCCGCA
>Ga0116202_10001786_pt1 | contig 12617 bp, 10 predicted proteins | sample LakKivw325mmetaG_FD_94479 | JGI IMG/M metagenome (GOLD analysis project Ga0116202, IMG submission 94479) | Anoxic lake water microbial communities from Lake Kivu, Rwanda to study Microbial Dark Matter (Phase II) - Lake Kivu water 325m metaG | ecosystem: Environmental > Aquatic > Freshwater >...
AAGTTGCAGTAGTTTCCGGGGTAAATAGTTATCTCTCTTTCTGTGTTGTCTGGGCAGGGCATTATAATCTTAGGATAACCTTCACGGCTCTTTTCCGCAGTAATTTTGCCAGAAGGATAGCGTGGCCATTTAATGCATTCCATCTCAATTTCTGTGCCGGGCTTAAAAAGCCCTGCGGCTTCTGCTTCATGAAAGCCGGAGTATGTTTTTTCCTTTTCTTTCTCTTGCTCTGTAATTATTCTGATGTCTTTTTGAGATTCTTGTTCTATCCAAGGGGCTTTTTCAAAAGAGGGAGTAGACATAGAGTTTGTTTTAATGTGGAAATAAAGAATAGATTTAAAGTGTGATCGCGATAGCGGCAATATCGTCGTATTGTTTGTAACGTGGATATCGCCAGCAGTAAGGATCATCTTTTTCTAGATTACGCACAAAATTTTTTATTTTGATTAATCCTCCTTCTAAGAATAGTTTAGTAAAAGTCTGAAAATCATCAGGAGTGGCCGGGTTTTCTTTGGGAATGAATAAACCATCAGTGAAAAGGAGAATATGCTTGATCCCTTCTAATTTTTCACTGCCAGATTTCAGAAAGCGCATTGCCTCTTTTTGGCCTGTAAGTGCACCATGCGTAAGATTAACCTTATTCCAAACCAAATTTAGAAGTGGTTCTTTAATTAAATTTTTAATATTTTTTTCTTTTTTTGCGGCATATTCTTTCCAGATGCTTAAAACCTCTTGGTCATGATCGTAATCATTTACTAGAAGTTTAAAGTTATGATCTTGGTAGATGACTAAAATTAAAGAGTCCCCGATTTGTACCCACTGAAAAGAGTTTTTTTCTTTTTGAATTTGCGCTGCAGCTAGAGCAGTCCAAAAAAGATTTTCTTTTTTCGTGAAATCAATTTTTTCTGCAATCATCTTTTGTCTGATTTTTCGGTTAGCGCGGTAAGCGAGGGTTGTGAGGTCAGCATTATTTTTATTGAATTCTTCCTTGGCAAGTGCGGCCGCAATACCGCCTCCTCTTTTGCCATTACGATCTACAAATCCTGTCCGACTATTTGCACCATCAAATACAGCGAATAGATTGTTCTGAACAAGATAGCAATCTTCTTTGCTGGAACCCTCGTCGAAAATAAAGTCTACCTTCATATAATGTTAATAATTTTTTACTGGTTTAAATCAGGAGATTCGAATCGGATGTATTTTTTATTCTTTCAATCTCTTCTTTAAATATTCCACCACTTCCACAGGAGAGGGGTCGGTTTCGTATTCTAGGGCAAGATAATAGCTTAAAAAGTCGCCGAAATAAAGGGCGCCGAAGATTTGGGTTAGGGGACTGCCTGCAGGCATTTCAATATTCATCACTTCCCCACCCTTTTCACGGATAATGTCAGCCGTGATATCCATACGTTTCAAAATGCGCGGATGATCTGCTTTATTGCGCAGGATAATGACGAGAGTGGGAATATTTTCTTTTTGGAAATTGGTAAAGCCGGCAGTTTCATTATGATTTAATTCGGGGAAATAATTGTGAAAGGCGAGAACTTTAGAATTTTCATTGAATTTGATTTTCCAAATTCGTGCGATCTCTTTAAATCTCTCGCTGGCATACACCACGATTAGTTTTCCTTTAAAGCGAGGGGCAAGCTGTTCGGCATTAGTTTCAAAATTCATTTTGGTAAGTGCTTCTGCAGCCGTTTTGATTTCATTGCTTTTATTTGGTGCGAGACCAGCTTTACTCATTGCTGTCAGAATGCCGGTAAACATATAACCTGTGCCACAGCGCGGTTGGATGCCTTCATTAGGGAGCAAGATTAGAGGGACTTTATCTTTCTGACATAATTTAGCGAGTTCGCCTCCAGTTGTGATGCCTACCATTTGAATTTTCTTGCGCCGACATTCTTTGTAAACACTCAAAGTTTCCTCGGTATTACCGGAAAAAGATGAGGCGAAAACAAGGCTTTTAGTATTCGCTTCTTTGGGCAGGTCATAGTTTTGACAAATGAGGATTGGTACTTTTATTTTGTCTGATAAATAGGTTTTAATAATCGCTGCAGGCAGAGAAGAGCCACCCATTCCAGCGATGATAACATTAGAGTATTTTTTCTTGGGAACCTTTACTTTAGTTGTGATAGCAAGTGCTTTACCAAATTGGAGAGGAAAATCTTTTAAGACTTTCAGCATATTGGTTTTATCAATGGGAGAAGGCATAGATTAGTGTCATTGTTAATTGTAAACGATATTATAAATTTTTAAATTTTCAATTTCCAATAACCAATTTTCAATGAAGCTCCAAGCACCAAATTCCAAACAAAATATTTTTTGTGCAGTTTAAAAATTGGAATTTGGAACTTCATTGGAATTTGAAAATTGAAGATTATTTAAGCCATTATAGCATCTTCTGTTTACGGGGAGCAATATTTAGATGTTCATAAGCAAAGGGGGTGGCGATTCTTCCTCGCGGGGTGCGGGTCAGTAATCCTAATTGTAGTAAAAAGGGCTCATGTACTTCGGTAATAGCATCTTGCTCTTCCGAGGAAGAAGCGGCAAGAGCATTTAAGCCGACTGGTCCACCGTCGAATTTCTCAATAATAACTTTCAAGAGCTCGCGGTCAATATGGTCTAAGCCCAAGGCATCAATTTCCATCATTTCCAAGGCAGCCTCTACAACCTTGAGATTGATGAGGCCATTTGCTTTCACTTCGGCATAATCACGCACCCTTTTTAAGAGTCGGTTGGCAATGCGGGGAGTGCGGCGGGAACAGCAAGCAATTTTTTTTAGGGCTACTTTGTTCATTTTTTGTACTTTAAGGATGGAGCTTGCACGGGCAATAATTTGTTCAATTTCTTCTTGCTCATAATAGCGTAGGCGATAGACCGAGCCGAAACGGTCGCGCAGAGGAGAAGAGAGCATACCGATTTTGGTGGTGGCGCCGATTAAGGTAAAATGATTTAAGGGAAGACGGATATTTTTTGCTGAAGGGCCTTTACCAATAATAATATCTAAAACCTGCTCTTCCATTGCTGGGTACAAGATTTCTTCAATCTGGCGATTCATGCGGTGACATTCATCAATAAAAAGGATGTCGCCATCCTCTAAATTAGTTAAAATTGAACCTAGATCGCCAGGCCTCTCTAAGGCTGGTCCAGAAGTAGTTTTAATCGCCACGCCCATTTCCCGGGCAATAATATTAGCGAGCGTGGTTTTCCCCAAGCCTGGCGGCCCATATAAAAGGATATGTTCTAAGGGTTCTTTTCTTTTTTTTGCTGCAGCTAAAAAAATTATCAGACTTTCTTTGATTTTACCTTGGCCAATATATTCCTTGAGGGTTTGCGGCCGGAGTTTTAAATCAAGATTTTTGTCTTCGCTTTTTTCCGCATTATTGATCACTGAACCGGTAGGCATTGCTTTTTATATTAGTTTATATAATTATATAATGGTTTAGTGTAATTGACAAAGAAAAAGATGATATGTTAAATTGAAACCTTAAGACTTGTATGTGTATGTGGTTCTTTATTATTTTTAAAAATAGGAAGGGGTGATAAGCAAGATTAATTTTTTACTTTGGGGCATTGTCGGGAGTGTTTTATGATTAGCAGTAGGGACGCAAGATTTTGCGTCTCTAGAAGGAGGTTTGTAATGAAAGATAAAAAAGAGATTATTAAAGAAGCATTGTCAGGTGGTCATGTTCTGGCACCAGCGGATCAGGTTTTGGTTGGACTTAAGCCAGGGGAGTTTGTAGAACGGGTAAAGGATCAAACTGGGTTGATTCGTAATGTTGATGCGTCAGTGGAGAGAGTTACCCAGGCGATTATTGAGCTTGGTTTAACCTGCGGCGGCGTAGAACCACTATTATTAGGTTGTTCAGGCGAAGAGGCTAGAGAAGCATTAAAATTTCCTTTTGGGGCTTTGTCTGACTTGGAGAGTAAACACAGCGTATGTATAAATAGTATAGTAAATGACATACTTGCCGAAATGAGATCGATAAATGGTGGTAACAGTTTGGTCGCTTATTGGGTAAGTAAAATAAACATGGATTCTGATACTCCAGCATGCTCTTTTGTGATGCAGTTGAACGAATTGTTCAGACAATGTATCTACAGGAAGATGGCGTTGGAAGGTTATGGTAAATTCGGGAATGATTTTGGCCGAGGTTTACCTTGGCTGCGACGTGTGGGAATGATTCAGGTATCCACAAATCCTGTGCTTGCATGGATCGCATACAAAGAGGACGAGAAACTTAGAGAACTATTGAAGGAAAAAATCGCTGCACTACATAGGGATTGGTTGAAGGACCCAGAAAAATATGTAAGGGATATAGCGATAGAGGCGACTTGGTTGGCGATTCAACCTAATATCGCTGTATTCAGGCCTATGGCGATAAATACTGGATTATATGATTACCAAGTAAGCCTGCAATTAAACCCAGAGATTGCAAACTCGGTTGATGCGAGTATTGAGGATGCGATGAAGGTTTACGATCTTGCTAAGAGATTTGTGAAATATTATGACTATCTGCTGAGCCTAGGAGATCGTGCAGGCGAATTCGGACCAAACATCGTATTTAAAGTGGCGGCTACTGGTAAAGCAGCTTTGGAGATTACTCGCACTTTGAATTCGCAGGGCATTGGTACAAACAATACTTTGGTTTATACGGTTTCTCAATCCGTATACTTATTCTTAGAAGCGCTTGCAGGTAAAGCAGAAGCAATAAAGAATGGATTGCCGGTTGTGAGGACCTATATGACGAATATGGGTGGCAGACTTTCAGGTCGTCTGCGTAAGATGTTTGCAGTGAAATTATTCCGAGAGCTTTGGCGCAAGCGAGGCGTGGAAACAGCCTTTCAGTTGTTAGATGAACTTGTTAAATCCTTGAGCGCGGACGAAGCTCTTTGGGGCAAGATGGATAAGGTGGACTTAGAGGCAAAGACGCAGATAGCCTGCTCCTTTTTTAAAAACCTTGGAAAATCCAGTGATGATTGATGTCGCTAATCGCGTGGGTTATGGTGGCGCGGAGATGATGCAGCAGGCAGAACAGGCAATCCAGATGGCGGGAACAATGGTGGCGAGACGGGTCTGGTGGACATTCTTTTCGCCTGAAAATCTGCCGCGTTGGATAAAATATCTTCAAATAGAGTATGACTTGAACCAAACAGAGGCAGAATGGGTGTTAAGATCTATGGATGAATTACCTGCTTCCAAGCGTGTTCCCGGGGACACATTGTTTGCTTTGGGTCCAAATATGACCCATACCGAGTTCCCAAATCATCAACTTGCTGTGGAAATTTATTCTCAAGCAGAGTTGTTTGTTGATGTCAACTCTTTTAAGAATTCAATTCAAAAAGATGTACCTGTTTCCATGGCGAGTACCTTGAATTGGCTTTTTGATTTTATAAAGGCATACGAAATCACGCCTTTGTTGTCAGAAATTCTAACTGGGGTTGAGATTGATACAAGTGCTTTAGGTCGGCGAGGTATAGCGCCGAATACTTGGCCAAGCTTTGGGCCGGTACAAGAAACTGCAAATGAATTCGGGGTAGCTTTTCAGGGCTTTTTGAAGATGTGTATAGAATTAGCAAAGGAAGCGGCTAACGTATAGTCGGTTTAAGACTTGTTAGTTCTTTATAGGCATAAAACAAGCGGGATTTTTAAAAAATCACCGCTTTTTTGTTTTTTGATTTTTCCCTGTTTAGGCTAAAACCCTTGACAGGATATTTTAACTGTGCTAATGTATTGGGTTCGCCTCTACCAAAAAAGTGCTTCTTAATCTGTAGGCGGTTTTAGATAAAGGGCTAATCTTTTTGCGATGGATATTTTATAGAGTGCGAGTTACCCCTCACCCAGCAAGGATATGAGCAAAGCTTAGGATTCATTTACTGCCCATATATTTGAGTTTTGTTTATTGATCAATCTGGAAAAATATATGGCATATTACACACAAATCCTTTCTGGGTGAGGGGGGCAGACTTGCTTTATCCTCGGGGACTAGCCTTGCTCTCAAGTAGACTTGGGAGCGCACGTCTACAGATTCAGGAGCACTAAAATGAGAGATTTTTGGGTTGTCTTAAATAACAAAGGAGGAGACCAATGAGAGATGGGACAATGTTTGATTTTGTATTACTGTTATGTTGGAATGGCGGGCTTTATGCAATTTTAGCCATTCTTGTATGGGCAGCTTTTAAGAAGTATTTGAGAGTCTTATGGATGATTATAATAGATATAATTCTTCTGATTCCCTTTGTCTTGCTAGTTAATCATTTAAGATAGCAATTTATGACGAGGTTTACTCGTCTTTTTTTATTTAGAAATTTTCTGCCCTCGAATATAGTTGCTAATTTTTATTTTCCACTGGCTTTGGGGATTGGTTTTTATTTGGTTCTATTGCTGCTGCAGATTGAGGATTTGTTTTATTGTCTCCTTTTACATCCCCTCCGGTGCCTACCAAAAACACAGCATTCCAAGGCTGGTATTTAGAATAAAAACTATCTTTCAAAATTTCTTTATTGTCACGAGTTACAGTGCGGTGAAAGACTGTAGAAATACCTTTGTGTTCCTTTTCTATTTGTTTCTTTTCTCCTTTTTTCAGGGTATTAGTTTCAATATATTCGGGTGGACCTGGGCTAACCCAGTCTGAAGTATAATATGGCCCTTCAATTTTCACTTTTCGGCCATCATCCGTGCCATAAAAGTCAAAATATAGTTTATTGCCAGCAATACGTTTTTGGATCAAAATATGGCCTGGTGTATCATTTTTAAAACGTAGATCGGGATGGGGAATATAAATCGTAGCATCCATCCCTACAGGTTTATAATAGCTGACCACATATTTATGAGGTTTGCGTTCAGTGATTGGTAGGCCAGCATATATAGCTGCACGGAAAAGGGTAGTAGATACCTGGCATAATCCCCCGCCAAATTCAGGAATCGTGCCTTCGGGTTTAATCACCAATTCTGGCTTGTAGCCCGTGGCTGCTGACACTTCACCTAGGGTTTGAATAATAGAGAATTCCTCACCTGGCTCAATTAAAACACCATTCAATTTTTCCGAGCCGACTTCAATATTATGTCTGCGGTTTTGAGGAGAACCAGTGAAGTCTGATTCGCCTGTGCTAATTAGGGTTTTGATGCCAAGCTCATCAATATTGGGGTTACTGACATTAGGTGCTACTATGCGTACAATAATTTCTGCTTTTTTTTCGTTTTCTTGAGTGGGTGTTTGCAGTGCATTTTTAATAAATTCCACTGTTTCATCCAGGTCAATCTTTTTGCCTTCTTGTCCTGTTTCAAAAACAACAACGCGATTATTTTCAAGCCTAAAACGGGTATTTTTGGATTCTTGTTCAATTTTAGGAGCGATGCTTTTTAAGAAGCTGTCTATTGCTTCTTTTTTTAGGCTTGCCTCCATTCTTTTATCTTGGTTCAACTGGAAATCTATCCAAGAAATAAGCGTTTTAGGGGAAACAGTCCAATATTTTTTATCATAAGTGAGTTTTAAGGGTTTTTGAGTCATCTCTTGTGCCATCTGATAAGCATCCAGTACACCAACACGAGTGACTTCGGGAGAACTTTCTTTAATGACTATTTCAATTCTTTGATCTTGCAGATTATCTAAACCATTTTTTATTCCTTGTTTGAGCTGCGAGAAATCTATTTCCTGACCTATTGCTCCTTCTTTAATTTCAAAAATAGAATTTTGTAAAACTATTTCAGCCATTTCCGGCTTCACTTCTAAAAATGATAGGTTGTCTTGAAAATATTGATTTAATTTATTCTCGTCTAATTCATATCTTATTGGTAAATTTGCACCCCTACTAAGGATAGAGAACTGGCTTTTTAAACGAGCAATGATATTTTTTTCATGTCCTAAAAGTAATGCTTCATCTAAAGTTTGATTTATATTAAAGGTTAGCCCAATGTCTTCTTCGCGGAGAGGCCATTCCCTTTCTTTATAGAAGATGGTAAGGCCTTGATTTTTAAAATAATTAATACGCTCTTGTAAAATACTTTCTGCTTCATTTCTGGTCTTGCCTCCTAAATCAAGATTCGCTGCCTGAACGCGGGGGCAGATTTTGTCTTTATAGACGATATTAAAAAATAATGCAAAAATAGCTAGCCCACTTATGAGTGCAATTAAGACAAAAGAAGAGGGGCGTAGATTATTTTTTTTATTAGAAGTCATAAATCAAATTCAAGATTATTTATACTATAGCGAAGAAATATTTTTTTTTCAAATCAAAAACCCTCTTTCTGAAAGAAAGAGGGTTTTTAATTTTAAGGAATTTACACTTTTAAATTTTAGATTCCAGCTCTTGAACTTTTTGTTTAAGCTGCTCGTTATCTGGATTCAACTCTTGCACTTTTTTAATGTTTTCTAAAGCCTTATTAAACTCGCCTAGATTTTCATAAGCCAGGCCAAGACTATAGAGGGCATTGGCATGGTTAGGGTTTTGGCTAAGTACGAGATTAAAAGCATCTAAGGCGCGTTGGAAATCAGGATTGTTTTTGAGATCTTTTTGATCCCCTATCATTGCTTTATTGTAGGAAATGCGGCCTAGTTCATAAATGATATCTTGATTTTGAGGAGCAATTTGGTAAGCAGCACTAATTTGCTCCAAGGCATCATCAAACTGTTTTTTATTTTCATAAACGAGTGCAAGATAGTAACGGGCGGCAAGATAATCTGGTTTTAATTCTACTGCCTTTTTGAAAGCATCCAAGGCTTCACCATATTTATTCTCTTGATCATCACCCTCTGCGGTTCCTGCTTGAATCATATAGGCACGGCCGAGTTTAGCTAAGAATACAGGATTAGTTGGTTCTAATTCTAATGCCTTTTCGTAAGATTTGATGACCCATTCATTAGCATTTTTAGAATAGAGGGTTGTGTTTTCATAGATTTGGCCCCGCGCTTCCCAGAGGTTAACATTTTGAGGAGAAAGATCAGTAGCAAGTTTAGACTCATTGATACTATTTGCTACTAAGGCTTGAATACGGTTAATATCTGCGGCTTGCCCTTTGGCGGCTTCTAGGTTAGCTTCTGTGAGGTGATCTTGCGCTAAGGACAAATAATAAATTGGCCGGTACTTATTGAGGGCAAGGGCACGATTGAAGAGTATGGTTGCATCATCATACTTTTCTGCAGCAATCTTTTTTAAGCCTTGTTGATGATAAACATCTGCTAGATAGATCCTTCCCAAATAGGTAAAGAGGACCGTGACTAGGCATAGGGCTAAGACAAAAATAAAGGAAAGAAATAATGCATATTTAGGTGAAGTTTTAAAAGAAAGGGTTGATATTTTGAATTCTTGAGGGCGATATATAGTAGCGATGGCCATCATTAATCCCATAGAGAGCCAGAAGAAGATTTGTAAAGTAGTATTGGTGAAATTTAAGAAGTTAGCGAGTAGCAGAGCGGCCCAAGCACCTGCAATACCCAAGATAATAAAATCAATATGGACTTCTCTTGGTATTCTTTCTTCTTCCTCTTCTTCCTCTTCATCTTCTTTGATTGTTTTCGATTTTAAGTCTACAACTCCTTGGGAAGAAGATGGTGGGGAAAAGATGTCATCTCTGGTTTTAAAATTAATATTAATGTGCTGGGGTTTTCGATTAGTCCAGGGAGAAGGAGGAACAACATTTTCTTTGATTTCTTTTTCTGAAAATTCTATTTTAGTTGGTTTTATTGTTTCGGATTCCTGATTAGTGATCGAATGATAATCTGTTGATTTACTTTCCGGTCTATGGAAAAGAGCAAATTTTGATTTTGAGAGGGATTCTTTTTTTGTTTTGATTAATAAAAGGCTAGAGGAGCCAATGAAAATTAGCAGGATAACAATATAGGTTAATATTCCTAAAGAACCGGTGGTGGCTAAAAGTTCTAGATAGGTATTATTCGCTTTATCAAAGCGGACATTCCAGAGGATATTCTGATTAAAGTCAGCAGGTCGAAAGCTAGAAAAATCATAGCCAAAGGTTTCTGGACCAGAACCAAAAAGGAAACTAAAGAAACTATGCCAGAGGGTATGACGGGCAGTTTCCCAGGAAAGTTTAAAACTCAAAGAAACTTCGCTAGGCAATTTTCCTTTAATAATAGAGGGGATGCCGAGGGTAGTAGAAAAAATAGCGATGACCAGGATAGCTGCTGGTATAATTAACCATTTTTTAGCAAGATGTTCTTTTTCTCTCGCGATACCAAGACTCAAAATAATGAACATACTCAAGATTAGAATATACCAGGCGATTTGGAAATTAATTGTGTTGATTAAAACAAGTGCGGCCAAAACAAGGATGAGGATTAGAATTCTCAAGACGATATTCATCCGAGGCTTCAGGAGAAAGGCGGCAGCGATGCTTAAGATAAAGGCGACGAATGTAACCAGTGCAGAAAGAGAACCCACGGGGTTAAAAGAGTTAATTCTGGTGAAGTCGAAAGGTAGAACAAAGAAATTGAAGATTTGGAGAAAAGCAAAAGCAATTAGAAGGGTACTGGAGACTAAAAAGCTTATGCAAATCCACAATATCTTTTTAGGGTTATTTACGTTGCTCACCGAAAGAAAATATAAAAGGGCATAGAAAATAACACTCACTAAACCCAAGGCACCTTGACCATAAGCACCTAGAATACTTGTTATTCGGTCAACAGAGAAGATAGTAGCCAGGCCATACACAACTAAAAAGGCAAGAATAGGAATATCTAGAGGGGTCCGTTTAATAATAAGTTTTTTATTTAAAACCCCTTTACCAAACCAAGCCAGATAACCAATAAGCACAATTGCAAAGAAAAGAATTTGTTTCGAGAATTCAGTGAGTTGAGGCGTGAAGGGAAGAAAGAAGAGGGGAATCAGAAAAGCCAGTAAAATTAACACCCCAAGGATGATACGGTCACAAACAGTAGAGACCTTGTTTTGAAATGTAATCATAAATGCAGGTTATCCATTATTTTTTTATGTATATTTGATAGGGAGAAGGTAGACGATATTCCATAGGGTTCTCATAAAATCTCTGATTTCGTGAGGCTTTTTGGGTTTATTTAGCTTCTTCTACAGTAATTGTTTTTGTTTTGGCTTTGGAGGCTTTAGGTAGAATGATGGTGAGAATACCATTTTTTAATTCTGCTTTAATACTTTCTGCTTCTACATCTACAGGTAGAATTACGGAACGGGAAAAAGGACCCCAGTAGCATTCTTGGTAGTAGTAATCTTCGGGTTTAATCCGGGCATCATTTTTGCGTATACCTTTAATGGTAAGCATATCATTGTTAATTGTGACATCTAAATCCTCTGGTTTTACACCGGCGATAGTAGATTTGATTACAATTTCATTAGGTGTTTGATAGACATCAATGGTAAGTTGACCTTCATAGTCTTGAGGGGGTTCTTCGCGCGGTTGAGTATTATCTTCATTTTTGTGGGGAGCATTTTCTAAGGGAACATTTTTTGCTCCTGCCAGTTTTTCTAAAAAAGTTTTTTTTACCATTTTATTTTGCTTCGGGGTCCCCCAAAAATTCTTTCCTACCTATTGTTCTGCCTGCCTGCTCGGCAGGCAGGCCTGACGGCAGTCGGGTAGACAGGTTAGAATTTTTGGAGTTTTGCCTCCTGTTTTTAATTATTAAAATTACTAATGAAGTGGGGGGTAGTTAAGCAATATAGGTTTTCCGTGCTTTTACACTTTTAATCAGTTGATTTAAAGTGATAAAAATACCTAAGAGCAGGATGACCAGGAAAGGGATAGTCAAGTTTAATCTCAATGTAATCATAAAATTATAAGCTCCGTGGATAATAATGGCAATTAAAAGTCCGCGTCTAATTAATCTCTTTTCTGCCTTCGGATTAAAGCGTGCGCGACCTAAGTAATATCCGACAATGCCAGAGGTTAGGGCGTGCATTAAGGTAGCGGTAAAAAAACGGAAGAGAATAATAGAAGGACCATTTCCTAGGGTGGCCATTATATTTTCTAGGGAAGCAAAACCCAAGCCAACCACTGTGCCATAAATAATTCCATCCAAGCGTTCATTAAATTCAGGACGACGGTAAACTTTTCTTTTGATTACTAGATATTTTAAATATTCTTCCACTGGCGCGATGACAAGAAAGGTGCCCCACAGGATTTGAGTAATACTTTCATTATCTGAATAAGGCATAATGTAGTCTACAACGAATTCCAGGGCCGCTGCAGGGATAGTCATAAGCATACCCCAAATAAAGATTTTGAAGACTAGCTTTAGAGGCTCTGGTTCCTCACGATCCTTGCGACGATAAAAAATGAGCCAAAAAATACCCGGTGCAAGGGCAATCAAAATGTAGAATAAAAACTGCATAATTAAAAGACAAAAACATAATTGGGTTTCGCCTTCATTATAACAGAACGAGAGGCAAGAGGCAATTTTGGATTTAAAAAGAACAAAAATTTATTCTTTAATTTATAACGGGCGGGAAGATAAAATACTGCATCATCAAACTAAAATCATCCGCTTATATGAGCGGATGATTTATTTATGGCAGCCCCAAGGGGAATCGAACCCCTGTTATCAGGTTGCCACCCTATGGGTGGTCACCCGCAGGGTGAAAAACCTGAAGTCTCATATGATTTTTCAGCAGCCCCAAGGGGAATCGAACCCCTG
>Ga0116202_10001787_pt1 | contig 12614 bp, 7 predicted proteins | sample LakKivw325mmetaG_FD_94479 | JGI IMG/M metagenome (GOLD analysis project Ga0116202, IMG submission 94479) | Anoxic lake water microbial communities from Lake Kivu, Rwanda to study Microbial Dark Matter (Phase II) - Lake Kivu water 325m metaG | ecosystem: Environmental > Aquatic > Freshwater >...
CAGTTATAGTTTGGCAATGGCGTGATGAATTTATGTTTTCTGTCCCCAACCAAATAGATAATCAAATATTTAGTACTGCTGGGGTATCTCGGTTAGATGAGTTAGGATACAATTTATTTCATACCATCCACTACTATTTCAAGAGTCCAGAAGTAAGGGGAGTCAGTAAAGAAGAAGCTTTCGCTCAAGCTCTGTATATTGACCCAAAGAATCCTCGAATAGTTCGATTAGTAAATGACGCTATCAGAGACAACAAGATAGACATGCATAAATTTAATTACTACGTAGAAAAGTATAAAATCCAAGGGATGATCGATCTATATTATGTATGAGAGGAAAAAATTCGAGAAATTGAAACTTATCGAAATTTTAGATAAAGTTTCGAAGGAATTAAAATCTGGAATTGACTGTTATATAATAGGCGGACTAGCAATGATGTTTCATGGCACAAAATTAGCAACTAAAGACATAGATATAGTTTTTGACTATCCTAAAGAAGCATGTGAATTTATGGAAACCCTAAAGATTATAGGTTTTCATGAAGTTCAACATGTAACAAAAGACCATCTAAAAATAGGGGCTCATGCGGTCTTAGAAGGGCCGGATGAGTGCCGATTTGACATATTTATAGGTAATGTATGCAGTGGTCTGATATTAAGTGAAGAAATGAAAAGGAGAGCTACAAAGGTATTATCACTTAGAAATCTAAATATATTTGTAATGTCTCCCGAAGATGTTTTTCTCCTTAAAAGTATTGCACAAAGGGAGGACGATTTAGCTGACATGGCTACAATAGCTGCCATGGGGCTTAATTGGGGTGATATTGCAAAGGAGCTTAAAAATCAGCCGAATTATTGGAAGTGGCTGCCTCTTTATTATTCGAGCTTGGAGGCGTTAGAATCAGAATACAGCGTTTCTTCTCCATCAAAAGAAATTCTACAGGGAGAGGCCGAAATATGTATGGGAATGATTACGATTTTGCAACGCATGGATAGACCACTTGCTACTGATACCATTGTGAAAATTCTAGATGGTGACGAAGCGTTCGCATTATCCGTGTTGAGTAAAATGAGTGGTCTTGGTCTAATAAAAGAAGTGAGTGGTTTTTGGATACTTGACATTAAGTGAAGGCAGCTATCGATATTTGTATTATGCTGATTTTACCTAAATAGCGGCTCTTTAACTTTCGTAAAGCCTGGGACGAATACGCGAAATACATAATAAGCAAAATTGTGTATCCTTTCTTTTCCTCTCCATAGTTTCGACCATAGTTAACTCAGCAAAAAATTTTCCACTTCTTTCACTTTCTTTGGGTTTTTTAGCCACGACAGATGAATAACATTTCTCCTTAGCGCGCAACGGCTGCAAGAGGCTCGGATGCTACGAGGCGGCGGGCTCGCAGGGGCGCAGGCTAACCGAAGAGCGGTGGTGGTTTGGGTTCGGGTGCACCGCGCGGTTCGTCGCGGAGCCGCTGTAGGATTTCGACTATGAATAGGGTCTAGGCGATCTGGTGCATGGGCACAACTCGGAGCACGAAAAAGAAGAAATATGCTAGCGCGCAGAACAAGACGAAGAGAACTGCGAGGAAGAACTCCGCATAGAACCTATAACTCACCAGATCAACATCTGGACAGAATTCTCGCAGGGTGTACACTACGCGGGGATTCCCGAAGGCAGCCGGGCTCGCGATGACATCGAAGGTGCAGGCCGGGCATTTGAAGAAGCATTTAACAGCACTTGTGAGGTTACCCACCATACTTCCTCACCTCCCTCCCCTCCTTTTTTTTCTAAATAATCATAGGTTGGCTCAGGTTATAAAGGTGGCACATTCTTCACGCAATTCACCGGTGCCACAGGGACACGTATGCACGGCACACGGGTACGGAGCGCACTCGGATATTGAACGGGCCGCTCCGAAGAGTTCCTTCTTCCCATGGTCGCCGCCTCCGATGGCGAGGGACGGCGAGGTGAGGGCGGCGGGCTCTATCATCAGGGCGATATGGGCGATGTGAAGGCGATTGCCGGGGGCTCGGACGCCGACGAGACCGCGAGCTCACGGGGGTGGAGGATGACGGAAGAGCGGTGGTGGAAATCGTTCGGCTGCACCGCGCGGTTCGTCGCGGAGCCACTGTAGAACCGAGGGTGAGAACCGTGAAGCAAGGCTCAGAAGGAGAATGATGGTCACAGTGTCCCTTCACTGGTAGCAGCTCTGACGCTATGTTTCATCATTCGTGCAATGGTGCATACTCAAGAAGAAAGTTGGGTGCGAACGGTTCATCATCGCGCCAATCGTCGCAAAAAGTAGTTATCAGATATATTATGCATTGTGCCTTTGAGACAAATTAACCTGATTGTACTATAGTGCCTAAACCCTTGCGAGCCATCCCACAAGTTGGAGGTCGTCTTCTGATACTTCAACAACAGTTGAAGGTTTAATCCCATTTGAATGTAGATGTGTCTCAGCAAACCGTTGTAAGCTTGAAATTTTTTTTTCTTCACTATTACCCCTCTCTTCTCGCCATAACTTCCTTAGTTCCCTGAGCCGTACTCCATCTAGGGTTTTTGAAAAATACTCAACGAGTTTTTTCCTCTCTTCAGAAGGTGGCATTGCTTGCAACCAATTCATAATTTGATTTTGCGGATGAGGCAGGGCAGGAATATGATGCTTCATTATTTTTGTTTGGTTAACAATATGATTTTTCAACTTTTTTAGAATTATGTACACATCAAAATCCGGTTCAAAATATCGCTCATTCTCATGACACCGAATAAGCTTAATTACTTCGAGCTTTCTTTCCAAAATAGTTCCTTTCTCTATATCATAGAACAGCCAGTAATGTCGGTTATTTTTCTCGTCTTTTATTGATGCAAAAAGACCTTTTCTTCCCGCTCTTTGCATGCCACTACCGACTCCAAGCGGAATGCGTTTTAGTTTTTCCTCTCCAATTCGTGCTATAAAGTCGATGAGTTCTTGTTTCAAAAATTCGCCAACCTCAACTTCTGAGAGCTTTTCAAGATCGCTCCAAACACTTTCATCCTCTTCGGCAATCCTATAGATGGCATTGAAATCTTGTGGATTTGGTCTTTCACCCATCACCGAGGAATCCAAACCAACGCTTCGATTTATATTCTCTAATTTATCATAAATGCGCTCTACTAAGTGAAGGAGATCCTCAAGCGCATCTTCTGGATTAAAATTGTAAACAAACACTCTATCGTAAGGCGAGCCTATTCTATCAATTCGCCCAGCACGCTGAACCATTCTCACAGGATTCCAATGAAGGTCGTAGTTGACTAGAAAACCGGAATCTTGTAGATTCTGTCCTTCACTTAAGACGTCCGTACTAATCAGTATGTCAATCTCACGTTCGCTTCCTTTTATCAACTTTTTTATTTCTTCGTTTGGCGCGTTTGTGTCTGGCGCGAATCGAATAATGCGGTCTTTTCTCTCGCGCGGATCGACGATACTATCCACTATACTAATGTGCTCGTGACCAAGGTCACTGAGAAAATGTTCTCCTTCAGGCAGGCGTGCGCCATCGCCTAATTTGCCACCTAATTGGTGGTAAAGATAGCGAGCAGTATCTTTGAAATAAGTGAAAATAACGACCTTTCTGCCTTTTAACTCACCAAGTAGGAGTTTCTTTAATTCATTAAGTTTATCATCTTCCCCTATCTTAATTTTCTCTAGTTTTGAAATTATGCCTATAAGTGCGTCGATATCTTTGTTCACAAACTTCTTTAGTGCTCTTAGATCATAAAAATTCTGGTCTATCTCTGGAAGCTTAGCGAGAACTTCGTCTATATCACCTGCGTCTTCTTGTTCATCTTCACCATTCCATTTGAAGAATTTACGATAGTTCGATGCATCCAGTAGTCTGTTTTTTTCCAAGATACGCTGGAATTTTATCTGAAAATCTCTCTGTCTGATAAGGCTTATTTTTAATGCTTCAAGGCTGCTTTCGAGTCGTTTGAGATAAAGCGTCTTCATGAGCTGGACGAGCGCGGTGCCCCTCCCGAGATTCATCACATATAATTGTGCATCATTTTCGCTCCATCCTTCCTGGAGTAATCTCTCTTTCAAGCCCACGAACTCACGAGCATCGACTCCTTTCCTATACGCTTCTGGATTGTAAGGTGCAAGGTACAGGGTTTCTATCATGTTTGCGACTTCTTTATAAACTCCCTTATAGCTCCTCTCAAGGCTGTAATTGACGGTTCGGAGCTCTCGTTCCGGGAAATGTACGCGCTTACCGTCTACTTCAGCATCCGGGTAATTCTTTTTTATGAAGTGTCTACTTCGTTTTACTGCTATTTCCTCAAGAACATCATAAAGCGTTTCTTTATCCGTTTCAGCCTTCATGAAATAGCCCTTGAGGTTCTCAATTCCGCAGCCCATAAAAAAGTCCTGCTGATCACGGGTTATGAGACGGAGCTGATTGTAGAGATCGAATACAGAATTGTTTACCGGCGTTGCGGTTAGAAGGACCACTTTTTTAGGCCTTCCCGTCCTGAGTAGTTGGGACATGTTCGCCCATCTGTTGGTGGTTGCGTTTCTAAAATTATGTGACTCATCGATTACCACCAGGTCAAAATCAGCATAATCTGCGATCTCTGAACCAAATGAATCTCGGCCCATATACTCCATATGTTCGATATCGGCACGTATGCTCGCATGTCGGAGTTCAGGTTCCCAAAGGACTTCTCTCAACTGCGCAGGGCAAATTAAGAGTGCTTTTTGTCGCAGTTTATAAGCGTAATCGTCAAGGAGTTTGAGCGCGAGGTACGTTTTGCCAAGACCCACAGAATCCGCGAGTAGTACGCCACCGTATTTCTCGAGTATTTCCTTTGCTTTGAGATACCCGTCGCGCTGAAAATCTGCGAGCACGATTGGGCTGAGCGTATCCTCGCGGGGTGTTAAATCAAGCTCAAACTGATCTCTGAAATATTCATAAAGGATTTTGATGTAAATCTCGTAGGGCGCGCGTTCGGCGGTAAAAGCGGTGAGAATGTCGAGAAGTTCAGCCTTATAGTCCTCAGCCTCAGTCCAGAAACCTTCAAACCACTGTAACAATTCCCGTACCGCTGATTCTTGTTTCAAGACGGCGTTCAATTCATAATTTTTGGTAAGGCCCGCGTTTGTGAGATTGGACGAGCCGACGAATCCAACGCGGCCCAGGACCGGAATACCGTCAATGATGTAGGCCTTACCGTGCAGAAATTTCTGCTTAAATGCTCGAATTTCTACTTTATTCTGGTTTATGAAATCGGCTAATTCCCTCAAGAGCGGAGGAGTATCTCTTCTGTTCATCGCTACTTCCATCTCGTTCCATAACCGCTCACCGATGACAAACTCCCGTTCCTGCTCTCGACCGAGTAGTAACTTGAATTCTCGCGCTCGTTCAAGCCCATCTTTTAAAATGGCGAGACCTTCATGGTTGAAATATGCCGTGACGATGCGGACCACTGGCTCGCCTTGGCTCAGGAGGTAGTTCAACACGTCGCCAAACTTTCGCTCCTCTGAATTGTCAATGATATCTGGAATTCCGCCCGTCATTGTGCACCTCTTTGCGTTTAAGACGTACTTACTCTCGCATATACCCCCTCTACCTTTTCATTTATTCGGTCTTGAACGCGCTGAAGCTCTTTCCACCATTCCGATTTTTCGTTGTCGTTCTTAGCGGCATATATTTCCTTTTGTATCTCAATAGCTTCTTCCACAAGTTTATCTATCTCCTTTCTAAAATTATCGAGGGGAATAATAATAGGAAGTAACTTGAAGTCATTTAGCTCAAAATTCAAACTTTGATTAATGAAATTTTTCATGAAATAAGTCATTAAGTCTGCATTCAGCAAAGCAATAAAATAATTGGAAGGGCAGGTGTCAATCATTGGAAAAAATGTCATTGCACCGTGATCTACAACCGCTAGAGGTGTAATCCTGCACTTGATGGACTCAACACTCATATTTGTTGACGAAAAACCACCCATAAAGTAATAATCATACCCTTGCCATCTCGCACGTTCATTCTGTTGTAAGTCATGTAAAGAAGATCTGCTCCATAAAACAAAATCCATTCGCTTTTTAAACCAACGATTGCCTTCGCGGTCTCCTTTTTCTAAAAGAACCCATCCTTTCATATCAGTCAACTTTCTATATTCTTCCTCTACTCTGTCCCGCAATCCCCCTTTCAATTCAACTAGGTCATCCGACAATTTTGGTAGCTTCCACAAGCCTTTTACATCGCTTTCTTTTTCTGGAATACCGCCAAAAATTAGTACACGTCGCATAATGTCCCGACTATCCGGTTCAAGACCTGCGAGATAAGAAGCCACATCAAAAACGTCTTCCTTCGTGATTATCTTGTAGATGAACCCTCGGGGGATTTCTAACTTTTCATCTCCAAATTTTGTCCTCAATTTATCAATAGCATCATTCCTGGAGTATTTCTTCAAGAGTTGATGATAGGTCTCGATGATTTTTTGATACTCCCTTCGCTCTTTTGCCTCAATTTTAATATCTCTCGATCTTCGTTCCCAGGTTCTTTCAAACTCGACAAGCCTCTCCTCTATCCGTTTCGCCTCTTCTGTGCCCTCAAGTACAGCTAAGAATCGCCCGTTATCTGCCGTTGCCAAGCCCTGGCCGCCTTCGGCAATTAATCCCAGCAGCGTGACATCTCCGGGCTTTAGCTTCTTCAAGTATCCTCCAATCTCCTTTTTGTTCTCCTGTATATCCGTGCTCGATTTTATCTTCGGCCACCACTGATCGTAGAGTTCCAGCATCTTCGGCATGTACCGCTCGCACAGCTTCAAATTCTTCTCAGTGGGTGTAAAAAATACCTTCTTTACCGCCTTTTTATAGAGCTCAACGGGCACGCGGAACTGCCCGATATCCGCGCGCCGACTGTACGAAACCTCTAATTCTTTATCACCGATCCTTACGGGCATCTGTGTATCGTACTCCTCAACTTCCTTTAACCCCTCAAAGACTATGAGCTGATCTTCCCAACTCACTTCTTTAGTAACAGAAACTTCCCGGGCATCAAGAAAGGTAAAGTTATACTCTCCAAGATGTTCATTCTGTGCGATGTAAATAGCGGTATTCACCGTTGCCTGAAAGGCCTTGGGTGTGAGGATGAGCCTTTGGAGTCTCTTGTCCTGGAGGAGTGCTCGCATTCGCTCCTTCCATGAGAGCGTGAGGTACGTGTCTGAAGTAATAAACGTAACGATACCCTTGGGTCTGGCGAGTTCAAACGCACGGAACGTGAAATGCACGTAGAGGTCGTCAACAAAGCCATAATGGAGCTTTAAATCGTCACGATAGTGTAATTCCGAAAGCTTTTGCGTTCGTACATACGGCGGGTTGGCAATGACAATGTCGAAGCCCCCTTTTACTGTAAATACTTCGGCAAAATGTATCTGTGGTAGGAAAAAAGACTTAGAACCAGATTGCTTCAGATCTTCAAGAAGCTTCCCTGCGTTTTCAGCTTCTTCTCGTAATTCTTCCAGTTTCTTCTTCTCCTTTTTAGGTATTGCCTTCGCATACTTGTACCTGCCACTAATCTCGATGGCTTCTCTTGTTTTCCGTTCGGCTTCTCCGATGAGCCGGCTCTCAATCAACTGCCATTCGATCCCCTCGGAATGCTCACGAAGCTTCTTCTTCTCCTCCGGGTTTCCTTCATCCAGAAGCTTGTCTTTCAATCCCCTCAATTCCCGAATCAATTTCAGGGTTACATCCTCACCCCACGTTCTCTGAAGGTTCTCCTTTCCCAGTATTTTCATGCCTTGAAAGCTTTCAACAAGGCTATTACCGACTACCAATTTATAATCGAGATTGGGTAGGGGTTCTATATCCTCTAGCTTTTCATCTACCACCAATGAGAGCCAGAGTCGCAACCTTGCAACCTCAATCGCCTCAGGCTCTATATCCACTCCATATAGATTTGACTTGATAATTTCTCTTTTTAATTGCGCGTTCGTGACGATTTTATCCAACTTAGTCGCAAGAGCGGTTTTTAAGCGAATAAGCTCATGCATCATTCCCACGAGGAATGCACCGGATCCTACTGCTGGGTCGAGAATGCAAACTTCATCCAGAGCTTTATCAAGTTGTTTGGCTTCTTGCACAGACAAATCATTAATAGCATCATCCTCCAAGAGTGCGCGTACCTTATGCCTTGCACATTCGGTCAAGGTTGCAAGATATTCTTTGAGGCTCTCCCTGCACATGTAATGCACAATAGGGCGGAGCGTGTAGAAGGTCCCTTTCTCGCCTCGTTCCTTCTCAGCAAGCATATTTTCAAAGATTTTACCCAGTAATTCGGGATCGAGACTCACTTCCACCTCTAACGGTGTATTTTCCTGAACGGTGAAGTTATATTGCTCAAAGAAGCCTATAATCTCTTTAAAAATCGCATTCGGTAATTTAACTTCGAACGTGTAATCTTTCTCGAAAAGTCCGCCGTTTAAATACGGTATCATTCCGAAAGGGGACCCATTGTTTGCCCTCTCTACGTTTAACACTTTGAAAAATAACGGTTCCAAAAAGTCGGTGTAAAAATTCTTTTTCTCTTTCTCTGCCATTTCAAGTAAATTATTAATGAATTTTTTATCACTATTTAGCCAAAGCTTCTTTTGTAAGAAATACAGAAAGATCAATCTACCAAGAATGCGTTGAGCAAACGTCTCAATATAATTTTCATCCTTGAAAAATATGTTTCCCCTATTGTTCAATTTCAATCCATTTTTAAGAAGATCAAATATCCCTTTGTAGGTTTTGAAGAATTCCTGCGTTACTTTTTCGACACTAAAGGCGTCAAGATGCTTCGCCCAAATAGTTGAAGCGTCCGATTCCCCCTGAGGAAGTTTTAGAGCGCTTAAAACCCATAGATCTGTGTGATAAACGTTAAATCGATCTATCTGAAGAATGCGGAGTTTCAGTTTTGCTGTTGATCCATCTTCTGGGAGGAGAACTCGCAGTGGACTTACGAGAACGAGGGGATTATATTGCTCGTTCGTAAAGACGAAGAGACCACTCACTTGAGGGAATCGCGTGTAGAAAGGCTCTAAGACTGCTCGTATGTTAGTTCGGCGCAAATGATCTGGTTCAACCTCAACGATATAAATCCGGAAAAGTGCGCCTCCTGTTTGGTAATCACTTACGAGCGTACAGGATCGAATAGGTTCTCGAGCGCGCTCAGGTAGACCCAAATCTCTTTCTGGATCAAGCTGCACCTCTTCGGTCTGGTAATTCAGGGCCGTTAAAAATCTTATTAAGAAATGCCTATTTGGGGTGCACCCCTGAAAGTAGACAGTGAGTTAAGAAATAAAGAAGGGGTGCAACATGAAAACAAGGCGGCACTACACACGGGAGTTTAAGATCGCGGTAGTTCGAGACATCGAGACGGGGAAATCACTTGCGCAGGTGTCACGGGAGAACGGGATTCACCCATCCCTCATCGTGAAGTGGAAAAACGAGTATTTCGAGAACCCCGAGAAAGCCTTCAGCGGCAACGGACGGGTATACAAAGACCAAGCCAGGATGGCAGAACTCGAAAGGCTGGTCGGACGGTTGTACGCGGAGAACGAGTTTTTAAAAAAGGCCTTGGGGACCTTAGAGAGCAGGATCCAGGAAAAGAGAACAAGGGCGGTGCGGGAGTGAAGTATATGGTCATCAAAGAGTGTCGTGAGTCTGGAAGTCAAATATCCGTAGATCGAGCCACCCAATTACTGGAAGTCAGCCGATGCGGGTTCTATAAATGGCAGGGGCAGTCGAAGAACGAACCGGTAAAGGGCGAGGATATAGAGGTTAGAAATGAGCTCCAGAAGGTCGCCGTGGAGTTTCCGGCATACGGATACAGGCGGATAACAGTCGAACTCCAGAATCGTGGTTATACGGTGAACCACAAACGTGTGCTGAGGCTCATGCGAGAAGACAATCTGCTGTGCGTTCGAAAGAGGTTCAAGCCAAAAACCACCGATTCCAACCATAATCTCAGGACCTATCCCAATTTGCTAAAAGACCTGAAAATAACCAGACTGAATCAGGTCTGGGCTTCTGATATCACCTACATACGGCTGCCCAGCGAATTCGTATATCTGGCAGTCGTGCTGGACCTCTTCAGCAGGAGATGTATCGGATGGAATCTCGATAGGAGCCTGTGCACAGAGCTGGCGTTGAGCGCCCTGTCCATGGCTATAGAAAATCGCTGGAATGGAAACATGCAGGGACTGATCCATCACTCAGACCAGGGAGTTCAATATGCCTCGAAAGAGTACATCGAATGTCTCGAAGCCCATGGAATCCGTATCAGTATGGCTGCTCAGGGCAACCCATACGATAACGCATTCGCTGAGAGCTTTATGCGGACGCTCAAGTATGAGGAAGTCTATCTCAATGACTATGAGAACTTCTCAGACGCCTCAGAAAATGTCCCTCGCTTCATCGACGACGTCTACAACAAAAAGCGGCTGCATTCATCCCTGGGGTACCGATCACCGGTCGACTTCGAAAAGGAGGTAACTTTAAATAGCGTTGCTTAACTGGTTGTATACTAACAGGGGTTCACTCCAATTTGATACCTTCGTGATCTGCTCCATTTTTTCTTCTATTACTCAATAGTTTATTTAAAGTTTACTATTTAACTTTCCTTTATGCACAGTATCACGTGCTATGTTCTCCGTCTCTCATTTCAAAGTCTCGAACCCATTTTTGATTATTTGCGCCATCAGTACGCGCCGCTTGGCCAAAAACTCCTCATAGGACATGAACTCCCACCCCTCGGGCAGGGAGTGAAACTCGCACATTATTCGCCAATCTTTCTCATCGAAACGTGCCCGCATTTGGGGGACGTATTCATGCGGAGGCGCATCACCGACCTGGATATTATCCGGCCACTCGAGCAGAGCAAAGTTTGCTAGCTGGTTGATCAATTTGAGATCGATAATCCCTTGATTTTCGAGGTATGCTCGTGGGAACAGATGGTGCCTTTCTGCCGCCTTTTTCTTGGTTGTTAGCGTTGGGTCCAGCAAATCAGCGATCTTCTTATGTGAGAACAGAATAGGAGCGGACAGTTTATTTTGGGCTGCATGGTACGCAAAAAGCTCTGGACTCCGAGCTGTTGAACTTTCGAGCGCATTTGGTAGCGTGATGTTCCAAAAATCGGTTGTCAAAGTATCATTGATGATCTTATCTAGAAGAGTGACAAATGCGGTTCCATCGGCCAAATCCTTCATGCGATTTAAATCTCCATCCATTACAGTCTCCGGAGATCCTGTATATCGACCAGAAAGTGATGATGCGTAAAACCACCTACCAATTAATTTCTGCAGAATATTATCAGGTACCTTGTAGCGTGTCTTTCCTATTAAATGAAATGAATAGGCATAAAGGAGTGTACTTTCGGATGAAATGAGTTCACCACTTCGGAAACCGGCACCAACAAGACATGAAAGGAACTGATGCCAGTTGGTTAAATCGAGCACCTTGGCTTGTGCTTCCCGCAAACTTGAAAATTGCTTATCTCGACGTTCAGTGGAAAACTCGCCTGTTTCCAAATCCTTCCCCCGCAAAACCTGATACACGCTCTTAAGGCGTCCGCGGTAAAAGCCTAAAGCTACGCTGACTCGGAGCAGTTGGTCAGGCCCCGGCTGGATGAAATGATTAAATGGTGAAGGGGGGTCTCCAGACTTAGGAGGTATGTGCGAACGCCTACTAAAGATCTCCAGTTCCTTCCGTCCCTCCTCCCAAAAAACGGATAGCAAGGTGAGTATGAAGTCAGCTTGGTTGAGTTTTACACCCTCACTGTTAATACGCACGAAAATGTCCGCCACCTGCTCCTCTTCTACGGTCGGCGAGATCTCAAGCGCTGTGAAGGGATACTTCTGCAAAGTGAATAGGCGCTCAAAGTTGCAACTTATCTCTTCTTTTTCCTTCTCTTGTAACGTCCCTTTGGATTCGAGTCTCTTGAGAAAATCATTGACTAGGCTCCAACTAGACTTACCAGAGGACCAAAGCACGGAAATATCTGGAATAAACTCTGGATCTCTACGAATCGCTGCATCGGCGACCTCGAACTTGCCATCACGTGGTCGGAAAGCGATTTCAATTTGGCGTTCATTATAATCTTCATCTAACACCGCTTTCCCACGAAAGACCGCGTAGAGCGAAGTAAGACGTTGTTGACCATCTACGATGAGAAGATTAGGCACATGGTGCGTTGCATCCAATCCAATTTTTTTCGTCTCATTTTGAGCACTGTTTGCCCAAAACAGCAGATAACCAACCGGAAAGCCCTTATACATCGAATCGAATAGGTCACGTACCTTAGCGTTTGACCAGACGAAAGGACGCTGGATTTCGGGCAGTCCTATATCGCCGATTTCTATGTAATGCAATAGTCCGGATAGGTGGTAATCCACCTGTTTGAAACAGGTTTCATGTTCGTTCATAACTTTCCCTCCCTTAACGTTCCGTCCATAACCTCTTCTGTATTTGTTTGCATATTTAAGGCTTTCGGTATACTCAGTACTTCCGAAACGGGTGAGTTCCGAACACCAGATCCACCTCTCAATTTAGAACCGAACTTGGGATTGGAAACGGGACACGTTATTGG
>Ga0116202_10001788_pt1 | contig 12611 bp, 7 predicted proteins | sample LakKivw325mmetaG_FD_94479 | JGI IMG/M metagenome (GOLD analysis project Ga0116202, IMG submission 94479) | Anoxic lake water microbial communities from Lake Kivu, Rwanda to study Microbial Dark Matter (Phase II) - Lake Kivu water 325m metaG | ecosystem: Environmental > Aquatic > Freshwater >...
ATCATGGCGGCCAGCCGCCGGCGGCCGACGCGCACCGCGGGGGCGGTGATCGACGGACACGAGCTGCTGGGTTTCTACCAGCCCCTGTCGCCGGCAGCGATGGCCGCCATGATCGAGCCCTTCGTGGACAGCGACTTCCGGCGCATCCACTTCGGGTGCACCTGCACCACCATGCGCGTGCTGTTCCCATCGCGGGTGGGCTACTACCTGGGCCAGGAGCAGCGCCTGGAGGAGCTGCACTCCGACGCCAACCGGCGGTGCGCCCGCTCGCTGCAGACCGCCGTGCGCGACGGGTGGGATCCCATCGGCGCGCTCATCGAGTTCTGCCGCGCCAACGGCCTCGAGCTGTGGACCGATTTCCGCATCCAGCAGGACTACCCGCTGGACTATCCGGGCGGGTTCGGCCAGGACTTCAACTCGCCGTTCACGGCCCGGCATCAGGAGTGGCGCCACGTGGATCGGCAGGGCCGCGTGTGCAGCCACCTGTTCAGCCACTTCCACCCCGGCTGGGAGCAGTACAAGCTGGATCTGCTGGGCGAGCTGGCGGCGCGCGGCCCGGACGGCATTCACCTGAACCTGATGTGCGAGATGGGCGCCCTGTGGGACTACGCACCGCACGCGGTGGCGCGCTGCCGCGCCGAGCGCGGTGTGGACCCGCTCGCGACCCCCGACCCGCCGCTGGGCTGGTACCAGTTCCGCTGCGACCATCTGACCGAGTTCATGCGCCGGCTGCGGCAGCAGACCGAGCGGCTCGGGCGCCAGCTGGGGCGGCGGATCCGCCTAGCGGTCCAGGTCTCGGGGGAATGGGCGATCCTGCGCAGCGGCGGGCTGGTGCAGGCAGTGCCGCGGAACTTCCTGGCCGGCTTCGATGTGGGGCGCTGGGCGCGCGAGGGGCTCGTCGATGTGGTGTCGCCCTCGTTCCGGCGCACCTATCGGCCCATGTTCCTGGAGCATCTGTGGGAGGAGCTGGGCGAGGCTCGCCAGCGCGTGGAGGTGGTGCCCTGCGTGGGGCAGCACGACGACGCCGTCTTCCCGCGCGGGTACGAGTGGTCGCGGTATTTCACCGATGCCGGCGCCGGGCAGACCGGGCTGGTGCCGTTCGGCGAGCTGGATGCGTGGCGGGTGCTGCGCGAGGCCCACGATCTGTACCAGCAGGGCGCCGACGCGGTGGAGGTCTGGGAGATGGGCAGCGCGCCGGTGCGCCTGGAGCGCTGGAACACGCTGCGCCGGATCGGCGACCGCGCCTGGCTGCGGCGGCAGTTCGGCACGCGCGTGCGGGGCCTGCTGCAACAACCCGAGCGGCCGCTGCGGCTGGTGCTGGGCTAGGCGCCGGCGCGGTCATTGCCGCAGGCGGCGACGCTGCCTGTCCTGGCAGCGGCCGGCCGCCAGCGGCGGGAGGATCGCATGGGACTCAGGATCGGCTTCGGCTCCTATCCGGTGCTGCCGCCGTTGGGCGTGACGATGAGCGGCTACGACAAGCGCCGCGGCGTGGCCATCGGCGTGCACGACCCGCTGTGGGCGCGCGCCATGGTCTTCGACGACGGCGCCAGCGCCGCGGCGCTGGTGGTGGCCGACGTGATCACGGTGCTGCCGGACCAGGACGACCGCGTCTGTCGCCTGGTGGAGCGATGGACGGGAATCCCGCGGGCGCACGTCATCGCCGCTGGCACGCACACGCATTCGGGCCCCACGCCGCAGGGGCGCGGCCGGCGCGCAGCGCCCAACCAGCACTTCGGCGCGCTGCTGCCGGACTGGCTGGCCAGTGCGGTCAAGCTGGCCTGGGACGAGCGCCGGCCGGCCACGATGGCCGCCGCCAGCGCCACTCTCGACGGCTGGACGATCAACCGCCGCCAGCCCGGCGGCGCGGTCGATCCCGAGCTCACCGTCGTGCTCATCCGGCGTGGCCGGGCCGCGGCCGGCGTGCTGCTGAACTTCGCCTGCCACGGCGTGGTGCTGGGCCCCGACAACCTGGAGCTGTCCGCGGACTGGATCGGGCAGGTGCGCGCGACACTGGCCGCCCGGCAGCCGGAGCTGTTCTCGCTGGTGAGCGTGGCGCCCTCCGGCGACGTCAACCCGCTGCCGCCCTCGCTGCAAAGGCGGCTGCGGGCGCACGGATCGACGCTGTTCACGCACGATCCGTTCAGCGGCATCTACGACCGCACGGGCGGCACCTTCGCAGAGGCGGCGGCGGTGGGCCGGGCGCTGGCCGAGGCGGCCCTGACCGCCCTGCCGCGCGCCCGCCGGCTGTCCAGTGCTGGCGGCGTGGTCGCCGCGACCCGGCGGCCAGACATCGGCCAGCGGCCGGCTCGCATGGTGGCGCGGTGCCGCATCGTCCGCGTGGGCGAGCTGGCCTTGGTGGCCATGGCCGGCGAGCAGTTCGCCACGACCGGCCTGCGCGTGAAGGAGGCGGTGCGTTCCTGCGGGCTGGTGCCGCTGGTGGTCAGCCACGCGCCGCATCTGGCTTACGTGCCGACACCAGCGGCCTTCGCGGAGGAGCGCGCGCAGGACTACGAGGTGCAGTGGGCGCGGCGACTCGGCATGGCTGCCGATGCGGCGGACCGCGAGGTGGCGGCCATCGCGCGCGCCGCAAGGGCGCTGACCTCGTGAGTCCGCCGTCGGTCGCCCTGCCGTCGCCGGCCTGGGAGTCGGCCGGCGGCCCGCAGATCGTCTCGGCCAGCCGGCGCACGGACATCGTGGCCTTCTACTTGCCGTGGTTCGTGGCGCGCCTGCGGGCGGGCTACGTGCGCTGTCCGCAGCCGTTCACCGGCCGGATCCAGACAGTCTCGCTGCGCTGCCAGGACGTGCACAGCATCGTGTTCTGGACCAAGAACGGAGCGCCCCTGCTGGCATACCTGGACGAGCTGGAGCGGCTGGGCCATGCCTGCGTGTGCCACTTCACCATCACCGGTCTGCCGCCGGCGCTGGAGCCCGGCGTTCCTCCCTGGCCCGCGGCGGTGCGAGCGTTCGTGGCTCTGGCCCGGCGCTGGGGGCCGCAGCGAGTGTGGTGGCGCTTCGACCCGATCCTGCTGGGGGGCGACCAGACCGCGACGGCCTACCGCCAGCGCTTCGCGACGCTGGCAGCCGCCCTGGAAGGACACACCGAGCGCTGCTATTTCAGCTTCGCCACGCTCTACGCCAAGGTGCGCCGGCGGCTGGCGGCGGCTGGCCTGGCCGTGGCCGAGCCATCCCTGGCCGAGCGGCAGGCGCTGGCACAGGAGCTGGCGGCGCTGGCGGCCGCCCGCGGCATGCAGCTGCTATCGTGTTGCGGCGACGAGCTGGTGGGCGGCCGCATCGGCAAGGCGCGCTGCATCGATGCCGGGCTGCTGGCGTCCCTGTTCCCGGACCGGCCGCTGCGGGCGGCGGTGCGGCCGACGCGCCCGGGATGCGGCTGCAGCGCCAGCCGCGACATCGGCATGTACGACACCTGCCCGCACCGGTGCCTGTACTGCTATGCCAACCAGGACGGCGCGCGCGTGCTGGCTCGGCACCGGCAGCACGACGCCGAGGCCGATATGCTGGTGCCCGCCGCCGCCGATCAGCGAGGGGAGCCAGCCCGTGTGGATCAGCCAGCTCAGATACCAGGACCCGCGCACCAGGACCTACCTCGGTAGTCCCAGCATCGTGCGCACGCCAGACGGGGCGCTGCTGGCCAGCCATGACTACTTCGGCCCCGGCAGTCCGCGCAACATGGAGGGCGAGGAGCATCTGACCAGCCTGTACCGATCGGAGGACGCGGGGCGGACGTGGACGAACATCGGCCATCTGTCCGGGCAGTTCTGGAGCGGCCTGTTCGTCCACGCGGGCCGGACGTGGGTGCTGGGCACCAGCGCCCAGTACGGCCACGTGGTCATCCGGTGCTCGGCCGACAGCGGCTTCACCTGGACCTGTCCGGTGGACGAGCACAGTGGGCTGCTCCGGCGCGGCGGTGCCTATCACGATCCGCCCAACTATCATTGCGCGCCGGTGCCCGTGCTGCGCGCGCACGGGCGCCTGTGGCGGGCCTTCGAGGACGACTGCCGCCGCGACCATCCCCGCGACTTCCTGGCCTGCGTGCTCTCGGTTCCCGAAGACGCCGATCTGCTCTGCGCCGCCGCCTGGACCATGACGAACAAGCTCAAGCTCGACCATGCCGCGCTGCCGCAGTACAGCGCCGATGCCTGCTGGCTGGAGGGCAACATGGTCGCCGATCCGCAGGGGCGCGTCTGGAATCTGCTCCGCTTCAACTCGGCACAGGACGGGCTCAACAAGGCGGCGTGGGTGAGCGTGTCGCCGGACGGCCAGCATGCCCACTTCGCTGCCGCCACCGGCATCGTCCCGTTCCCGGGCGGCGCCAGCAAGTTCACCGTCCGGCGCGACCCGGACGCGGGGCTGTACTGGACGCTGGCCAACGACATGGAGGAGGCCCCGCGGCGCTTCGTGCGCAACCGGCTGTCGCTGTTCTGCTCGGCCGATCTGCGCCACTGGAGCAAGTGCCGGACCCTGCTGGAGGACAACCTCGAGATGGATCCGGCGCGCTCGGCGCAGCAGACGGGGTTCCAGTACGCCGACTGGCAGTTCGACGGCGACGACATGGTCTACGTCGTGCGCACGGCCTACGACGGCGCTCACAACTTCCACGACGCCAACCGGATCACCTTCGGGCGGATCGCCGGCTTCCGGCGGTTGGGCCCCTAGCCGTCCGGCCGACTCCGCGCGGATCCGGCGGCAGCGCGACGCTCCCGCGCCGGCGCCGGGCGGCCGCTCAGCAGTCCTGGGCGCCGGCGAACTCGGGGCCGCCGCCGGCGACGAAGCCGCGGCTTCTGCCGCTGGCGTCGGCGCTCACCCAGAACGCGTAGAGGCGCCCGCCGCGCAGATGGAACCGGAAGCGCACGGGCCTGCCAGCCAGAGGCGCCAGGTCGTCCGTTGCCTGCCAGCCGATGGCCAGCCGGGTGCTGTCGCCGGAAGCGGGCCGACAGGCGGCGGCGGTGTAGGGTGCCAGCGGCTGGCCGTGCTCATCGAGCACCTCGGCACGCAGCTCGCCGGCGGGGGCCTCCAGGTTGACGAACAGGCTGCTGCCGCCGAAGCGCACGAGCCGCGTGGTCAGCTGCCCGCCCGCTGGCGGTGCCTCCATGGAGGCGAAGCCGTCGCGCCGCAGGAAGCTCACCCCGGTGGCGCCGCCGCCGTCGTGGCTGGCGCAGCCTGGGAATCCCTTGCCGCCCCGGCCGCTGTGGTAGAAGAAGAGCCGATCCTCGACCACCAGGAAGCCGCCGCCGGCAGACTGCACGTTGCCCCAGTTCCACGCCCCCCGGAAGCCAGCGACCGGGATGAAGGGGTGGCGGTCTGGCCGGTCCCAGTGGAAGCCGTCCCGGCTGAAGCCGACAAACACCTCGTTGCTCTTGGGGCGGCCCGCTGCGCGCAACTGCTGGGCGGCTGCCGTCCGGGCGTCGGCGCGGTAGTCGCCGCGCCAGACGCTGAACAGCCCGACCAGGAGGCTCTCGTACGCCACGGCGTCCAGGTTGTACAGCTGCGGCGCCACGTGCGCGAATTCCGGCCACCGCGGGTCTGCCACGTCGGCCCCGGTCCACAGCACCACTTCCGTGGCGTCAGGCCAGGCGCCCAGCCTCTTCACCTCGGCCCGCAGCAGCGCGAAGAACTCGGCGCCACCCAGCTCCGCAGGGGCCTGCAGGCCGTAGATGCGGTCGCCGAAGGCGAAGAAATCGTCGGCCTCCCAGTAGCTGCGCACGCGGCCCATGTCTCCGGCCAGCGCGCCGGGCCCGCGGATGCTGAAGACCCATTTCCGGCGGAAGGGGTTGTAGAAGAACGTGGTGCGGTCGCCCGTGCGCGCGCCGGCGCCTGCCTCCTGCCAGCGGATGCCGTCGGCGGAGCGGTACAGACGCGTGCGGCCGCCGACATACAGGCTCATCTTGAAGCGCTCGCCAGGGCGGGTTGCTGTCTGGTCCAGCCAGACAGTCGAGGAGTCTCGCCGCCCGAGGTGGACGATGTTGGTCTCCGCCTGGTCCAGCCAGGGCACCGCCGTGAGCTTCGGCTTCTCCCAGGCCAGGCCGTCAGCGGAGACCGCGTACGCCGTCACGCCGTACGCCCCGCTCGGCGACGGACCCATGCCGCCGTAGTACCACATCTTGTAGAGCCGATCCTCGGGATCGAACCAGACGCCGTCGCTGAAGGGCATCGCGTGCGGCGTGCTGACGCCACGGCTGAACGACATCAGCTCCCACGGCTGGTCGGGGCGCAGCACGGGGTTGCCGGCGAAGGGCTCGGGTCGATGCCAGGTCCGCCGGAGCGTGCTCTGCGCCACGAGGAAGTCGTCGACGAACAACTGGCGGCCCACGTCGATCGGGATGACCGCGGGCGGCGTGCGCAGGTACGGCGGCACCGCGGGTGCGGCGGAGTACGCCACCGCGCGCGGCGGCCAGGGATCGGCCAGCGCGATGCCGTTGTCCAGGATCTCCATGACGACATTCTCCCTTGTGGGTTGGCCAGCGTTGCGGCCTGCGTGACCGTGCTGCCTGCTGCCCGGCGCAGCTTTGACAACCGGTCGGCTCATCTGTTTAATTACCGTCACTCAGCGTCTGCACGCGCTTCCCATGGAGTCATGGCGACACTAGGAGACGATCGAGCTATGGCCCAGTACGATTATCGCTGCCTCAAGTGCAACCATTCCTTCGTGGTCACCGAGAGCATGACCGTGCACGGGACGAAGAAGCATCGCTGCCCGTCCTGCAAGAGCATGCGGGTGCAGCAGGCACTGAGCCCCTTCTTCGCGCAGACCAAGAAGAAGAGCTGACAGCCCGGGCTGGCCCCCGCTGCCCGCGCGCCGGGCTGCTGGGCAGGCGCCGGTCCCTGCCAGCGTCCCGCCACGCCCGGCGCGGTGCTGCGGCTGCGCGGGCCCCGTTCGCTGGCTTCGCGGTCACGAGTCGACCAACAGGCGCACCCGGGCGTATCCCAGGGTCGCCTCCTGCGTGTCGCTCATCCCCACCAGGTCCAGCACGTCGCTGGGTGCCGAGCCGCCCCGCACCGTGTTGGTCATCCAGGTGCCCGGCTGCAGCGGCCGGACGAACGGGATGTCCACCCAGCCGGCATCTTCGTGCAGCGCCATGGCGCGGAAGCGAGCGCGCGGCGTCGCCGAGGCCAGGTTGGGGCCGAACGCGGCCACCACCAGCAGGTGGCCGTCGGGGAGGACGTGGAAGCGACCCCAGTGGGGCCGGGGCGCTTCTTCCCCCTCCGCGGCGCGGGCCAGCGTCCGGCGTGCGGCCGGCGCCCCGTTCTCCAGAGTCAGGTACTCCAGAGAGCGCACCAGTCGCTCGTGGGGGAAGAAGCGCTCGCGCAGACGTTCATCCGCGGTGGTCTCGCACCACAGGAGATGTACGCGGCCGCCGGCATCCACGTGGAGGTCGCCGTTGGCCAGGTGCCCGGCGGTGGCTTCGCGGCTGGCGACCTCGAGCCACGGGCTGAACGGCGCGCGGGTGATGTCCGGGGTCCACGCGTAGAACAGTCGGCGGAACACGTAGTCCCATTCGCGGCGCGTGATGGCCAGCTTGGCCTCGCGCCAGGCGGGGACCGGCTCGACGATATCGCCCACGCCGAAGAAGTGCACGGACCGGTCGCGCAGCACGACGTTGGGGTAGCACAGGCGCAGCGGTCGCGGGGGATCGTAGTCGTCGCCGGCCGGCCACGCCAGCTCGCCCATGCCCTGCCAGCGGCCGCGCCGATCCAGAAGCGACAGGTGGGCCACGTCGTAGCCGACGTTCTGCATGTACAGGACTTCGCTGTGGTCCCGGTCGGCCGCCACGGTGCGGTACGAGTGCTCCGTGAACGCGGGCGCGCCGCGCCACGCCGGCAGCTCGACTGAGGGCGGGGCGGCCGGCGCGTCGGCACGGAAGCGGAACACCGTGGGCCTGGCAGGGCCGCTGTAGGCGCCGGGCTCGGCCAGCGTCGGGTTGGCGGAAACCAGCAGGTCGCCGCAGCCCAGCACGGCCACGGGCGATGGCTCGCGCGTGCGTCCCGTCGTGTCCCGGTACACCAGTTCCCAACCGGTGGCGGCGCGCCGGAACAGCAGCCAGCGGCAGTTGTTCAGCGGCGGCTGGTCCGGCAGCGTCTCCAGGCCGGCGACGAAGACCTGCTCGCCCTGGCGGACCACGATGGTCGAGCCATGACACCACAGCGGTCCGGCGCCGTTGTTGGCTGGCGCAAAGGAGTAGATCTCGTCTTCGGTCTCGACGATGGGTTCGAGTCGCATGCGCCTTTCCTTGGTGGTGAGACCTGCAGCATCGGCGGCCACGCCGCCGGTGCCGAGAGGCAGACGGGCGGCATGGGCGCACAGCGCGCGGCGCTGCACTCGGCCAGGGCAGGGGCCAGGCCCGGCAGCCCTCCCGGCAGCACGACACCGCGCCCGCGCCCGCAGACCCCCGCAGTCGCCTCCGCCGCTCCTGCGGGGGCTCAGCGCACCAGCAGGAGCTTGCGGGTCTCCTGCCGGTCGCCCGCGCGCAGGCGGCACACATAGACGCCGCTGGCCGCGGGTCGGCCTCCGTCTGCCCTGCCGTCCCAGGCCAGCCGGTGGAGGCCAGCGGGCAGGACCCCCTGGAGGAGGTGCCGCACCTGCTGGCCGCCGGCATCGAATACGACCAGCTCGACAGCGGCCGCACGCGGCAGGTGCAGCGGGATCGTCGTAGTCGGGTTGAACGGGTTCGGATACGCCGGCAGCAGGCGGGGCCAGGCCGGCGTGGTGTGGACTGCGCCCGGCTGCAGCACCACCTGGACGCCCTTGTTCAAGGTCGCATCGGTCAGGCGCAGGGGCGTGCCTTCGGCTGCCGCGTCGCCGAGCACATCGAACGCCAGGCGGAACAGCTCGCCGCCGTCCGCCAGCGGGGTGGCCGTGATGAACGCGCAACTCACCTCGCCGGGGATGCGCGTGTTGGCCTGCCAGTAGGAGCCGTTCAGCAGGGGTCTGGGTGTGGCTTCCACGGCGCGCAGCACCTGGGGATCGTAGGCCAGCCGCAGCCCGCAGGCATACAGGCCGCTGGCGTCCGGAATGCTCAACGGCACTTCCACGCGCTCGCCGGGCAGCCCATACGCCTCCCCGACTTCCACCACGTACTCGTCCAGCGGCTGGACTTCCTTGGGCGAGCTGAGCGCCTGGATCGGGAAGTCCTCGATCAGGCGGACCACGTACTGGAGCACGAGCACCGCATCCATCACGGAGATGGTGCCGTCGCTGTCGATGTCTCCGGGGATCTGGCTGCTGGCATAGCCGATCTGGTAACGAGCGCCGTCGAAGCCAGTGTACCAGAGCCGGTAGGTGTTGTCCTGGCGGATCACTGCCGGCCCGCTGATCGCCATGCCATCCCAGCCGCCGGCGGCTCCCTCCTGGAACACGGGATTGGCCAGCGACTTCTCCCAGTGCACACCGTCGGCGCTGGTGGCATATCCCAGCCGCCGGCGGCTGCCGTCGAAGCCGGTGTACCACATCCGGTATTGGCGCCCGTCGTACAGCACCACGGGCTCGCTGACCCCGGCATCGTCCCATGCCTCCGGCGGGCCGATGTCCAGCACGGGCCCGGCAGCATGCTTCTCCCAGGACAGCCCGTCGCTGCTGGTCGCGTAGCCGATGCGCATGCACGTGCCGTCGTACCCGGCGTACCACAGAGCGTAGCCCCCGTCCGTGCGCAGCGGCGCAGGTGCGGTGACGCCGCCGGCATCCCAGGCGCCGGCCGAGCCGGGGGCCAGCACGGCCTCCGGGCCCATCCTGGTCCACGTCACGCCATCGGTGCTGCCGGCGCAGCCGATGCGCAGCAGGGCCCCGTCGTAGCCGGCGTAGTACAGGCGGAATCCCGCCTCCTCCACCAGCACCGCGGGATGATCGACGAACTCCGCGTCGAAGCTGCCGCTGCGCCCGTCGGCGAGCACGGGATTGGCCGGGTACTCGGTCCACAGGATCCCGTCGGCGCTGCGCGCATACCCTATGGCGCCAGCGGCCGCACCCTCTCCGGCGAACCACATGTGATACGTCCCGTCGAGGCGGACGACGGTCGGGTGCCGCCGGTGCTGGGCATCCCACAGCCCATCGCCGCCGCTCACGAAGACGCCCGTGGGCAACCGGAACCAGCCTACCTGCGCGGCAACCGCGGCAGGTATCAGGCTCATGGCCACACCACTCCACCAGGGTCGCATGAGTGGCTCACCTTTCCCGAAGCGCAGATCGCGCGCCCATCCCGGAACGGGGCGCGGGCGCCGCCAGGCCCCGATGCACACGGCTGGTCGGTGACGCCAGTATACGACGCCAATATACGACGAAGGACCCGCGCGCACCCAGGCCGAAGCCGGGTGCGGCTGGCCTCCTGCCTGCCCGGCGCTCGTGCTTCAGCAGCCCGCTGCCGTCCGCTCCTCCCGGGCCTCCGACCCTTCGGCCTCCGCGTCCGCCTCGCGCATGAACACCTCCTGGGCGCTGCGGCGCGGCTCGCCAGGCGCTGGCCGGCGGCGCACGTATTTCCCGTCGGGCTGCATGTCCCAGGCCGAGCAGTTGTCGGCTTCGTACACGTCGAGGATGTGCTGGAGCTGCGCCCGCACGGACTCGTCCTTGATGGGCACGATCGTCTCCATGCGGCTGCTCAGATTGCGCCGCATCCAGTCGGCCGATCCCACGTAGAACTCGGGCTGCCCGCCGTTCTCGAAGCGGTAGATGCGGCCGTGCTCCAAGAACCGGCCCAGCGTGCTGAAGACGCCGATCGTCTCGGAGACGCCGGGGACGCCGGCCTGCAGGCAGCACAGGCCGCGCACGTTGAGGGTGATGGGCACTCCCGCCTGGCTGGCCTTGTACAGCTCGCGGATCACCTGCTGGTCCTGCAGCTGGTTCATCTTGGCACGCACGCCACAGGGCCGCCCGGCGCGGCTGTGGTCCGCCTCGCGGCGGATCAGCTCGATGAAGCGCTCGCGCAGGTTGTGCGGTCCGACCAGCAGCGGTCCGTAGTCGGGCACCTGGACCGCCGCGGTCAGTTCGTTGAACACGGCGGCGACGCCTGCACCCAGCTCCTCGTCGCAGCTCAACACGCCCAGATCCTCGTACAGCCGGGCGGTGCCCGTGTGGTAGTTGCCGGTGGCGAAGTGCACGTAGCGTCGCAGCCGGCCGCCCTCCTCGCGCACCACCATGCCCAGCTTCACGTGCGTCTTCAGCCGTTCCATGCCGTAGACCACGTGCGCCCCGGCGCGCTCCAGCTTCTCGCCCCAGGCGATGTTGGGCGCCTCGTCGAAGCGCGCCGTGATCTCCACCAGCACCGCCACCTGCTTGCCGCGCTGGGCCGCATCCGTCAGCGCCTGGATGATGGGCGAACTCCTGCTGGTGCGGTAGATCGTCAGCTTGATGGCCAGCACGTGCGGGTCGCGCGCGGCGCTCTCCAGGAAGCGCAGCACCGAGGTGTCGAAGTCATGGTACGGATGGTGCAGCAGGATGTCTCCGGAGCGGATCTCGCGGAAAATGGCTTCCGTGTCCTCCGGGTCCAGGCCGGCCAGGCGCGGGTGCGTCACGGGCGCGTGCGGCCTGTCGCGCAGATGGTCGCAGCTTTTGGGCTGGAACTGCAGCAGGTCGGCCGTGGCCAGCAGCCCGCCGGCCACCACCGTGTCTTCGAGGTCGATGCGCAGTTGCTGCGCCAGCCACGTGCGGATCTGGGACGGCATGCCGTCGCTGACCTGCAGGCGCACCACGCCGGCGAAGCGCCGCGCCGTCAGCTCGGCGCTGACCATGGCGATCAGACTGCCCGGTCCCAGCGACACGTGGCCGTCGTCCTGGGGGAGGCGGTCCCACGGGTCATCCTTGGCGCCCCGGGTCACCCGAAAGAAGTAGCAGTCCCAGCCGGAGCCATCCGGCAGCAGGCGGTGGAGGTTGTGCGCGATGACCTGCTCCAGGGGCACGCGGACGTTGCCGGACAGCTCGACCCAGCGGGGGCGGTTGGGCGGCACCTTCAGGCGGACGAAGCGCCATCGTCGCTGGCCGGGCAGCCCCTGGGTGGCGGCCACGTTGAGGCTGAGATTGCTGATGAACGGGAACGGATGGCCGATGTCCACCGACAGCGGCGTCAGGATGGGTTCGACCGACTCGCGATAGTACGCGTCCGCGGCGGCTTGCTGGCTGGCGTCGAGCTCGTCGTAGTCGAGCAGCGGCACGCCGGCGGCCAGCAGGGCCGGCCGCAGCTCGGTGCTGACCAGGCGTCCGAGGATCGCCGTCTGGCGGTTCAGCTCGTCGCGGCACCTCTGCAGCTCCTCTGCCGGTGTCAGGCCGTCGGCAGAGGTGTGCATGCTGCGCTGCTCGATCTGATGGCGCAGGCCGCCGATCCGCTTCATGGCGAATTCGTCGTAGATCATGCCCATGATGCCGGCGAACTTGACGCGCTCGAGCAGCGGCGCCGCCGGATCCTCGGCCAACTCCAGCACCCGCCGGGCGAAGTCGAGCCAGCTCAGCTCGCGGTTGATGTAGGGAAAGGGCCGCTCCGTGCCCCGGGCAGGCTCGCTCATGGTGGACACTCTCGTGGCGCCGTTCTCGACACGCGTCGGGCCGCCGCCGCGCGCGGCGCCCGCTGGCCCCTCGCCGGCGTGCTGCCGACCGCCCTGCAGTGGCGTTGGCC
>Ga0116202_10001790_pt1 | contig 12609 bp, 6 predicted proteins | sample LakKivw325mmetaG_FD_94479 | JGI IMG/M metagenome (GOLD analysis project Ga0116202, IMG submission 94479) | Anoxic lake water microbial communities from Lake Kivu, Rwanda to study Microbial Dark Matter (Phase II) - Lake Kivu water 325m metaG | ecosystem: Environmental > Aquatic > Freshwater >...
CCTTGAGCCAGATGTTTTTGCGGAGATAACTGAGATCTGGCGCCAGACCGGGATCAGCAATCCGGCCCGCAACGACAGTCTGGAAGCGGTGCAGTACAATCTCGACCACGGGGGTACGATGCTGCTGGCCTATTGGGATGACCGGCTGGTGGGCACCACCTGGCTCAGCCATGATTTCCGCAGGCTCTATATCCATCACATGGCGGTGCTGCCGGAATTTCAGAACCGGGGGATCGGACGCTCCCTGCTGCAGGAGGCGGTGAAGATCGCCGATGAGTTTGGTTATCAAGCCAAGCTGGAAGTCCACCGGGACAATCCAGCCGCCCGGCACCTTTACCGGATAAGTGGGTTTGAGGATCTGGAAGGATATATCACGATGATCAGGAGGGGTGGATAGTGATCAGTGATTAGTGATTAGTGATTAGTGCTGGCGCAGAGGTTGGAAGTGGGGGGCTTGATTGATATGCCTTGTTGTTTATATCGGTATCGTTTCCTGCTGAAATCATGAGTGCAGTCATATGGAAGTTATAAAGGGGACACACAGCATAAATGCTTTGTGTGTGGGAATTGACCGGATTTAGTTTAAGTCAGGGCTTTCAGGGCTAAGCCTGACGCTACTGCAGATTCTCCCATAAAGACAAGCAACACTGCATTAGGCGCAGCTTCACCACTCACCACTCACCACTAACCATTCACCCGAAGCTCACCCTTCCTCAGGATCGGTGAACTGGGCTCCACTGGCCTCGTAATCGTCATCAGTGACTTTCTCCAGGAGCTTGATCCTGATCTTCCATTTTGCCACCTTGGGATGGAAATCCCTGATATAGTCCATTACAGCCTCGTCGATGTCGCTGTGCTTGGCCAGGACCTCCGGACTGAGTTTGATCCTGATCATCACCACCACTTTAGACTTCTCCATCTGCACGATGCACTTCACATCAGGTTTTTCTCCATAGATCCCTTCCAAATAACCGGGCAGGGCTTTCTCGGCATTGGCCATGGCTTTGATGGTGCCATACACCTTGAAACCGAAGTAGCCGGCGGCTGCCGAGCCGCCCATGAACAGCATTGCTTTAAAGATCCTCTTCATTATAATCTCCTCATTGGGATGCTATTTTTTGTTATTGAAATAATAAGCAGCAAACCAAGGTGTGGCAAGTGTGGGAAGTTCTGAACATAGGTAAACCTGGATCCAGGCATATCTGCTTTCAATCCAAAACCGGAGGCGGAAACAAGCGAAACCAGAGTTATCCACACCTGTTTTGGCGGTTCCGGACGGGCGCTATATACTCTTGTTGCCACTTGCCCCTTACTAAATTAGCACTCTCCCCCATCATCTGCTAATTTTCTTCTTGACAAGAACTCCACCCCGCTTATCTTGTTCACAGAGAGGTTGTTAAAATGAACACACAGAAATTTACCATCAAGAGCCAGGAAGCCTTGCAGGGAATGCAAAACCTGGCCCAGGAGTATGGCCATCAGGAAATCCGTGACCTGCATCTGCTGGCGGCGCTGCTGCAACAGAGCGAATCATTGGTGATCCCCGCCTTGCAGAAGCTGGAAGTGAAGCTGCCCGAATTGCAGAGCCAGTTGGACCTTGCCCTGAAGAAGCTGCCCCGGGTGAGCGGTGCACAGGTGTATCTTTCAAACGAAGTGCTGGATGTTTTGCACCAATCAGAACGCGAAGCGGACAAGCTGGGCGACGATTTCATCAGCCTGGAGCATGTTCTTCTGGCGCTGATCCACAAGGGAAAGGAAGCATCTGCCCTGCTCAAGGCCAATGGCGCTGATGCGGAAAAATTGCTGCGGGCTTTGAAGGAGCTGCGCGGAAACCAACGCGTTACCGACCAGAATCCCGAAGCCAAGTATCAGGCTTTGGAAAAGTATGCCCGTAATCTGACCCGCCTGGCCCGCCAGGAAAAGCTGGATCCGGTGATCGGCCGGGAGGATGAGATCAGGCGCAGCATCCAGATCCTCTCCCGCCGGCGTAAGAACAATCCCATCCTTATCGGCGAGCCCGGCGTGGGCAAGACCGCCATCGTGGAAGGTCTGGCACGGCGTGTGGTTGCCCGTGACGTTCCGGAAAACCTGAAGGATAAGGAAATCATCGAATTAGACATGGCGGCGCTTTTAGCCGGGGCAAAATTCCGCGGCGAATTCGAGGAACGCCTCAAAGCAGTGCTCTCGGAAGTGGAGAAGTCCGAAGGAAGCATCATCCTGTTTATAGATGAGATCCATACCGTTGTGGGAGCCGGAGCCGCCGAAGGCGCCGTGGACGCCTCCAATATGCTGAAACCCGCTCTGGCAAGGGGTTCGCTGCATTGCATCGGTGCCACCACCATCGACGAATATCGCAAACACATTGAGAAAGACCCCGCCCTGGAGCGCCGTTTCCAGCCCGTAATGGTGCAGGAACCGGGAGTGGAGGACACCATCTCCATCCTGCGCGGCATTCGGGAGAAATATGAGGTGCACCACGGCGTCCAGATCACTGACACTGCTCTGGTGGCGGCAGCGGTGATGAGCGATCGTTATATTTCCGATCGTTTCCTTCCGGACAAAGCCATCGATCTGATCGATGAAGCCTGCGCCAAACTGCGCATGGAGATCGATTCCCTGCCCACCGAACTGGACGAGGCGGAACGAAAACTGCGCCAATTGGAGATCGAGCGCCTCTCCCTGGAAAAAGAAAAGGACAACCTTTCCGCCCAACGCCTGGCCAGGATCACCGCCGAGATCGCCGAACTGAACTCCGAGCGCAATGCCCTGCGCCTGAGATGGGAAAACGAAAAGAAGGTGTTCGAACGCGCCAGCGCCCTGCGGACGGAGATAGACAGCCTGAAAAGCGAGGCGGACAAGGCGGAGCGCAACGGCGATTTGGGAACCACAGCCAAGCTGCGCTATGGCACCATCAAGGACAAGGAACGGGAACTGGCAGAAGTGCAGGCTGCCCAATCAACTGCATCACCTGATAGTGGGATCGCCCTGTCCGCACCAGAACCTCTGCTCAAGGAAAAGGTAGATGAGGAACTGATCGCCGAAGTGGTGTCCAAATGGACCAATATCCCGGTCGCCAAACTGGTGCAGAGCGAAATGAGCAAGTTGCTTTCACTGGAAGACATCCTGGCGCAGCGCGTGATCGGGCAACGCGAAGGCATTACAGCCCTTGCCAATGCCATCCGCCGCAGCCGCAGCGGCCTCAGCGACGGCAATCGCCCTATCGGCTCCTTCATCTTCCTCGGTCCCACCGGTGTGGGCAAGACCGAGCTGGCCAAGACCCTTGCCGCCTATCTCTTCGACAGCGAAAAGGCCATGCTGCGCCTGGACATGAGCGAATTCATGGAAAAACACTCGGTCTCACGCCTGATCGGAGCGCCTCCCGGCTATGTGGGTTACGATGAGGGAGGCTATCTCACAGAAGGCGTGAGACGGCGCCCCTACAGTGTGATCCTCTTCGACGAGATCGAAAAGGCGCACCCCGATGTGTTCAACATCCTGCTGCAGATCCTGGACGATGGCCGGCTCACCGACGGCAAGGGCAGAACGGTGGATTTCCGCCACAGCGTGATCATCATGACCTCAAATATCGGCTCCCAGGAGATCTATGCCGCCGACGATCTGGAAACCCTGCGCCCCCATCTGCTGAACATCCTGAAACAGTATTTCCGCCCGGAATTCCTCAACCGCCTGGATGACATCATCATCTTCCACCGGCTCAGCCGAGACAATATCAGGGAGATCGTGCGCATCCAGTTGCGCCAGCTGGCAGAACGCTTGTCCGGCAAGGGGATCGAACTTTCCTGGACCGAGGCGGTGGTGGATCATCTGTCGGAAGCTGGCTTCGATCCGCTGTTCGGCGCCCGGCCCCTCAAACGCCTGATCCAGAAGGAACTGGAGGATGCTCTGGCGAAAGCTATCCTGGCCGGGCAGGTGAGTGCCGCGGTGGAATTGGACTATTTGGATGGGGAAGTTTATATAAAGGCAAAGAGCTGAGAGCCGGGAGCTGATATCATCGCTATTGTTGATCCTGTTATGGGTGGAATGAGTTATGCAGAAAAAGCAGCCATAGATAGGGCAGGCGGAGCTGCCCAGCAGCACAACTAATCCCTTATGCCAAGGCGCACAATGCCACTCCGGCCTCCCATCAGGATCTTAAGACAAGTATGATGGTTTGACGAAGCGAGTTATTCTATGATCCCGCCCGATAGTCACTCCCTGTGCAGAACCAGTTCGCCGGTGTCTTTGCTTTCCACCCGGAAGTTGAAGACCTTCCACATTTTCTGGGTCTGGCCGGCATTCCTGCCCTCGCTGGGAACATAGCTGCTGAGGATGTTGATCCTGGCTTTGCGCTCGGTTCCGTCCAGTATGGTGATCTTGTGAATGTTTACCCGCATGATATAGAATTTCTGCACCTTGTCCAGCCCGAAATCGTCCGGGCCAAGGTTCTTCCGGGCATATTCCAGAGCCAATCCCGCCAGCTGGGGATCATCCACGCTCCGGGGCATAAATAGCGGGATCACAAAGTAATAGATCAAAGCCAGGGCAGCCAGGACGAACAGGATTTGGACCGTCCACTTCTTCATCAGATCTTCCTCAGTGGTAACAGGAAAGCCGTTTCACTTTACCCAGATTCTGGTTCGAGGCCAGTTCAGGTGATTTTGGCCTTGAAGATCACGCTGGTGACCAGTTCGGCCACGAAGCCATAGACAGCACCTGCGATCAGCCACATGAAGAACATCATCCATTTGCTGTAATCTGGGTTTGGCGCCATCATCGCATTAAAGGCACCGGGGATGCTGACGATCAAGCCCATGCCGATGCCATGCAAAGCCCAGTTGATCTTCAGACCGCTGATCCCGATCACAAATCCGATCAACACCCGGCTGGCAAAGATACCAGCCATCGCCTTGCGGGTCAGTTCTCCACCGCTGGAAGCCAGCAGCACACACACCACGCCTGCCACCACGCCCACCAGAGTGGCAATGATGAATCGTTTGAAGCTCATCTTGTGCTCCTTTGCTATATAATGGTATTGGATTACTTCATTTAACACATCATGATAACTGTCAAGTGAAATTTTTGCTTCAGTTAAAATCCTTCTTCAGTTTTCCCAACACTACTGGCACCTTGGATGAAGTGTGATCCGCCCAATTGAGATCCCTGTCCTGCTCAAAGCAGCCGGATTCGTGCTTTCCACTAATTCCTCTAACTGATTTGCCTGGAAAGAATAAGTTTCCTGCCCTGCAGTTTAAGCTTGACAGAATTTCACATTTCGTATTAGACTGCTCCTTAAGATCAACTGGTTTAAAAGTGTGAAACACGGTGGGCTATTCATGCAGGATGGTGTATGGTTAAAGGAGTTTAGTATGAAAACCGTGGCATTGATCTGCCTCGCACTCGCCTGCAGCTTGTCTTTAATGGCAAATTATGTGGTCAAACAGCCTTACGAGCACATCCAACCCGATGGCAGCAAGCTATCCCTGTTTATCACCGGTGATGAATTCAGCCGTCGTGTCCATGATGAGCAGGGTTACACCATTGTCCAACATCCGGAAACCGGCTATGCCGTGTATGCGGTTCCGGAAGGCAATGGCTTCAAAGCCTCAAGTTATGTGGTGGGTTCCATCGATCCAGCCGCACTGAACATTCCGGTAGAGCTCACCCAGGATCCCGCCCTCACTATGGCCTTGGTGGCAAGACACCGGGATGCCATTGGCACTGCCAATGACCGGGCTCCCTCAACCGGCACGATCAATAACATTTTCATTTTCTGCCGCTTCGCCGACCAGAGTGAATTCACCCAGGCAATCTCAACCTATGACAACATGTGCAATTCAACCACCTCTGCCTCCATGCGTGGCTATTTCCAGTAAGAGAGCAACAATCAACTGACCATTAGCACCACCTTCTATCCCCCGGCGGTGGGTGGGATCGTCCGCAGTTTCCAGGACAGCCACAACCGCAACTATTTCCTGCCCTATAATGCCACCACCAATCCGGATGGATATCCCGCCGGACCCGTTGACAATCCTCATTATTATGGATATGTCCGTCTGCAGACCATGCTGCGTGCGGCAGTGGTGTCCGTCAGTTCCGGCATTCCCGGAGGCTTGAATGTTGACAGCGATTCAGACGGCAATGTGGACAATGTGACCTTTGTGGTACAGGGCAACGCCAGCGGCTGGGGCCAGCCCCTGTGGCCGCACTGGTGGACTCTCCATCTGCCCACAGCAGTTTACATCAACTCCAAGCGCGTGTGGGACTATAACATGCAGCTATCAAGCTCGATCAACACCGGTGTGATCTGTCATGAGATGTCCCATTCCATGGGCTTTCCGGACCTGTATCACTATGTCAGCAACGGCATTGCCCCCGTTGGCGCTTGGGACCTTATGCAATCGGATCAGAACCCACCCCAGCATCATCTCACCTACATGAAATGGAAGTATGGTGGCTGGTTCGCTTCCATACCCACCATCACGCCTACTGCCACACCCACCCAATATACTCTCACTTCGATAGACCAATCCCCCTTCGGGTGTTACAAGATTGCCTCCAGCCTGACAAATCAGTATTATGTGGTGGAGTACCGGCGAAAAACGGGCACCTATGAGAACAGCCTGCCGGGAACGGGTTTGATCATCTACCGGATCATCAGCTCGTTCGGTGGAAGCCCGGTTAATGGCAATGCCAGCGGGCCACCGGATGAAGTGTATATCTACCGCCCCAATGGCACGATCTCGGTAAACGGGACTATCGATGACGCCAATTACTCAGCCACGGTGAACCGCACCTCCATTCACGACTACACCAACCCCCAGCCTTGGCTCTATTCCAACACCCACACCATGCTGGATGGCAATCTGGTGATCACCGATATTGGATTTGGCGGTAACAATACCATCACCTTCAAGGTGGGCACCGCAGTGCCCAATGTATGGACCGGCGCCTCTTCCACCAGCTGGCATACAGCAGCCAACTGGAGCAAGGGCACGGTTCCCACCAGCACCGAATATGTGGAAATTCCCAGCCCTCTCACCCGCTATCCCACCGTTACCAGCAATGCCAATGCCAAGCAGGTGACGTTAAAAAATGGCGCCACCCTCACCATAAGCACCGGTACGCTGACGATTGCAGGGAATTTTGAGAATTACGGTACCCTGGCTATGACCAACAATGCCGCCAAGCTATATGTGCAGGAAGACCTCATCTTCCGAAGCGGCTCCAGCACCAATATCACCGCTGCCAGTTCGGAGATCTTTGTAAAGAGCGATGTGGAATTCCATGAAGGCAGTAATGTGGTCATGACCAGCGGCTATCTGGAATTCTATGGCACGGATAATTCCTATTTCCGCACCTACACTGCCAGCACCATCAACCAGTTCCGCTCCAACAAGACCTCTCCAGCGGTGTCTGGTTTCAGCGCCATTTCCACTGCCACCCTCACCATCAATGCCGCCATCTACGTCTATAATGGCAGCACGCTCACCCATCCCTACAGCGGCACCACCATCCTGAAAAGCAATCTGAATGTCTACGCCGGAGGGAGCTGCACCATGAACGGCGGAACCCTCAGCATCGAGGGAATTGCCAACTCCAGCATCACTTTCACCGATGCCGGCAGCTATCTGAACCATCTGAGGATCAACAAGAGTATGGGCGCCAGCGTCAGCCTGTCCACCGATGTCGCTGTGAATGGAAACCTCACGATCCAGACCGGTATCCTCAACGCCTCCTCCCGCACTCTTTATGTAAAGGGCAACTGGACCAACAATGTGGGCGTTGCCGCCTTCCTGGAGGGTGCCAGCACCGTGGTTTTGAATGGCAGCGGTACCCAGACCATGACCACGGAGAACTTCAACAACCTGGTGCTTAACAAAACCAGCGGGATCATGAGCATTCCGGGAGGAGTGACGGTTACCTGCGCCAGCTATGACTGGACGGCGGGAGCCTACACCGTATCCGGCGGGGTCTTTACGGTGGGAGATCTGGTGGATCCCGGCATCATGGGCACCATCACCCTGTCCTCGGGAACGATCAACTATACTCAGGATACCAGCCAATACATTGACCTGCGCGCCAATCTCACCATCAGCGGCGGCACCTTCAATGTCAATGGGGGCAACAGCGCCATGTGGTTTTCCTACGTTGATGTTGCCACTCTCAACCTGAGCGGGAGCGGAGTGCTGGACATAAAGAACGTGGGTATCTACATACCTTCCGGCACTGCCTTCAATGGCAACATCACCGGAGGCACCATCCGCACCGTGGGAAGTTTCACCAACAACCGGGCCGACTTTAATCCCACCGGCGGCACCATCGAGCTTTATGGAAGTGTCGACTGTACTCTGAGTAACACAGCTGGCAGTAATTTCCATCATATCCTGATCAACAAATCCGCCACCCGCGGCGAGGAGACAAACTTCAGCCTGCCCGAGTGGGAACTTGCCCGCGACGGAAGCCGCATCCCCATCACCCGCACCAACCAGGTAACGGGCTCAGGGCCGATCGACATCAACGGCAACTTCACCCTCCAGGCCGGCACTTTCGTGGCACCGGCTGAGATGAACATCGCCGGCAATTGGGTGAACCAGGTGGGACCGGCAGCCTTCACCGAGGGCACGGGAACTGTGATCTTCGACGGCAGCGGCCACCAATACTGCAACTACTCTGAGATCTTCAACATCCTGGTCATCAACAAGAGCGGTGGCGCCCTGCGGGTGAACAGCTCCTCAGCTGTCGTAACCTGTGCCACCTACACTTGGTTCGCTGGCGCTGTGGATGTGCTGGTCGGCACCTTCACTGCCAACGACCTTTCCCAAAACGGAATCTATGGTAACTTCTACGTCAATCCCGGCGGCACCATCAACCTGTCTCAGGACAGTAGCCAATGGATAGACCTGAACGGCTTCTTCCACAATTACGGCGGCACCATCAATGTGTATGGCGGTTCCATGAGTTGTTATTTGGCTTTTGATGCCAATGCCGGCATCGAGATGACCAATGGCAACATCTATATCCGCGACTGGGGCATCCTCATCACGAACAGGCCCTATACCCTGGACATCAATATAACCGGCGGGTTCCTGCGGGCCAAGGGGTCCTTTTCCGACAGCCGCGGCGGCGTGGTGTTCGGCGGCGGCACGGTGGACCTATATGGACCAGGAGCACACACGGTCTCCCTGGGAACCGGGTCACGATTCTATAACCTTAGCATCAACAAGACTGAAACCCGCACCACCGGGCTGCGCAATGGTGTGCAGACCGTGGGTTCGCACGGACGCTTTGAAACCCTTGACCTGCGTGAAAACTCCATCACAGCGGCATCCAATTTGCTGCTGTATGGTTCACTCACTGTGGGCGCGGGCATTTTCAATGTGAGCAGCCGAACCATTACCGTCTATAATGATCTGGCGGTCTGGAGCACTCTGCGGATGCTTAACGCTTCGGGTATGCTCGATGTCTGGGATGATGTGATCTGGCAACCCACCTCGGTTTCCGATGTCACCACCGGCACCATCCATTGCGGAGGCAACTGGACCTTCGCCAATGGCTGCACGGTTGACCTCACTGGAAACACCGCACGCCTGGATGCCTATTATGGCGCCAATCTGACCAACAACTCCCCCACTGCCAAGTTTGGACATCTGGAGATCTTCGGAACCGAAGAGGAACCCGAATTCATGTATCTATATAGTTCCGCCTCCAATTACCTGCTGGTGGAGGGCAATCTGACTGTATACAGCGAGAACACCCTCAACCTCAATGAAGGCAATTGCACTGTGGCTGGAAACACCCAGATCGAACAGACTGGCACGATCATCGTGGGTGATGGCGGAACCCTGATCATCAACGGCAACCTGAACCTATATGGCAACCTGATCACCGGACCCGGCAGCGCCATCGTCCACGGTTTGTTCAACAACACCTCCAACGGTTCACTGGTGGTAGCGGGCGGTTTGTTCAAAAACGACGCCCCCTGGGCTGATCCCTGGGTGGTCTATCTGGCTTGCGCCGTGAATATCAACAGTGGAATGTTTGAGATCACCCACAAGACCCTCAGCATCCAGGCCCATGCCACCCGCATCTTCAACAATGCCACTGTCAGGGTCGGCATGGGATTTATTGCTACAGCCGCCAACTGCTATCTGCCCTGGGAAGGCGGGCTATATATGATCGGAACCGGGAATCCTGTCCTGCAGGTATCCGGAACCAACCATATCAGCCACCTCTATGTGCAAAAATCCGCCCTTGCCAACACCGTCTATTTGCAAAATGATACGGTGATCACCGGCAATGTGAACCTGCAAACCGGAAAACTGAATGCCAACAACTTCAACCTGACCGTGGGCGGAAACTGGGCAAACACAGCTGGGACCTCCGATTTTTCACCCGGCACCGGCACCGTGACCTTCAACAAAACAGGTGGCTTGCAGACAATCTCAGGCCCCATCAACTTCTATAATGTGGTGGACAATCACACCGGCAGCGCCCTCGATTTCCAGGGACCCACCGGTATCAATGGAACGCTCACTGTGAATGCCATCGTCACCTTCCAGAATACCGCCACCCTGGCCACGGTCTTCAATTCCGTAAGTGCCGGTATCCTTGCCTTCTACAATAACTTCTCCTCCACCATTGCCTCCTACACCGGCGGCGGGGCCATCCGCTCCTTCAATGCCGGAAACCACGTGACCATTGGTGATCTCACCCAGAATGGCCTCTACGGGTCCTGGGTGGCAAATGGCGGGCACCTGGAAGTGCATCAGGACTATTCCAATTGGATCGACCTCAATGGTGCGGTGGAAATTTCCAATAACGGCATTCTGGACATCTACGGTGGCAACATGTCCTGTTACATTTCCTATGCTGGAAATGCCAGCCTCACCATGAGCAGCGGTGAATTCAACGTGAAGAACTGGGGCATAGTGATCTCGAACAATCCCTACACCTGCACCTTCAACATTACCGGCGGCACCATCACCTCCAATACAGGCTTCTATGATTATCGCGGCAACTTCACTCCCACCGGCGGCACAGTGAAGTTTGAAGGCTCGGCAGACGGTACCGTCTTTACCACCGCCCCCAGCCATTTCCATCATTTACTGGTGAACAAAGTGGTTACCCGCGATCTCTTGGAACGCCTGTATGAAAGCGATCACAGCGGCAACAGCACTGCCCTCACCCGGGATGGGACGCTTAGCCTGAGTGGGACCAGCTATTTTACCGTGAATGGCGATTTCACCATCCAGAATGCCAATATGGTGTACCTGGCCAACCACTTCCAGAGCCTGGACGGCGGCAATATCATCATCACCGCCGGCACCTTCAACATCAGCAACTACCAGTGCAAGACCAGCGGCAATATCACGGTCTCTGGTGAGCTCCAGATCCATCCCATGGGTAGTCTGCAGATCGGAGCTAATAAGACCCTGTCCATCAATAATGGTGGTCTTTTCCAATCCCTGGGCTCCCTGGCAAATTACGCCACTGTTACCCGCTCCGGCACCACCGGAACCTATGTCTTCAATGTGGAAAGCGGCGGTACCATCGGTGCCTACAACACCATCTTCGAATATATGGGCACCAATGGCATCAATGTGAAAAATGGCGCCTTGGTTGATGGGGCGAATGCCTTCACCTACTGCACCTTCCGCAATGGGGCCAGTGGCGGTAAGCTGCTGACCATCAATAACAACCAGACCTTCAGCATCGACAATGCCCTGTTCCCCGCCAATACTTGGGGTGGAACCTATAATGTCTCCAAAACGGCCAACCAAGGCCATGTGACCTTCACCAATTTCAGCGGTGACTTCAGCGGCTCTTCCTTTGAGCAGGATGCCTACAACCGCATCGACTGGGAAGTGGCGGGAGTGCCAGAGATCACAGACCTCATGATCGAACGCTATGGCGTAAACAACATCCGCCTCTACTGGACCTATCCGCATCCCTTTACCAACTTCAAGATCTACGCCTCCGATAGTCCGGAGGGGCCCTTTACCCACGTCGCTACTTCTGTAATCACCCAGTGGAATGGCTCCGCCACCAACCCCCGCGCCTTCTACCGGGTGACAGCTGTGCTGGAACCCTGATCCAACGTCGAAATCAAGCTACATTGCAGGGGACCCGCCAACCGGCGGGTCCCTTTTTTCATACCCAAACCTGTGAAGCCAAGATGGTATGGGAAACCAAACCGGTGCAGGACAATAGGCGTGGCGCTTTAGCCCACGTGCAAAGGCCATGACCAACCTTCCCTGAAACCGGTTTTCAACTGGTGCAGGACAATAAGCGTGGTGTTTTAACCCACGTGCAAAGGCCATGACCAACCTTCCCTGAAACCGGTTTTCAACCGGTGCAGGACTTTGATTTTGGATCACTCTCATTCAAAAAACGTGATCGCTCTGGTCCGGTAAGTCCGGCACTCATTGAAATGGGTTTATCCTGAGCCGGGGCTGGTGGCTCCGCTGCACGTGGGTTAAAACCACACGCCTGTTGTGCGGCACCTATTGAAATGGGTTTATCCTGTGCCGGGGCTGGTGGCTCCGCTGCACGTGGGTTAAAACCACACGCCTGTTGTCCTGCACCCACTGAAATGGGTTTATCCTATAC
>Ga0116202_10001792_pt1 | contig 12604 bp, 9 predicted proteins | sample LakKivw325mmetaG_FD_94479 | JGI IMG/M metagenome (GOLD analysis project Ga0116202, IMG submission 94479) | Anoxic lake water microbial communities from Lake Kivu, Rwanda to study Microbial Dark Matter (Phase II) - Lake Kivu water 325m metaG | ecosystem: Environmental > Aquatic > Freshwater >...
CATCTGGAAGAAGCTTCGCAGCCGCTCGGCGATGCCCGCTGCCGACAGCCCGTTCATTTCGAGGAGCTTCGGTCTTGGCCCGTGCTCGATGAACCGGTCCGGCAGCCCGAGCCGCATAAGCTCGACTCTCGCCCCGCCGCGCTCCAGCGCCCGGCTCACCGCGTCGCCCAACCCGCCCGGCAGCACGCTCTCCTCTACCGTTGCCAGCCTGCCGAACTTCCTGCCCAGCCCGAGTATCAAGGCTTCGTCCAGTGGCTTGACGAACCGGCAGTTGACGACCGTGAGGTCCAGCCCTGCCCCGGCTTCACGACACGGCCCGAGCATCGGCCCGAGCGCCAGCACCGCTCCGGTCCTGCCTTCGCGGACGAGCTCGGCCCTCCCCCATTCCAGCGCGGTCCTCGGCCGGTCGGCGGCGCCCGACCCGCCGCGCGGGTAACGAATGGCAGCCGGTTCATTCCTGGCCAGGCTGAGTTCGAGCATGGCCGCAAGCTCTATTTCGTCGCTCGGCGCGAGCACCGCCATATTCGGCAGCATTCCGAGATAGGTCAGGTCGAACGAGCCGTGGTGCGTCGGGCCGTCGTCGCCGACCAGCCCGGCCCGGTCAACCGCGAACACCACCGGCAGGTTCTGCAGGCAGACGTCCTGGACAATCATGTCCAGCGCCCGCGCGAGAAACGTCGAGTAAATCGCCACGACCGGCTTCATCCCGGCCAGGGCCAGGCCCGCGGCAAAGGTCACCGCGTGCTGCTCGCAGATGCCGACGTCGAAGAACCGATTCGGGAACTTCTCGCGGAACGGCTTGAGGCCCGTGCCCAGGCACATGCCCGCGGTGATTGCCGCGACCCGGTCGTCCCGCTCGGCCAGCTCGACCATCTTGCCGCCGAAGGCGCTGGTAAACGTCGGCCCGGATTTCTTCGGTGCGCCGGTCGCAAGGTCGAACGGCCCGATGCCGTGGAACAGCTCCGGGTTGTCGGTCGCCGGCTGGTAGCCCCGGCCTTTCTTCGTCACCACGTGAATCAGCACCGGCCCGCGCTGCTCCTTGGTGCGGCGGAACGTACCGACCAGCTCGGTCAGGTTGTGGCCGTCAACCGGCCCGATGTAGCGGAACCCGAGCTCCTCGAACAGGAGGCTCGGCACGACCAGGTTCTTCATTCCTTCCTCGACCTTGCGCGCCGCCAGCCGGGCCTTTTCGGTAAGGTCCCTGGGCATGTGTCCCAAAAGATTCCACACGTCGGCGCGCAGCCGGTTGTACACCTGGCCGGTAATCATCCGGTTCAGGTATAGCGCCATCGCGCCCGTGCTCCGGGCGATTGACATTTCGTTGTCGTTGAGAATCACGACCAGGTCCTGCTTCAAGTCGCCGGACTGGTTGAGCGCCTCGAGCGCAATGCCGGACACGATTGAGCCGTCGCCGATGACCACGACGCTCTTGCCGCACCCGCCGTGCAGCCTGGTGCCGACGGCGCTGCCGACCGCGGCTGAGACCGAATCGCCGGCGTGGCCGGTGTCGAAAGTATCGTATTTGCTCTCGGTCCGCTTCGGGAAACCGGCCAGACCGCCCAGTTGCCGCAGGGTGCCGAACCGCTCGCGCCGGCCGGTCACCAGCTTATGGGTGTAGCACTGGTGCCCGACGTCCCAGAATACCCGGTCTTTCGGCGTGTCATAGGCGTAGTGCAGCGCGAGGGTCAGCTCGACCACGCCGAGGTTCGGCGCGACGTGGCCGCCGGTGCGGGACGTGGTTTCGACAATCAGCCTGCGGATTTCCTCTGCCAGCGGCACGAGGTCGCCGATGGGCAGGCGCCGCAGGTCCTCAGGCGACGAAATCCGCTCAAGCAGTCCCATCGCCGTGCCTTTTCTCTCTCGTTCTCTGGTTCTCTTGGTCTCTCTTCACCGCTTTCTCCCCATCACCATGCCCGGCACCAGCGCAAGAAACTCGTATGCCGGACCGAGACTTCGGAACTGCTTCGCGGCGCGTTGCGCCAGGACCCGGGCGCTCTTCGTCGCTCCGGCCCGGCCGGCAGCGCCGAGCGAAGTAGCCTTGCCCTTGTCCTGGCCCCCGGCGTCCAGCAGGTCGTCGGTCACCTGAAACAGAAGGCCCAGGCTCATCCCGGCCTGCCATATCCGGCCTGTCGTCCGCTGGTCCGCGCCGCCGACAAGCGAACCCGCTGCCAGCGCCGCGGCAAAGAGCATCGCGGTCTTCTTCTCCTGCATCATGGTCACTGTCCGCTTCCCCGCGCCCAGGCTTGAGCCAACGTCAAGCATCTGCCCGCCGGCCATGCCCGCCGGTCCGACCGCGCGTGCGACAAGCTCGACCGCGGCCCGCACTCGCCCGGCCTCGGCCGCGCTCGACGCGAACAGCTCGAACGCCCGGGCGAACAAGGCATCGGCCGCGAGAATCGCGGTCGCCTCGTCGAACTTCCGGTGCAGGCTGGGCCGGCCCCGGCGAAAGTCATCGTCATCCATGCTCGGCAGGTCGTCGTGGGCCAGCGAGAAGGCGTGAATCATCTCAATCCCGCAGCAGAACGGCCCGACTTCCTTCTGCTCCCTGCTCTCTGCTCCCTGCTCTCTGCTCCCTGCTCTCTGCTCCCTGCTCCTGGCCCGGTATGCTTCCAGGCACAGTATCGGCCGCAACCGCTTGCCCGGCCCGAGCGCCGCATACCGCATCGCATCATTGAGCCGCTTTGGAACGTCCTTGTCTGGCCGCAGCGCCGCGTCCAGCCAGCGATTGATGAGCTTCCGGTCGGCATCGAGCCTGAGCAGCGCGGCCTCTTGCGTCATGTCCGCCCCTGCCGCGCTCTCACCCTCACCCTCTCCCTCCCCCTCAAGGGGGAGGGAATGAAAGGGAGGAGGTCGTCTCGCGTTCGATGGTGAACTCTGTATTCCGGGTCCGCAGTCTTCGTGCCCGACGTGCGGTCGTTTGGCAGTTGGATTCCGGGCCTCGAGCTTGAACTCAGTGTGAATCCGTCCGTTCCTCATCTTTGAGTCTTGGTGTCTTGGTGGTGAACTTCAGACTCCGAATCCTCAGTCTTGGTGTCTTGGTGGTGAGCTTCGGATTCCGAGTCCGCAGTCTTTGTGTTCTTCGTGCTCTTTGTGTTTGTCTGTGCCCGTTCGGCCGCGGTGACGACATTGGCAAGGAGCATCGCAACCGTCATCGGCCCGACCCCGCCCGGCACCGGTGTTATCGCGCTCGCTTTCTCGGACACGGCGGCAAAATCCACGTCCCCGACCAGTCTGCCGCCGACCGAGTTCGTGCCCGCGTCAACCACGACCGCGCCTTCGCTGACCATGTCCGCGGTGATGAGTCCGGCGCGCCCCGCAGCAACGACCAGTATTTCGGCGGTACGGCATACCGCCGCAAGGTCGGGCGTCCGCGAATGGCACACCGTGACCGTCGCGTCGCCGCGCTCACCGCGCAACAGGAGCAGCGCGGCGAGCGGCCTGCCCACGAGGTTGCCCCGGCCGACGATGACCACGCGCCGGCCTGATATGGCGATGTCTGACCGCCTGAGCAGTTCGATGATTCCTGAGGGCGTGGCCGGCACGAAACCGGGCTTTCCTGCGAGCAGCATTCCGAAGCTTGTCGAAGTCAGGCCGTCAACGTCCTTGGCCGGGTCCACGAGGTCCACGAGCCTGTCCGAATCGAGCCCGGCCGGCACCGGCAACTGGACGATGACGCCGGAAACGCTCTGGTCGCGGTTCCACTTCTCAATCTGCGCGGCAAGCTCGGCGAAACCGACCGCTGCGGGGAACCGCGCGACCTGGACTTTGATGCCGGCCTTCTCTCCGGCCCGCGCCTTGCTGTTGACATAGACCTGAGAGGGCTCGAAGTCACCGGCCAGGATGATGCCGAGTCCGGGCTGCCGGCCGAGCTTTTCGACGCGCGCCTTTACCTCGGCCCGCACCGCGCAAGCGACCGCCTTGCCGTCGAGCAGTAGTGCCTGACTCAAGTTGTCCTCACTGGGTTTGCGAACGAAGCGACCGGCGCCATGCGCCGGCTCTCTTGCCGCAAGACTCGGCCCCGCCTCCGTGCCAAGGCGCTGTCCTGATTCGGCCTGGTTGACCTGGGGCGGCCGGTTCTAAAAGCCGCCCGGCGGACGGACTGAGCACACATCAAACACGATGATGCGTCTGTTAGGACCTCCTTAGATGGTCAACTAGATTCTGTCACAAAACAGGGCCGAGGTCAACTGGCGCGGACAGCCCGAAAGCCGGAAAGAGAGCAGCCCGAAAGTCGGCTTCCTCACTCTCCGGCTGCTCCCTGTCCGGCTGTCTGGCTATTTCTCCGGCTCCACCGCGATGAACAGCCGGGCGTCGCCGCGCTTGATTCTGAAGAGTATCGCTTCGCTCTTGTCCGCAAGCTCCAGCACGCGCTTCCGGAAATCCGCGGCATTGGCAATCTTCTGGTCCCCGACCTCGAGGATGATGTCCCCGCGCTGGATGCCCGCGTCCTCGGCCGCGCCGCCCGGGTTCACTTGCTGGACCACCACCCCGCCGGACACGCCGGCCTCATCCCGTTCGTCCTCGGTCAGCGTCCGCACGCCCAGCCCGAGCTTCACCGTCGGCTCGTCGTCCTTCTGCTCGGGCGCGGCGGCCACATCTTCAGGATACTCGATAAGCGTCACCCGCTTGGTTAGCCGCTGCTTGCCTCGCGCGATGGCGAGGCTGACGGTCGTGCCCGGTGCGAACTCGGCCACGACGCGCCGGAACTGGTCCACGTCCGTTATCCCGGTGTCGTTGACTTTGAGGATGACGTCGCCGTCCTCAAGCCCGGCCTTGTCCGCGGGCTGGTCCTTGATGACCTCGCTCACCAAGACGCCCTTGGTGTCCGGCAGCCCCTTGGCCTTACGGATGCCCTCGGTCACCGGCTGGGGCTTGATACCCAGGAACCCGCGAATCACCTTGCCGTGCTTGATGAGCTGGTCGGTCACTGACTGCACCATGTCCACCGGCACCGCGAACCCGATGCCCACGCTCGCGCCCACCGGCGAGCGGATTGCCGAGTTGATACCGATGAGTTCGCCCCGGGCGTTGACCAGTGCGCCGCCCGAATTGCCCGGGTTGATGGAGGCGTCGGTCTGGATGAAGTCCTGATAGGAAGGCCCTTCGGCGAGCGGAATCCCGGTCCGGCCCTTGGCCGAAATCACGCCCACGGTCACCGTGCCCTCGAGCCCGAATGCGTTGCCGATGGCAATCGCCCAGTCTCCGACCTTGATGTCCGAGGCTTTGCCCATCCGCACCGCGGTCAGGGGTTCGGGCGAAGTCACCTTGAGCACCGCCAGGTCGGTCTTCGGGTCCTTGCCCACCACCTTGACGTCCTTGGCCGGAATCTCGGTATTGTCCGACAGCTTGATGGCAATCTTGTCGAAGTCGTTTACGACGTGATTGTTCGTGACGATGTACCCGGCCGGGTCAATAATCACGCCCGAGCCGAGCGCTGCCCGGCTCTGCTCCGGGATTCCCGGCATACCCTCGAAGAAGCGGCGGAAGAACTCGTCAAACGGCCCGCCGCCGAATTCCGGGGTCTGCTGCTGGCCCCTGGTTGACACCGTCTTCTCAGCCGAAATGCTCACCACCGCGGGCATCACCGCCTGGGCCACGCTTACAAACGGACTCTCGCCTGCCTGGGTCAGTGTTGCGTACCCGCCCGACTGCGCGCTGGCCGGCCGCGCGCCGCACGACAGCGCGCCGGATACGACCATCCCGATGACGAAAGCTACCAGCACCGCGGGCGCGACAATCGCGCCGACCAGGCCAAGTGAAACCTTATGTTTCATCGCTACTCCTTTGTGGACTGAATATTAGCTGATTAGACGCCCCGGCGCACCTTCGGGTTTCCCGCCGGCGACGATGAAATCCACGCCCGCCGCCGCGTCGCAGAGCGCGAGGAAGGAGACTTCGCGCTTGAGCGCCGCGTCAACCTGGCGCTTGAGCTGCCGGACGCACCGCTCCGCATCCTCGAACCCGACCTTGCGCAGCTCCTTCTCGCCCTTCCCGTGCAGTTCGAGCACCGAGCCCAGCGCGTCGGTCACCATCTGGATGCGCGGGTTGCTGGAGCGGAACTCGTATATCAGCCCGCCCCGCTGGGTGCGCAGGCTGTCGGCCAGGTTGCCGATTGCCTCGGCCGCTTCGGAGTCTGACAGGTCGCTGAGCCGGGTCCGGACAAGCCGCATGAGCGCAAGCCTCAGGTTGTGCATGAAGTCGTTCATCTCATACTCGACCATCGGGTCCCCGGCCAAATCCAGCAGCCGCTCGATTGAGCGCAGCCGCGCCTGGGTGTAGATGCCGCACGTCATCGGGCAACTGATGGTCCGGCCCCGGCCCTTGCCGCAGCACAGCGAACATATCCCGGCCGAGAGCGCCGGACACTGCCGGCCGGCCTGCTTCGAGCAGAGAATGCACTTCATCGCTGAATCATATCGCCCGCCCCCGCCGGCGCAAGCCTGGTGGGGTTCCCGACGTTTCTTGACACCCGGGCCGCGGTTTCTATAGTGATTGCGGTATGCAGCGAATCGTCCCTGACAAGGGACGCAAGAAAGGAGCTCACGCATGAAGAAACTGATTCTGCTGTCGGCCCTGGCCTTGTTCTGCATCTCGGCGACGGGCTGCGGCGCGATGATCGCGATGGGTGGCGGCGGCCTCTTGTACCAGGACACCAAGACTCCGTCTCCCGCGGTCGCCTATCATGGCGCGACTTCGAACAGCATGGGCAAGATGGGGACCGCTTCCTGCTCGTCAATCCTCGGCCTTCTGGTGACCGGCGACGCCAGCCTGGAAGCTGCGATGAAGAGCGGCGGCATCACCAAAGTCCATCACATTGACCAGCAGGTGACGAACATCCTCGGCATCATCGCGACCTACAAGGTCATCGTCTACGGCGAATAGACCACCGACCTACTACAGGGCAGGCTCCGGCCTGCCCTTCTCTTTGAGGAGCACAAGCCCAAGCTCAGGCACAGACAGCAGAACACCGAGCCGGCGTTCGTCCTCCTGGTCTCTTCCCCTCCTCACTTTGTCACTTTGTCACTCTATCACTCTATCACTTTGTCACTCGGTCACTTTCTCACTTCGTCCCTCTATCCCTCTCTCCCTTTATCTCTCTCCCCCTTTCTGCTATCATTCGCCCATGAACCCGCTCATCTTCCGCGAATACGACATCCGCGGCATCGCTGATACCGAACTGCCTGACGATGAGGTCTTCCTTCTGGGCCGGGCTTTCGCCACTTATGCCCGGCGCCACGGCGCTGACCGCTGCGTGCTGGCCCGGGACGTGCGCCTGTCCGGCCCGCGCATCCAGCGCGCGGTCTCAGACGGCATCCGCGCGTCCGGCCTGTCGGTCATTGACATCGGCGTGGTGCCGACCCCGGTCTTCTACTTCTCGCTATTCCACCTCGACACGCCGGCCGGCCTGATGGTCACCGCGAGCCACAATCCGCCGAAGTACAACGGGTTCAAGGTCGCTCTCGACCGCACGACCATCTATGGCGAGGAAATCCAGAACCTGCGCCGGCTGCTTGAGTCCGGCAAGTTCGACGAAGGCGCGGGCAGCCTGGCCGAGACCGACGTTGTCCCGGCCTATGTCGCGGTCCTGCGCTCCAAGGTCAAGGTGCCGTCCGCGCTCGACGTGGTATTCGACCCGGGCAACGGCACTGCCGGCATCCTGCTCGAACGGCTGTTCGCCGGCACCAGGGTCAACCCGACCTACTTGAACCTTGAGCCGGACGGCAACTTCCCGGCCCACGTGCCTGACCCGACCGTGCCCAGGTACGTCGAGCAACTCATCGAGATGGTCCGCTCGCGCGGCGCGAACTGCGGCATCGGTTATGACGGCGATTCGGACCGCATCGGCGCGATAGACGAGACCGGCGCGATGGTGTACGGCGACAAGCTCTTGGGAATCTGCGCCAAAGAGGTCATCGAGCGCAAGCCCGGGGCCAAGGTGGTGTTCGAGGTAAAGTGCTCGCAGGGCCTGGTCGAGTATCTTGAATCTCTCGGCGGCACGCCGGTGATGTATAAGACCGGCCACACGCTCATCAAGGCCCGGATGAAGGAACTGGACGCGCCGCTGGCCGGCGAGATGTCCGGCCACATGTTCTTCCGCGACGAGTATTACGGATACGACGATGCGCTCTACGCTTCCCTGCGCCTGCTCCGGGTCATCGCCTCCTCAGGCCGGAAGCTGTCCGAACTGGCGGCCGAAATACCGAAGTACTATTCGACCCCGGAAATCCGCGTATCCTGCCCGGACGAGCTCAAGTTCAAGGTGGTTGACGAACTCCGCGAGCATTTCCGCAAGAGCCACCAGGTGATTGACATTGACGGCGCGCGGGTGGTTTTCCCTGACGGCTGGGGCCTGGTGCGCGCGTCAAACACCGGGCCGGTGCTGGTCCTGCGCTTCGAGGCCCGCACGCCGGAGCGGCTGCCCGAAATCAGGCAGGAGTTCTACGACCTGCTTGCCCGGTACCCGCAGGTCAATCTGGCGGAATCCCATGCATAGGAGCCGGAAAGCCTGAAAGCCGGACAGCCTGAGAGCCGGAAATCGGAACCGCCCGTCTGTCAGGCTGCTCCCTCTCGTGCTGTCAGGCTTCTTCTGCACGACGCCAAGTCCTGCATAGACCGGTTTCGCCTGCTGGAGCAGGGCGAGCGGGTCGTGGTCGGAGTCTCAGGCGGCAAAGACAGCCTGTGCCTGCTGTCGGTGCTGTCTGAGATGAACCGCCGCCTGCGCCGCGAATGGGTAGTCCTGCCGGTACACATAGACCCTGGGTTCGCAGGCTGGCGCGCCGAGCGGGTCATCCGAGCCTGCCGTAAACTCGGGCTCGAGTGTTCAGTCCGCCGCCTCGACCTGCCACCAACAACTGACCGCTGCTACTCCTGCGCCCGGGCAAGGCGCAAGGCGCTGTTTCAGACCGCCGCGGAACTGGGTGCGAAGAAGGTCGCGCTCGGGCATCACCTCGAAGACGTAAACGAGACCTACCTGATGAACCTCCTGATGACCGCGTCCGGCGCCGCGTTCCTGCCCAGACAGGACCTGTTCAGCGGTCGAATAGCGCTCATCCGGCCCCTGTACTATGCGTCCCGGCCCCAGATTGAGCGATACCTGCGCTCCGCCGGAATCCGGCCCGCGCGCAGCCGGTGCCCATTCGAGCATAAGGGAACGCGACTGGTTGTGCGGAGGTTCCTCGAACGCCTGTATCATCAGGACCTTCGCATCCGGACCAACCTGTTCTGGGGAATCCACAACCCGAAACCCGAGTATTTACCCCGAAAGAAATCTTGAAACCATTTGGAACCTTCTGCGTCTAACTAATCGGGACGGAATAGGAAAGCATCTCTGCCTCCTTCGCTGTTGAGCCGAACCCGAAAGGGTTCGGCTCGCAGCTTCTACTGATTTCGGCGCTCCTTCTTTGGTCCCTTACGTCCCTCTGGTCCCTTTCCTCGCCTGCAAACCATCCCCCCGCTCCCGCGTCATAACTATCAACAACGCAAGGACACGCATCTAGCCTCCTTTGCTCTCGAAGAACGGGCCGGCGCAAGCCGGCCCGCTCCCTTTCCGCCGTTTCAGCTCTTCAGCTTCTCATCTATTCAACTTCGGCTATCTGCTAATGACGACCTTCTGTCTCGCGACCTCATCCCCGGCCGCAAGCGCGAGGAAGTAAACCCCGTTCGGCAACCGGTCTTCCGCGACCCCGGCGAGGTTCCAGCTTACTCTGTACCGTCCCGGCTCCTGCCGCTGCCGGACCAGCGTCGCAACCTGCCGGCCGCAGTAGTCGAGCGCCGTCAGCCTGACCTCGGCCCCTGCCGGCAGCGCATAGCTAATCCGCGCCTGGTCCCGCACCGGGCTCATGCAGCGCATGTCGAACCGCTCCAGCCCCGGGGCTTTGCCCGGCTCGGCAATGCCGACCCGAAACCCGTGGTTCCAGAATCCGAGCACTGCCCGGTAATCCGCGCTTGCCAACTGGCTTGACGCCACGCTCTGGGCCAGGCTGAACTGGCACTGATACCCGGCCGACGTCACCCGCTTGCCTGCCCCGTCCAGCACGTTGGCGACCAGGGTGTAGCTCTGGGCCATCGCGCCCGCGGTCAGCAGCGCCACCAGAACTGCCGCGCGTTTCACTGTCCACCTCCGAACACCCGGAAGTCGAACTCAGCATCTGCCCCATCCGGCCCGACCAGCTCAAACCAGCCCTCATGCTTCTTCACCACCACCGGCACCGGCTCGCCCCCGGTCTGCTGCACGAACACGTAATACCTGCCCCTGGCCGCGCCCAGCTCGACCCTTGCCCGGCCGCTCTCAAGCCGCACCGAGCCGAACTCGCCAACCGGCTGCCTCGGTGTCCACTGCCCGCCGTACCACGTCAGCACGTCGCCTGAGCTGGGCGATGAGGTGGACACGCCCCGGCCCTGGAGCCCGATAACCGACACGTCGGTCATCGGCCCGTCCAAATCACCGGCCGGCTGCCTCGGCTCCCAGCGGCTCGAATTCCACGTCAGCACGTCGCCGGTGTAGGGCGAGCTGTTGTACACCTGTCTGCCCTGCAAGCCCGTCACCGTGATGTCCGAAATCTCGCCATCCACGTCACCGGCCGGCGCAAGCGGCTGCCAGCGCGAGCCGTCATACGACAACACGTCAAAGTCATAGGGCGTGGTCGTGGAAATCTCCCTGCCTCTCAGCCCGCCGACCACGAAGTCGTCCGGCATCCCGGTCACGTCTCCGCCGGCCTCAACCGGCTGCCAGTACGGCCAGTCGTATACAAGAAGGTCCCCGTCGCTCGGACTGGTGCTTGAGATTTCCTCTCCCTGCAGACCGACCACGGTCGGGTCCGGGTAATCGCCGGACAGGTCTCCGCCTGCCGGCCCGCTCACGCCGCCGCCTGCCGAATCCGGCAAAGGCTGCCACGCCGAGCCGTTCCACTTGATAACATACCCCTGGGCCGCGCCTGCGCCTGAGAGCTTCGGCATCGTCACCGCTCCGTCGGCAACCTCACTCGTGCCGACGCCCGGGGAGAGCGGCCGCTCCACGTTCCCGGCCCGGAACGAATACCCGACGCTAGACAGCTCGACCCTTGGCGAGAGCGCCTGGCCTTCGACCACCAGCTCAAGCTGTCTTGATGTCCCGGTCTCAAACACGCTGTCCGGTATCGCGTTCACCGCGCCCAGCACCACCGCAAACAGCCCGGTCCTGACCGTGCACTGCCTTGCCTCCTGCCATACCACGCTCGCGCCCCGGTACACCCGGAACTCCATCGCTTTCACGCCCTCGACCGGCGAGCCGCCCGCGTCGGCGAGATACCCCTGCAGGTTCATCCTGCCCGGCACCGCGTCATGCTCGACCCGCACCGTCCCGACGCCGGCCCAGAGCCACGCCGCAACCGCCAGCAATGCCAATACGTATTTCATGTCTATCTCCTACTTCTGCTTCGCGTCAGCGCGCGCCTTTAGAGCGCGGACCGGCGCGTGCTCAAGCCGCCGGAGCCCGTCCGGAAACCGCAGGTTCTCATGCCCCTTCCAGTGCCCGAGCACCCGAAAGCTGAACTCGGCATTGCTTCTGCCCTGCGCCAGCTCATACACGTCGAACCCGCGCGTGTCGGTCTTCACGTACACGCCGTTGCACTCCTCATTCGCCTGCACGAACACCGCAAGCGGATGCGCGGCGTCCACCGTGATGCAGTCTGAAAACAAGGGCTCAAGCTCCACCCGGCAATGGCCGCTAGAAAGCCTTGCCCGGCCGCAATCCTCAAACCACGGCTCAGGCATCTCAGGCGCGAACAGGCTCTTGTCCCCGGCGCGCGTGTTCATCGTGGTCGCGACCAGGCCCGCTCCGCCGATCTTGTAGTCGTCCCCGCCCACGTTCGCCGCGACCCAGGCAAACCCGCCGTTCGGCTCAGCGAAGTATCCGCCGCCCCTGTCTCCGGACGAATTCGCGCAATACCCGAACGCGCCGATGACCGTGCCGGTGAATGCCCCGCCCGAACCTTCGAGCAGATACTGGCCCGCCTCACCATTGCCCGCGCCGATTGCGCCGGTGCCGGACGCGTCCAGGTTCGCGCCGAACAGCCCACACCCGTCCGCATAGTCAACCTGGCCCGCAGCCCCGGCAAACTGCCCGAACCCGACAACGCCCACGCCGTCGGTCTGCTCGTTCGTGCCGGTCACACCGGCCCAGTCCGAAGCCTCGGACTCGCCATAGGTCCCTGAGCAGTACGTGCCGCCCGAACCATAGATGCCCGGCGCGTCCGCCTGGGACGAAATGCCGGTGAACTGGCTCGCCTGGCCCGCGCCCGACAACATGAAGTTCGCATCTTGCTCCGCGTCCGCCTGGTTCACGATGTACCGGCCGTCCGAGTATGCGGTATCGAGCCGAACCGAACCGGTCGCGGTAATCGGGTTCGGCGTACAAACCACTCCCCGGGCCTGGCTCACCGAAGTCACCCCGCCGCCCGAGCCGCCGCCGGCTGAATCGTCCCTCGGGGCCCAGGCCGAGCCGGTCCACTTGATAACCTGGCCGGTGCTCGCGCCGGATTGGGCGATTTTCGCCATCCCAACCGCGCCGTCGGCAATCTCGGCCTCGGCCAGAGCGGGCGTAATCGGCCGGTCAATCCCGCCGGTC
>Ga0116202_10001793_pt1 | contig 12604 bp, 3 predicted proteins | sample LakKivw325mmetaG_FD_94479 | JGI IMG/M metagenome (GOLD analysis project Ga0116202, IMG submission 94479) | Anoxic lake water microbial communities from Lake Kivu, Rwanda to study Microbial Dark Matter (Phase II) - Lake Kivu water 325m metaG | ecosystem: Environmental > Aquatic > Freshwater >...
CGCCTCCCTCGCGGGACAGCGGCTCTTCCTGCGCTTCGAGGGCGTGAAGTACACGGCCACGGTGCGGTGCAACGGCCAGGAAGTGGGCCGTCACATGGGCGGCTACGAGCCCTTCGAGTGCGAGATCACGCGCGTCGCGAAGGTCGGCGCCCAGAACACCGTCGAGGTCCTCGCGGGAAGCTGGCATCAGCTCTGCGCTGACCCCGAGGCCGTCGCCGAGCTCGGCCTCGGCCGCGACGGCATCGAGGCCGCCCGCGACCAGATCCTCTATCCCATCGGCTCGCACAGCACCATGGGCATCTGGGCACCGGTCTCCCTCGAGGCGCGCGCCGAGGTTTACATCGAGGATGTCTACATCGTCCCGTCCTTCCGCAAGCGCACCCTCACCGTCGAGGCGACGGTCAGGAACCTGTCGCCCCAGAACGCCCGCTTCTCCCTGCGCCAGCAGGTCCTGCGCGACGCCAAGAGCCTGCTGGCCCTGCCCGAGCGCGCGGGCGAGGTAGCCGCGGGCGACGCCGCCGTCCTCCGCTGCGAGGCGAAGTGGGACGATCCGCCCCTGTGGTGGCCCCACGATCCCGTGCTGCTGCAGTTCCAGTGCGACCTGCAGAGGGAGGGCGGCCTCGCCGACCGCAAGACCGAGAGCTTCGGCTTCCGCGAGCTGTGGACCGACGGCCCGCTCTTCGTCCTCAACGGCGTCCCCATGCACATGCTCGCCAGCGCCACCCACCCGCTCGGCTACACGCGCGAGATCGCCGAGCGCACCTACCAGTACTGCCGCGAGGGCAACGTCAACGCCTTCCGCCTCCACGCCCAGCCCTGGGGCAAGGCCTGGTACGACGTGGCCGACGAGACCGGCATGTTGATCATGCACGAGAGCGCCGTATGGTGCTTCGTCAACTCCTACGCCCTGGGCGACGAGCGCTTCTGGCGGAACTACGCCGACCACGTGCGGGCGCAGATCAAGCTTCACCGCAACCGCCCCAGCCTTTACGCCTGGAGCCTCGAGAACGAGGTGTTGCACTGCGGAGGCTCGCGCGTGCCCGAGACCGAGGAGCGGCTCGCCCAAATGGCGGCCGTGGCCCGCGAGGTGGACTCCTCGCGCCTCATCAACTACGACGGCGACGAGGACCCGGGCGGCGCCGCCGACATCATCAACCTGCACTACCCGCACGAGTTCCCTGCCAACCGCCTGTACCCCAACACCTGCTGGTGGCTCGATACACCCACGGCGGTCACGGGCTGGCCGCGCCGCGAGTGGCTCTGGAGCCGCCGCAAGCCCCTCTACATCGGCGAGTACCTCTGGGAGCCTTCCAACACGCCCGATCCCTATTCGCTCTTCCACGGCGATGAGGCCTACACGGACCTCGACGGCTACCGCGAGGCCGCCAAGGCCGCGGCCTACCGGTACCAGATGGAGGGCTACCGCGCCCAGGGCATGAGTGGCGGGTGTCCCTGGAACATCTTCGCCCCCGAGCCCGACAACGCCATGTACCGCGCCTCGACCCTGGCCTATCGCCCTCAGTGCGCCATCATCAGGGAGTGGGACACGGCCTTCTACCCCGGGCAGACGGTCGAGCGCAGCATCACCTTCATCAACGACGTGCTGCGTCCCGCCAAGCTCAAGGCCTCGTGCTTCTGCTCGCTCGGCGGGCGCGAATCCTCGCGCGTCGAGAAGCTGCTGGAGATGGCCCCGGCCGAGATTCGGCACGAGCCCCTCCGCCTGACCGTGCCCGAGGCGCCCGAGCGCACAGCCTTCGACATGGTCTTCACCCTCGAGGAGGGCGGCCGCGAGGTGTTCCGTGAGGTGAGGCCCTGCTGGGCGGTACCGGCCGAGCCCGCGCCCACGGCCGACTTCTCCGGCCTGTGCGTCTACGACCCCGACGGCGGGCTCACGCCGATCCTCGCCAAGCTCGGCCTTCCCGCCACCGCCGTGAAGGGCCTCACCGACCTTCCCGCCGCGGCCCGGTGTCTGGTCATCGGCGAGAAGGCCTTCCAGGCCCCGGGCGACGCCGGCGAGACCGTGATCGGCGCCGTGGACGACGGCCTGGAGGCCGTGGCGGCCTTGCTCAACCGCGGCGGGCGTGTGGTCGTCCTCGCCCAGCAGTACTTCGCCGCCTGGCTGCCTGCCTCCCTGATGGACGACGGGAGCACTCTCGCCTTCCTTCGCCGTCCGATCCACCCGCTGGTGGCCGGGGCCGAACCGGGCGACTTCAGCCTTTGGGGCCCCGATCACCTCGTCAGCCACAGGGACATCGTGCGTCCCGAGCGCGGGCCGGCGAGGGTCATCGTGGACGCCGGCGGCGCCGGTCTGGACCGCGTGCTGCTCATGGAAGTCCCGGCCGGCCCGGGCGCCTACGTCTTCTGTCAGCTCCCGGTGGTCGAGAAGTACGGCCGGACGCCCCTGGCGCGACGCACGCTGCACCGTCTGCTGGCCTATGGCGTGGGCCTTCCGTCCGCCGCGCCCCGGCCTCTGGCTGTCCTCGCGGAGGACGGCAAGCTCCCCGGCCTGCTCAAGGCCTTCGGCGTGACCGTCGCCGAAGACGGCGCGGCCTGGGCCGACCTGGCCGCGCTGCTCGTCCAGGGCGACCATCCGGCGGCCCTCCGCCAGAAGGACGCCCTCGCCCGCTGGGTTGAGTCCGGGGGCCTGGTATGGCTGCACGGCCCCAGCGCGCAGTACCTCGAGGCTCTGGGCCTGGCGCGCGAGGCAGCGGTCTGGACCCCCGAGGCCACGGCGCCGGTACGCGCGGCCCGCAACGAAGGGCTCGTGGGGGGCCTGCGCAACGAGGATCTCTACTGGCTCAGCACCCTTCGGCCGCAGGATTACGCCAACTGGGCGCTGGCGCCGGACATCACGAACCATGTCCTCCGTCCGGGCCTGGCGAGGGCCACCGCCATCGAGATCCCCGCGGACCAGCTCGACAACTCACAGGTCGCCATCACCCGACGCACGCCCGAGGGCATCCTGCTGGCGACGCGCGGCACTATTACGGCGCCCCTCTCGATCCCCACGGCCCGCCGCTATGTCATCGGTATCCTCGCCGGCGGCACGCCCATGGGCGGCATCTACCCCGCCTACTCGGTGTCGGTAGACGATACCTACGTCGGCGGCTTCATGGCAGGCGGCCGCGAGCCGGCCCTCTACACGGTCAGCGGCGAGCTCCCCGCGGGCGAGCACGAGCTACGCGTGAGCTTCGTCAACGATGCCTCATCGCCGGAGGAGGACAGGAACGCGCTGGTCGCGGGCGCTTGGGTTGCCCCGGCCCTGCCCTGGCCCGAGCAGATCGTGCCCCTCACCGACCCGGCGGCGCTCTACCTCGTCCAGCGCGGCAAGGGGGCCTTCCTCGTGGACGGCGTCAGTTGGGACAATCCGGGCCCCAATGCCGCCAGGGCCTCGCGCTTGGTCTGCACGCTTCTGACCAACGCCGGCGTCGAGATGAGCGGCGCGAAGCGCGGCACGATCGTCTCCATGGCCGGCTTCACGCTCGACCCCGAGGCGACGCATGTCCGGCACGAGCCCGCCGGCGGCCTCTACCTGGGCGACTCGGCTTGGGCCGAGGGCCCGCTCGTCTTCGCTGAGAGCGGACGATACACGATCGTCCTCGAAGCCAGGGGCACCGAGGCCGCCGGTGCCTTCCCGGAGATCGAGGTATCCCTGGACGGGACGGTCGTGAGCGCTCAGGAGCTCGTCTCGGCGGGCTGGCAGGACCTGGCCTTCCCGCTCGACGTCACAGCGGGGCGTCACATTGTGCGCCTGCGCTTCACGAACGATTACTACGACCCGGCCGCGCAGATGGACCGCAACCTCTGGATCCGCAGGCTGGCCGTAGCCCGTGAGGCGGGCTAGGGGCCCGCTACCCGGTGCTGGGGCGTGTCCCGGCCTTGCGGGGTCTTCTCGTGACCGGCGACGAGAGCACCTTTGAGGGAAGGGGGAGGAGGCCGCGCAGCGGGCGACGGGGGGAGGGAACTTGCGGCGCCGGGCAAGTTCCCTCCCCCCGTCCTGGGGTTATACTGCCTCACGCCTCCAGCAGCACCGTGGCTATCTGCCACGGCCTCAGGGCGAGGGTCAGCCTCGCGCCGCTGAGGGCCGCCCCGCCCTCCGCGGGCTCGAGGTTGAAGTCGGTGCGCGCCGCGCGGCTGAAGGCCCTGGGAAGCTCGACGACGGCCTCCGTCGCCTCGCCCGCCGACTCGTACACCCGAAGCACATAGCCCTCGGCCGGGCGGTAGAAGGCCGAGAGGCGCACGGACGATGGCGCGAGGGTCACCTGATCTGCCCCCGCCACCTCCCGCTCCGAGCTCGGCCCAAGGGGCTTCACGGCCTGCAGGGGCACCCGCAGGCGGTCCGACTGGCCGCACACGTCCGCGGCCTTCCAGTCTCCATCGTGCACGATCAGCCGATGGCGGAACGCGTGCCAGCCCAGGGCCATGCGCTCCTTGGTGACCCAGCGCTCCCAGCCCTCTTCCACGTCCCGCAGCGGCGTGAAGAGCAGGTGCCGCAGGCATCCCCGCTCGGCGTCGTAGGTCCAGTACTTGTCCCCGTCGGCCGTGATCAGCGCCACGCCCTTCTCCCCGTCGCTCACCGACGCCCAGCTCCGCGCCCAGAACTGGTGCTTGCGGAGCCGCTCGATGTTCTGATAGCCCGCCGGCAGGTCCATGGCGTAGGGCTCGTCGCGCAGGTCGCGAGGCTCCACGCCGAAGGGTATGTCCACGTGCATCTCCCCGCGCAGCGGCAGGTCGAAGCACAGTGCGAAGAAGCCGTTGGCCCCGGCGCAGAAGACCCGCGTCAGGAAGTCCACGTGCCGCGCGCCGCTGTCGAGTGTCACATCCTGCCTCACTCTATGCCCGTGGAACTCGCACTCCCAGCGGTACACCCAGCGCGCCGGGCCCGTCAGCACCCACTGTCCCTGTCCCGTCTGGCCCGACAGCTCCCCGGTGATCGGCCCGACGTGCAGCACCCCCGGCCCCATCTCGAAGAGCCGGCAGTCGCCCACGCAGGACCCCAGCGGCGCCTCCCACTCCAGGCCCGTGCCCAGGTCCGTGATGTGCTGCAGGCCACGCCCGGACAGCCGCAGCACGAGGGCCCCATTGTCAATCACGTCGCCCTCCGGCGGCTGGAGCGGTTCCGGCAGTGGGCCGTCACCGACGCGGTACACGGCGCACCCCATCGCCGGTACTCGGGCCTTGAACACCAGCGGCGCCTCGAAGATGGCTCCCGCGTGCGGCGGGCCGATGGGCTCGCCCAGTTGCACGGGCACCTCGCGGCCGTCCCCGTCCCACACCCGGTGCCCGCCCGAGTCCAGGCGAGGCTGCACCCACGGCACCTCGACGATCTCCTCTCGCGGATAGGGGAGAGGGTTGAAGAGCACCAGGGGGCGCAGGTCCCCCCACTGGCGCCCCACGCCGGACAGACGCGCCACGGCCTTCTCCGTCTCTTCCCGTGCCTCGCGCAGCGCGTACCGCGCCCTGCTATTCAGCCAGTCCCAGTCGCGCGTGAAGGCCCACTGTTGCGCGTGGGAGATCACCCGCACGGCCTCGGTCCACAGCTCCTCGAGCCGCTCCGGCCCCGCCACGTCCTCCACGCCCGCCAGTTCGGCCAGCGCACAGGCGCGCTCGGCGATGACCAGGGCCGTGTCCAGCTCCTGGCGCAGCCGCCACAGCCCCCGCTCGCCGTGCCAGCCGCTGTTGTAGGCCACGTCCACCTGGTCCACCACGCCCTCCCAGACCGGCAGGTCCTCCCGCTCCAGCCGCGCGCGGTACTCGTTGGGCGTGGCGAAGACCATGCGGCTCTGCTCGCGCTCGTTCCACACGCGCACCAGGTCCACGATGGGCAAAAGCCGCTCCGGGCCCCAGTCGCGCAGAGGGCGCGCGTCGTCCATCCCCTGCGCCACCCACCAGGTCCGCGTCGAAGAGCAGTCCATCGAGTGGCCCACCTCGCCCCCCAGAAGGCGCTCGACCGCCTCGTCCCAGCGCTCCTCGAAGTCCTCCAGTATCACGCCCCCCAGCGGCGCAACCAGCCCGCCGTACACCCCCCGTGAGGTCATCAGCTCCGTGCCGTCCAGCCCGCGCCACAGAAAGTCACGCGGCACGCCCTTGTACGAGAAGGCCGAGTCCGACCGCCAGCCCCGGTACATCAGCCCACCGGCCAGCCGCACGATCTGCGGCATCTGGCTGTGTCCCAGGCCCACGTCCGGGCAGGCCATGACGCTCAGGTCGGCCTCGGGCGCGAACCGCCGGTACGCCTTGCGCCCCAGGATCATGTTGCGCAGGAAGCTCTCGTCGCCACAGGCCACGGGTCGCGGGCTCGTCAGCGTGAAGGCCTTCACGCCCATCTGGCCGGAGTTCAGCCTCTGGCCCAGCTCCTCGGCGCGGTCCGGGCAGCGTTCCAGGAAGGGCTGCACCTGGTCTATCCACGGCTCGAGGCAGAAGCGGAACTCCTCGTGGTCGCGCATCAGGTCCAGGGCCTCGGCGGTGCTCACCGCGTAGCGTTCCTCGTGCCACTCGCGGTGATGGGTCCACGAGAAGTCTGGGTGGCAGTAGGGCACGATGCACAAGGTGCCGCCGGCGGCCTTCCGCCGCAGGTCCTGAGGGCTGTCACTCATCGCTCGATCCGCTCCCCGCGGTCCTGGGTGGCGCGTGCCTTCCCCGCGATGGCCGACGGCCCTTCCCGCGCGCCTACCCGCCCAGTAGCTCCCACACCACCACACCCATCTGGTACCCGGCGTATCCGGCCGACGTGCTGGCGTAGTACGCCGTCAGGATCGTGCCGTCCGCAAGCTGCACGCTACTGGGGTAGCCCAGGTCCCCGCCCGTGGCGCTCAGGTCCACGATCCGCAGCGCTCCGCCCCACTCCTCGCCGTCCTCGGAGCCGAACAGGACCCTGACGCCCTGCTCGCCCGGCCGGCGGTCGCCGTAGGTGAGCAGCACCCGCCCGTCGGCCAGGCGTTGCAGATGCGCCGGATGCTGGCCCGCCTCGCTGAGGGGCCCCGCGTCTCGCCAGGTCGCCCCGTCGTCGTCGGAGCGCCAGAGCAGCAGCCGCCCGTCCCCGTGGGTCCGAGCCGCGGCGATCCAGGCTCCGCCGCCGAGGTGCAGCAGTGCCGTCTCGTTGATGCCTTCCCCGATGACCACGGGCTCTCCCCACGTCCTGCCGTCATCCCCGCTGCGCAAGAGGTACGTGCGCCGTGTCTCGCCGCCGGCCGCGTAGCACGCCATGCGCAGCGCCCCGTCGCCTCCGGCCACGATGTCCCCGTAGGGAATGTAGACCTGGCCTGTCGGCGCCTCGGGAAGCTCACTCGTGGCTTGCCACGTCCGGGCGCCGTCGCTCGACCGGCAGACGAGCGCGGGGAAGAAATCCCGGAACCGTCCCGGGTCGCGGTAGCCGCTGGCCACTACCACCAGGTCCCCATCGGCCGCGAGGCCCGCCGCGACGTTCATGCGGTTGAAGTCGGGGCCCGGTCGCGCGGCGGCCATCCCGCGCTTCTCCCATGTCCGGCCGCCGTCGCTGCTCGCCCAGCAGTCCACATCGCCCGGCAGGCCCCCATGGCTGGGCTGGTTGAAGATCGTCGCCACGACGTCGCTGCTGGGCAGCAGCGTGAGATTCGGCCACGCGCAGACGTCCCTAATGGCCACCGCCGAGTGCAGGACCTTCAGGCTCTCTTGGTCGGCCACGGCTATCCCACCTTCCAGCATTATGGCGGCGAGAAGCACACCGGCCGCCCTGGCGGCCCTGCCCTCGCGCCTCGCACCGCTGGCGCTCGCGCTCTTCAAGCCCATCGCGCCCCTGTCACTGCAGCAGCTTCTCCAGCTCGCCCGCAGGCCGCCCGGACACGAGGTAGACCATCGTGTCGCCCAGGGCCTCGCCTTCGGCCAGGGCATTGCCAAAGAGGTCCCTGGCCTCGACGCCGTCGGCTCGCGGGACCCGATACTCGCCGTGCCCCGGCTTCCCCGACAGCACGGCCACCGACCGCGACCCGTCCTTCGCCTCGAAGAGGTACGCGTACACGTCCTCGCGCACCGCGACGCCCTTCACGAACCTCGTATCCTCCAGGTGCCAGGCCAGAATCCCGTGCGCGGCGCCGCTCGGGTGCAGATACCCCTCGGGGGTTACAATCACCCGCCAGTTGGACATGCCGTCCAGCGAGTGCTGCGCATGCATGGAGTACAGGAACAGCTTCTGCACGCCCTGCCCGAGCACCGCGACCACGTACCGGCACAGCCTGTCGGCCGTCTCGACCACGTCCTCGGTGTTCTCGAAGGGCAGCGTATGCTTGTAGAAGCCCGGCCCGATGGTATCCCGCGCGGCCGAGCCTTCGGTCATCCAGACGGGCTTGGGCAACTTCCCGAAGCGCTCCGCGATGGCTCCGGTCGCCGTCTGGAAGCCCTGCTCGACGACGTCCCCCGGGTAGCCGGGCTTGCCGCCGATGTACTGGTGGTAACAGACGACGTGGCAGAAGTCCATCCCGCCGCCCTCTACGACGCCGCGCGTCCACTCGGCCGCGCCGATACTCGTCGCCCCGCCGCCTCCGGTGGTGGAGTTGACGCCCAGAATCGTGATGCCGGGGTCCACGGCCTTGGCGGTCTCGAAGGCCGTGCGCATCAGGCGAACGAAGTCCTCCTGCGGGTGTTCGCTGGTCACGTACCCTCCCCGGTCCGTCTTGGTCTCGTCGTAGGCCACGGCCCACCAGGAATAGATCCACGGCTCGTTCCAGACGTCGTAGGCATCAATGACGCCGCGATAGCGCTCGCACACCGTCCGCACATAGTTGGCGTAGTCCTCCATGCGCTTGGGCTGGTAGTAGCGGTCGAAGTAGCCGTTGTGCGCCTTCCCGGGGTAGTAGCTGGCCCACTCCGGCGCCGTCCCCAGTTCGCCCAGGATCTTCACGTGGTCCCGCCGGAACCGCTGCAGCTCCTTGTCGCGGAAGGTCCACTTCCCCGGCTCGCGCTCCAGCCACCACCATCCCAGGTACTCCAGCCCCGCGTCGTGCAGCCGCGTCCAGTTCGCCCCGATCGCCTTGAGCATCAGGTTGTGCCGCGTCGTCGAGTTCGTGTGCACCCCGAAGGGCGACTCGGGCGCATCCTTGCCCCAGTATCGCGGCCGCGGCAGCCGGTACACCACGATCTCGTTGTACGTGCTTACCTGCTCGCCCTGGCCGTCCTCGACCCACGCCTCGACCCGGAAGGGCCCAAAGGGCCTGGCCGGGAACACGTCGTAACGCAGCGTCCCCGTGGCCGGCAGGGCGGCGAGCGGGATCGCCTCCAGCTCCTTCTCCTCGCCGTACACATTGACGGCCCTGCAGCGCAGCCGGGCGCCCGCCGCCTCGCCGGTCACGCAGTACGCCACCTGTGCCGGCTCATCCTCGAACTGCACCCGCGCGGCCGCGGCGTCCGAGGCCGGACACGCCAGCGACACCTCGCACGGGCGCTGCGACTGATAGGCCGTCGGCTCCGTCCCCGGCTCCACCTGCAGCCCGTCCATCCAGAACGTCTGGTCGTTCCCGATACGCAGGCTGTAGGCCCGGGCCATGAGGTTGGGGTCGAAGGTGACCTGCGCCCGCTGCCAGTCCTCGCCGCCGGTGAGCGCTGTCGCCTGGCTCGCCATCTGCCGCCCGTCGCAGAACACCGTGATCCGCAGCTCACCCGCGCCCTTCGCGTACAGGCTCGCGACGTGGGGCTGGAAGCCCAGCAGCACCCCGAAGGGCGCCGACACGAGCGTCATGGCCTCCTGCGTCGTGACTCGCAGCGCGGGAGCGCCGCTGGGGCCCGGCGTCTGTGGATCGGGCTCGATCTGCACGTCATCCCCGTCCGAGTTGTCCCTGCCCAGCGCCCATCCGCTCTGCAGTCCCAGCGGGAAGCGCGATACGTTCACCAGGTTCCCGGGGCCGCGCTCGCCGTACTTGCCCTTCAGCTCCTCGATGTAGTCGGCCCGGCTCAGGCGCATCAGCTTCAGCCGCGCCAGGTCCACCTGTCCCACCCGGCTCACCACGATCCACAGGCCCACCGGCGCGTCCAGCTTGGTCAGCCGGAAGTCGTAGTCATACTCCCGCCAGTCGGCTCCCAGGCCCACACTGCTCTCCCAGTGGAATTGGTAGGGCGGCGCCGAGTCGCGAATCCCGATGCTGATGGTGTGCCCCGGGATGCTCCGCGCCGTGAAGGTCAGTCGGAGGAAGCTCTCCTCGGTGACATCGGGCAGCGCGTGCGCGAGCTGGTACCAGTGATCCTCGGCCTCGCTGAAGTCGAGGCGCGCGAAGCCCCGCCCTTCCTCCTCCAGGCGCGTCCACGTGGCGTGCACGTCAGGCGCCCAGCCCGAATCGTCGCGCCACTCACCCACCATGACGCCGGTGACGGGTTCGTTGGGCTGGCCGCCGCGGCCCAGGATCGGCTGGCTCGCGGCCCCGAAGTCCGAGTCGATCTGCTCCTCCCGCGCCGCGAAGACCGCCCCCGACATCCCCAGCAGCACGGCACAGAGCACAAGACCCTCTGGCATGTAGAACCCTCCTCGGCCCTGACTCACCGTCCCACTTCCGAGACCTGCCGCCGACTCCTCCGCGCCCCGCGCCCGAAGGTCTCCCGCCGCGGCCTGCGAACCCTTCCCCCGGCGACTCTTACGATCCCCTTGGCCCCGGGCGTGGGGCTCTCGCCGCGCCTGTCGGGCCTTGCGGAGGGAACGGCAATGGCAGGTCACAGACGCCTCGCGATCCTCCTGGCCTTCAGTCTCCTCGCCAGCGCCGCTTTCGCCCAGCGCGAGAGGCCGATCTACGATCGGGTGTTCTTCGAGCCCTGCGAGGACGTCGTGACGCCCCATATCGCCTGGGCCAAGCCCTACTACCAGGGCGCGCCCAGGGCCCTGTTCATCACCCACCGCAATGCCCTGCGCGAGGTCATCGAGCTCGCCCAGCGCCTGAGCCTCGACTACACCGTCTTCGCCGCCGAGAAGCCTAACCAGTTCGGCGAAACCGGCGTGGGGGTGGACGCGGGCTGGCGACTCATCCAGGGCAATTCCGCCGAGGAGTTGGCGGACCGCCTGCGCGGGGCCCTCGCGGCCCCCTATGACGTTATCGTCATCGGCAACCTCAAGTGGGACGAGATCCCCCTTGACTGCCGCTACCTCATCCTGCAGAAGGTCAAGTCCGGCACCGGCCTCGTGGGCTACATGCCCCAGGGCCGCGACAAGTACATCGCCCGCATCCTCGCCCGCAGCGAGTTCAAATGGTCCTGGGCCCTGTGGTCCGGCGCCGCGCAGGGCGTCGAGGACTACTTCGGCATCGGCGACTTCACCGGCTCCGTGGACCGCACCGTGGCTCACTCGGGCGAGGCGTCCGTCCGGATCGCCGGCACCCAGGTCGTCCGCGGCAGCAAAGAGGCGCCCCGCGGCGGCTACCATCCGGGCGCGATTGACCTGGAGCCCAACACCGAGTACGTCTTCTCCATCTGGTCGCGCACCGAGGGCCTCCAGGATGGCGGCGCCTCGGTCAGTCTCCATCCCCAGCCCAAGGGCGTCAGCATCCCCGCCGGCTCCGAGTGGACGCGCACCGAGGCGCGCTTCACCACCGACGACAAGAACCTGAAGACGGGCGTGTACCTGCTCAACTACAACGTCGGCACGGTATGGTACGACGACGTGGAGCTCAAGAAGGTCGGCGACGACACGAACCTGCTGCCCAATCCGAGCTTCGAGGACCCCGGCCCGGTGCCCGGGACCCTGGCCACCGGCGTCCCCTTCCGGTCGCTGCCCGCCTTCCAGGCCGGCGCCGACACCGACAGCTTCCTGCGCGCGAACCTGCAGATCGCCCGCTTCGGCGAGGGCCGGGTCGGCTTCTTCGCCTACGGTGGAGTGCCTGTCCACCAGATGATGACGCCCGGGCCGAAGGGCCGCGTGCAGGACTGCCGCCTCGACTATGACTACTACCTCGCACTCGCGATCAAGCTCCTTCTCTGGGGCGCGAACAAGGACTCCGAGTTCGTCCTGGCGTCCGCCGCCGGTCCGCTGGTCGAGGTGCCCGCCGCCGCCGGGGGCGGGCCGCCGGTAGCCTTCACGCTGCGGTCGCCGCGCGCCGTCCAGGACGCCCGCGCGGAGTTCATCGTCCGCGACCGCCGCAACAACCTCTGGCACCGCGCCGAGCAGGCCGCCCCGGTCAAGCAGGGCGACAACGATCTGAGCTTCGACCTGCCCGCTCTGCCACGGGGCTCCTACTTCGCGGACCTCTGGATCCGCTCGGGCGGCAACGTCCTGACCTTCGCCTCGGTCGGCGTCGACGCCAGTTCCCCCACGGGCCTTGCCGAGCTCTCCCTCGCGCGCGACAGCTTCGCCCTGGGCGAGCCGCTCGTGGGCCAGGTAGTGCTTGAGAGCCCGCCCGCCGGCGCCATCCTCCGCCTCAGTGCCCGCGATCTCCACGGCCGTCTCCTTGCCCGCAACGACTTCCCCGCCTCGGGCGAGCGGGTCGAGTTCAGCCTCCCCCTGCCCCCGTCGCTGACCATCGTCGGCTGGCTCGAGGCGCGTCTCCTGCGCGGCGACCAGGTCCTCGACGTTCGCACCGTGGACTACTCGCTCAACGACCTCTACCCCGACCGCCGCGATGTCCAGTTCGTCATGTGGATGGACTACCCCAACGAC
>Ga0116202_10001794_pt1 | contig 12602 bp, 9 predicted proteins | sample LakKivw325mmetaG_FD_94479 | JGI IMG/M metagenome (GOLD analysis project Ga0116202, IMG submission 94479) | Anoxic lake water microbial communities from Lake Kivu, Rwanda to study Microbial Dark Matter (Phase II) - Lake Kivu water 325m metaG | ecosystem: Environmental > Aquatic > Freshwater >...
ATGTCATGCCCCGTCAGCAACGAGCCGACCGTGTTCAGCAGGAACTTGCCGCCCACCACCAGCGCCGTCGCCGCCAGCACCGGCCCCGCATGCCGCCACAACATCGCGGGATCGAGCATCAACCCCACGGCAACAAAGAACACCGCGCTGAACACATGCCGCAGGGAATCGGTCAGGTGCTGCAGCCGCTGGCTCGCGCGCGACTCCGAGGCCACCGCCCCGACCAGCACCGCGCCCAGCGCCAGGCTCAGCTCCATCCGGGCGGCGACAAGCGTGACCCCGAAACAGAGCCCCACAATCGTCAACACCAGGACCTCGTCGTTCTCGAACCGGTGGATGCGGTTCAGGAATCCCGGCAGCGTGAGCAGGCCGCCGATCGTGACTGTTGCGATAAAGAGAATCAGCATCCAGAACCGGGCCGCCAGGAACCCCGCCTGCACCAGTCCCGTCACCGCCACCCCGGTCAGCACGGCGATCATGCCCACCGCCAGGACATCCTCCACCACCGTGATGCCCACCACCACCCCCGCGAACCGGTCGCGCGTCCGGCCCAGTTCCTGCAGGGTCTTCGCCAGGATGGTCGTGGAGGAATCGCATAACATGCCCCCCAGGAACAGGCTCTCGACCACCGACCATCCCATGGCCCGCCCGAGCAGGTAGCCGAGCCATACCATCGTCGCCACATCCAGGACAGCGGTCAGTCCGGCGGTCGCCCCGACCTTGCGGAACCGTCTAAGGTTGAATTCCAGACCGAGGGAGAACATCAGGAAGATCACGCCCAGCTCGGCGAGGGTCCGGATGGCCGCCTGGTCGGCCACCAGGGAGAAAGGAGGCGTGTGCGGTCCGAGGAGCAGCCCGGCGAGGATATACCCGACGACCTTGGGCTGTCCCAGCCGCTGGCACACGAAGGCGGCGACCCCTGCCGCCAGCAACACCACCGCCAGATCCTGGAGAAACGTCACACCCTGCACATCCACACTCCTTAAGGCTATGCACTTGACTCAACCGCCCCGCCATTTCAGCGTGCAACCCACCCCCGGCCCCTCCAGGGAGGGGAGCCCTTGCAGGCAATGCCATTCTCCCTTCTTGGCTTGCTTTGCCACAGCGTACGTGCGGCGGAAGGAGCCACAGGAGGTCCTTCCCAGTTCCCCTCCTTGGAGGGGTCAGGGGTGGGTTCTTCCCAGCCCGCGGCTCCATCGGATATTCGTGGCAGCATGCACGTACGCAGTATCACCCGAATGCCGCGGGAAGGCAAGACCTCAGCAGGGAATCCCGTACAGCTCCGGCCTGAAATCGGCGAGGTCGCCCAGCACCTCCTCCGCCCCCTCGAGGGCAGGCGTCCCGGCGCCGTGCCGCCGCAAGGCAATGCACCGCATTCCGGCCAACTGCGCCGCCCGGACCCCCGCCGGCGAATCCTCGAAGACCAGGCATTCCCCGGGCTTCACACCGAACCGCCGCGCGGCCATCAGGAACCCCGCGGGATCCGGCTTGCCCCGCGGATAATCCTCGCTCCCCAGGTAGAACCTCAGACAATTCCCTATACCCATCATGGCCACCGCCTCCCCGATCTGGCGGCGCGTGGAGCCGGACACAATCGCCACGGGATACCGCGGCGACAGTCTCTCCAGCAGGGCGATCGAGCCCGGAATACGGATATCCGCCGTGCCGCGCAGGCTTTCATAATGGGCCAGGCTCTCCAGCTCGAGGTTACAGGGCCCCTCCCGGAACACGGGATAGTCCTCGTACAACCGCGCCTGGATATCGCCCCACGCGCGCCCGAAGACCAGCTCGCTGGCATACGCCTCCGTCACCGGCTGCCCGCGGGATTCGATCACCCGCTGCACCGCCTTGCACCACAACGACTCGGAATCAATCAGCGTTCCATCCAGATCGAATATGAAAGCCTTGATCATGCGGCTGCCCCTGCCTGTCGTGCCTGTCCAACAAAACGCCAGTATACAACGTCGGGCCGGATGGCGAAAGACAAGTCCGCGGAGCCTGTTTTCCCTGTTCTTTGCCGCACCAACACTGGTAGTCTCTCGCTCCTCATGACCCCGGATTCCGCCACAACCGCACCTGCCACCGCAGACCCGGCTCCTCTGGACGCCCTGCTCTCGCGGTATTTCGGCTTTTCCGGTTTCAATCCGGGGCAGCGGGCACCCATCGATGCCGTGCTGGCCGGCGGCGATGCCGTGGTCGTCATGCCCACCGGCGCCGGCAAGTCGCTCTGCTTCCAGCTCCCCGCCATGGCCATGAAAGGCGTCACGCTCGTGGTTTCGCCCCTGATCTCGCTGATGAAGGACCAGGTGGATGGCCTCGTCGAGCGCGGCATTCCCGCCACATGCCTGAATTCCTCGGTTTCCATGGACGATACCATGGCCCGCATTGCCGCACTGCGGCGCGGGGAGACCCGGCTGGTCTATGTCGCGCCCGAACGCTTCCGCAACCAGCGTTTCCAGTCCCTGCTCGGCGAACTCGACATCGGGCTGCTCGCGGTGGATGAGTCGCACTGCATCAGCCAGTGGGGCCACGACTTCCGCCCCGATTACCTGCGGCTGGGCCAGGTGGTCAAGTCCCTCCCCCAGGCCCGCGTCATGGCCCTGACGGCCACCGCCACGCCGGAAGTCCGCGAGGACATCATCCGGCAACTCGGGCTCGGAACCGAAGGCCGCCCCGCCCCGCGGGTGTTCGTCCGCGGATTCCGGCGCGACAACCTGCGCCTCGTGGTGGAACCGTGCCGTTCCCACGGGGACAAGCTCGGGCGCATCCGCCGGATTCTCGCCGACTTCCCGACCGGCATCGTCTATTGCAGCACGCGCAAGCAGGTCGAACGCGTCGGACAGATGCTCGGCGAGCTCAAGGTCAGGCACAGGATCTACCACGCCGGGATGCCGGACGAGAAACGGTCGCAGGCCCAGGATCGTTTCATGGGCGGCGAGGTGCCCGTGGTCGTGGCCACCAACGCCTTCGGCATGGGGGTGGACCGTTCCGATCTGCGGTTCGTCCTCCACTGGGACATTCCCGGCAGCATCGAGGCCTACTACCAGGAAGTCGGCCGCGCCGGACGCGACGGCGCGCTCTCCCATTGCGAACTGCTCTATAACTACGCCGACGTCAGCACCCAGCAGTTCTTCCTCGACGGCTCGAACCCCGATCCGCACCTGGTGCTGGCGCTCTGGGACGAGGTGCGCGCCCTCCTGGAGAAGGGGCCCCGGACCTGCGCCCTGGAAACATGGGGCGAACTCCTCCTGACCACCGACAACAAGATCACCGTGCACACCTGCATGGGCTTGTTCGACCGCGCCGGCCTGATCGAGCGCGCCGTCACGGCGGGCAACCGCTGCTACACGACCTCGCTCTCGGCCACCGGCGACATCGAGCGGCTGAAGGCCCTGCTGCCGGCCATCGAGGAGAAACGGCGGCGGGACCAGCGCAAGCTGGACATCATGGTCAGCTACGTCCATGCCCGCCAGTGCCGTCACCGTTTCATCCTCGACTATTTCGGCGAGACGGACGCCAAGTCCGGCGTCTGCGGACATTGCGACTATTGCGGCTTCAGCGCCGCCTTGCCTCCGCGCCCGCCGACGGAGGACGAATGGGTGCTGCTGCAGAAGCTCCTGAGCTGCGTGGGGCGGTTGAATGGGCGGTTCGGCAAGCACACAATGCTTTCCTTCGCCGTCGCCGGCGCCTCCAAGTCGGTGAGCGAGCACCATCTCGACCAGGTTCCGAGTTACGGGATCCTGAAAGGGGAGCGCGAGGACTACTTGCGGGCGCTGTTCGACCAGCTTGTCACGGGGGGGGCGATTGCGCTCGGACCCGCGCCGTACCACGTTGCCTCGCTTACCGCGCTGGGCCGCGAGGTGGCCTGGCGGCGCCAGACCTTGGCGCTGCAATGGCCGCCGCGCAAGGTGGAGGAGGTTTCCCGCCCGCCGGCCTACCCCGAGCCTGCCTGGATGGCCCGGGGCGCAAGGCGGCGGAAGGGAAGGACGGCCCGGCCGGCCGTTGCCGCGCCGGCGCCGCGCGGGGAGGATCGCGTCCTGTCGGCGGAAGAGGACCGTATCTTCGAGGCATTGAAGGCCTGGCGGCGCGAGGAAGCCCAGCTTAACGAAGCGCCCGCGTTCACCATTTGCGGCAACCGGACACTCAAGGCCATCGCCATCGCCCGGCCCGACAGCCTGGCGGCGCTGGAGCAAGTCCACGGCATGGGCCCGGCCAGGATCGAAGCCTACGGCGACGCCATCCTCAAGGTGTTGGACATTGGACGCTCCGTTCCTCGAAGGACCTGAGCACCGTTCAGAGGCCAAACGGATTTCAGAGCTATTCCCCTCTGCCAAGTGACGTTATACATATAACGCGTACTTGACATTAGAGTCGTTTATGCGTATCGTTATGCCATGAGAATGAACCTCCATCCGATTGCGTATGTGGAACAATTCCATCTGCTGTTCCTGGACCAACTGGGGCGGAAGCTGGACAAGCGGAACTATGCCCTGAAAGGTGACTGTAATCTGCGCTTCTTCCTGAAGAGTGTACGCTATTCCGAGGACATGGATCTGGATGTGAAACAAACACCCGTGAACGTGTTGCAGGATCGTGTCGAACAAATCCTGAAGGGGAAGTCCCTGGCCCAGATTCTGCAGGCCCGCGGACTGTCCATCACCAATCTCTCCGCCCCGAAACAAACCGATACGACCCAGCGCTGGAAAATCGGCCTGTCGGCCGCCGGCTTGGATCTGCCACTGCACACCAGGATCGAGTTTTCCAGGCGCGGATTCGAGGACGAAACGGTTTTTGAACCGCTCGATCCGGCCATTATGCGCGACTATCAACTCACGCCGTTTCTCGCCAGCCATTACCCGCCGTCTGTGGCCTTCCGGCAGAAGGTCAACGCCCTGATCCACCGGTCCCAAACGCAGGCCCGGGATATCTTTGACCTGGACCACCTCTTGCGCCGCGGCGTGATCCCTGACGAGAGCAGGCCACTCCCGCGATGGCAGGAAGCCCAGCAGAACGCGCTCTCCATCACGTTTGATGTCTTCAAGGCCCAGGTCCTGTCCTATCTTCCGCCAGACCATCGGGCGCAGTATGACGATCCACGCGTGTGGGACGAAATGGTTCTCCGGGTGATCGAGGCGCTGAAAGGCGGCCCGTGATGAAACTCACCTCCGCACTGTCCCGCCTCCAGCGTATGGATCAACCGGTACTGGAAACGGGCGATATCGCCATGATCCTCGAGATCGGCAAGGCGCACGCCAGCAAGATCGCCACGAGGCTCGCCGAAGATGGCCTCCTCCTTTCGCTGCGGCGGGGCGTATGGGCGTTGCCGGGACAACTGGATCCGTTCGGACTTCCCGAGCGGCTCACCGCACCCCATCCGGCCTACGTATCCCTGCAAAGCGCGCTTTACCATCACGGCATGATCTCGCAGATCCCATCCGTGGTGTACGCTGTTTCCCTGGCAAGAACACGGAGTTTCACGACTCCCTTGGGAGTGGTCTCCATCCACCACATGTCGCCGGACTTCTTCTTCGACTACGAAACCCTCGGCGGAAGGGGAATCCGGATGGCCAGGGCGGAGAAAGCCCTGCTGGACGTCTTCTATCTCACCCCCGCACGCAGCCGGCTTTTCTCCCAATTGCCGGAAGTTGAAAAGCCAGACGGTTTTGATGAGGAAGAAGCGCGCCGCATCATCGCCCGCATCCCTTTCCCCGCCCGACGCGAGATGGTGCACCTGCGGTTTGAGCGATGGCTTGAAACAGCAAGCGTTTCGACAATTTGAACAGTGCACGAAGAGCACGCAGCGTACCCATTCCCCCTTCGTGTTCCCGCACTTGCCCCAGCCACCACCAGGCATTCAGCAGCCGGGAGAATTCTGTCGTCCGCCCTGCCCCCCAACCCGGCCGCATTCCCATTTGTCTCCGCCTTCCCCTTCGTCTATATTCTATCCCGTCTTCTGTAGTCTGAAGTCTGTGGTCTGATGTCTGATCTCTGTGGCCTTCCCATGCTGAACTATCAACTCCTGGCGGAAAGCAACTTCTTCAAGGATCTCTCCCCCGAGAGCCTGAAGGCCCTTGCGGCCATCAGCAGTCTCCGGGACTTGAAAAAGCGCGCCACGCTTTTCCGCGAAGGCGAGACCGGCCGCGCCATCTATCTGTTGCGCCGCGGCGCCATCCAGTTGCACAAGACCACGCCCGACGGCGGCGAGGTCGTCATCAAGGTCGTCCAGCCCAGCGAGGTCTTTGCCGAGGTCGTCCTGTTCGAGCGGGCGAACTATCCCGTCACCGCCACGGCGCTGGCGGCCAGCGAGCTGATCGTGTTCCCGCGCGAGGATGTGCACAACCTTCTGGCGACGCCTTCCTTCCGGAACGATTTCATCGTCATGCTGATGCGCAAGCAGCGTTATCTGGCCGACCGGCTGGTCCAGCAGGCCGCGCAGGATGTGGAAGGCCGCCTGTTGTGGTTCCTCAAGGAGCAGTTCGGCGACCGGAAGGTCGTGGAGATGAGCATCGGCAAGAAGGATGTGGCCGCCGCGATCGGCACGACGCCGGAGACCCTCTCCCGCCTGCTGCGCCGGCTGAAAACCCGCAAGGTCCTCGCCTGGTCCGGCAAAACCCTCACCCGCCACCGCCTGTCCTGACCTTGTTTCTGAGCAAATGTGCATGAGCACCGCTCAGAGGCCGGACTGATCGCTGATTACTGCCCTCCAGCAGTCCCTCCAGATTCTCCCGGGTCAGAAACGTCGCATCCTGCGGCCGTTCCAGGAAGGGGCTGACATCGTCGCCGACGGCTTGCAGATTCAGTGTGGACAACCGCTCTCGCACCAACTCTTTCCAGGCATTCGCATCATGGCGGCCTCCCCCCCGCGTTTGATCCAGCGCATTTTGCAGCAAGGTGAGGTTCGGCGCCACGGGCGGGCGTTGGGAGAGGTACCACACCAGATCGTACCAGTCCCGCCCTTTGGCGTACTTGCGGGTGATCGCGGCATGGAGTTTCCCCGCCAGGAGCGAGGGCAGGTCGTAATGCTGGAGCAGAAATGTCACGTGCCGGGTGACGACCCGGCGTTCGACGCGCGCCCCGTCCGGTGGCCGTGTGTCGATCTCCAGTTTGATGGCGAGCTTCTCTGACGGCATCGCCGACAAGCCCGCGTCATTCAGGAGCCCGGCCAGGCGCACCCAGCCGGTATGCACCACCTTGCGGTCGTTCCAGGTCACCTGGGCCTCGAAACCGGCCAGCGTGAGATCGCGATTCACCTTGGCCAGCCACTCCTGACCCGCGTAGCCTTGGGCCGACACCAGCGAGAAGTCGAGATCCTCCGAGAATCGCGGCAGGTTGTGCAAGAAGCGCAGTGCCGTTCCCCCGACGAAGGCCAGAGGTCGAAACGCCTCGCTCTCGTGAAACGAGCGCAACACGAAGGCCTGGAGATACTCCCGGAGCCGGTTCAGGGCTTGTCCCGGATCCGACATGCCGCGAACCAAGGCCAAAGCTTCCTCTTTCATAGCGTCACCGTGCCTTCTTCTGCGCTGGCAGCCAATTGAAGCCAGCGCCGGACCGCCCGGTCGAGGCGCGGACTCCGAAACCGTCGGGCATACAGCTTGAGCCGTTCCGCGTCAACCGGCGCGACATGCTGGTAGCGCATCTCGTCCAGACGTTCCGGAGTCCACTCGCCCTCGGTCAGATGCCAGTGATCCAGCAAAGCCTTCTCTGGCTCCGCGACGAGGAACTTCTGGTCCCCGACACCCGCGGACGCAAATCCGAAGAAGCAATCCTGCTTGATGTTGCGATAGTCGAAGACGCCGAAGGGATTCTCAAAACGGCGCGGCACACGCGAGGTCACGCTGGTGAATCGGACCACCCGTTCAGGAATCAGATCATAATGGCCCAGTGCCCAAAGGCCACTGAGGTAGGACGGGCGATACAGCGCGTTCGCCAGCACGGCAGGCGTCACCGGAGCCCGCCGGTAGGTCTGGGAGAGCGTGTACATCCCGCGCCGCAGCCCGATCACCTTGCCCTGGGCCATCCAGCGCGAGAGTTGTACCCGGATCGCCTCCCGCCGGTCATCGAACGCCTGCGCCAGCAACGCCAGATCAAAACACGGCATCGCCCCGGTAAGTTTTGCGATATCGTCATAATTCATATTTGAAAGATAGCACATCTGTTATCTATTGCAACCAGACATCGCACAAGCAACCTGTCCCTACGGCTTCTTCGGATCGAATCTGAAACTCAGGAAATCGGGAAGGAGTGGTTTTTCCGGTTCCTGAGTTCCTGAGTTCCAGATTCAACTCCGAGCAGTTTCTCGCGCACAAGCAACCTGGTCCTGCGGCTCCTCGCAAGGTCCTCGCCTGGTCCGGCAAAACCCTCACCCGAAATCCATGAACACGCCCCTGGGGCCCGTCTGGGCATCGTCCCAGCCCTTGGGCTTCTCGGTCCCGATGTAGGCCACCGGCTTGGTGGTCATCATCAGCCCGCGCCCGTCGCGGTCCCGCACCGCCAGGGTCGTCGTGTCAAACTCCTGCTGGCGGATCGCCGCAGCGCCGGACACCTCGTAGCGCACATACAGCGTCCCCACCTCGCTGTCGCGGAACAAGAGCACCTGCGCCCCGCGCGGCACACAGCGGTATTCCCGGTTGGTCACCACCGCCGCCGGCAGTTTCTTGATCCGCGTGAACCCGTCCTCGTTGTACACCACCGTGATCACCCGCTCGCGGTCCAATACCGCCGCATGCACCAGCGTGGTGTCGACAAAGAGTTTCTCCGGCGGCGGCACGGCCTTGTACCGCCCGTCCTTCCACGCCAGCAGGATCTTGTCGAGCGAGGAACACTCGAACAACGGAGCCCCGGCCACCTTGTGACCCAGATACCCCTTGGCCTTGTCGTGCTGGATCTGCAGCTCGCGGGCCGTCAGGTCGCGCACCTCCACCTCCCGGAACGTGACAATCTCCGTCCGCCGGGGAAACTCGTCGCCGTGTTTCTTGAGGAGGTTGCGGCAGTACCGGATGGCGTAGCCGGTCAGGTGCGCCAGGTTCTCGCCCGTCTCGGCCAGTTCCGCCCGGATGGACTCCATCTCGGCGGCGTTGCGCTCGAGATCGAAAAGCGAAATCCGGCGGATCGGGATCCCGAGCAGCATCTCCACATCGCCGCGGGTCAGGTCGCGCTGGAGCCGCTCGCGATACGGCTCGAGCCCGACCCGCACCACGGACTCGACCTCTTCCGGCGCGCGGCAGCTCTCAATAGGCTTGTAGAGCCGCTCCTGCACGAAAACCTGGACCAGCGTCTTGCGGTGGAGCTCCTCCGTCAACTGCCGCTGCTGCAGGCGGAGCTTCTTCTTCAGCAACCCGAGCAGGCGGTCGGTGTGATGCCGCAACGCCTCCTCGACATCCAGTTCCACCGGCTTGCCCCCGCGGATGGCCATGATCCGGCTGGCGACCTGCACCTCGCATTGCGTGAAGGCATACAACGCCTCCACCGCCCGGCCAGCGTCCTGGTCCTCCTGCAGCAGGATCTCGATCTCGACCCCGCCCGCCGTGTAATCGCTGATGCCGCGCAGCCTGATCTTGCCCTTCTTTCCCGCCTCCTCGATGGAGGCGATGACGGAATCGGTCGTCGTCCCCGCGGGAATCTCGCGGATGACCAGCGTGGCGGCGTCACGCGGCTCGATGCGCGCCCGCAGCCGGACGAACCCCCTGCCCTTGTCGTACCCCGCGACATCCATGAGCCCGCCCTGGGCGAAGTCGGGATAGACGGCGAACGGCTCCCCGCGCAGGATGGCAATCTGCGCCTCGATGAGTTCCCGGAAATTGTGCGGCAGGATGCGCGTGGAAATCCCCACGGCAATCCCCTCCGCGCCGAGCATCAGCAGCAGCGGCAGGCGCGACGGCAGGGTGACCGGCTCCTGCCGCCGCCCGTCGTAGCTGGGCACGAATTCGGTGAGGTCGTCGTGGAAAATCTCCTCGCGGGCGAGCGGGGTAAGCCGACACTCGATGTAGCGCGGCGCGGCGGCCGGATCGCCCGTGAGCGCGTTGCCGAAGTTCCCCTGCCCCTCGATGAGGTAGCGCTTGTTGGCCAGCGTCACCAGCGCGTCGCCGATGGAGGCGTCGCCGTGGGGATGGTACTGCATCGTGTAGCCGACGATGTTGGCCACCTTGATGAACTTGCCGTCGTCGTTCTCGTGCAGGGAATACAGGATCCGGCGCTGGACGGGCTTGAGTCCGTCGTCCAGGTCCGGAATGGCCCGGTCGCGGATGACGTAGGACGCGTACTGGATGAAGTTGCCGTCCATCAGCCGGCGCAGGGGACCGTCCGGCAGGGCCGAGAGGTCGCGGACCCGGACGGGACCGCGCGTCTCCGCGGGAGCGGTCTCGGCCACGGGGACGGCCAGTTCGTCGCCCGCAAAGAGTTCCGGCTGGTCGCTCACTCCACGGCCTCCACGTTCAGGTTCTCCATGATGTACTGGCACCGCTCGGGCGTGTTGCGGCCCATGTAGAAGGAAAGCAGCGCGGGGACGCTGTGCCGGTGCTCGATCCGCACGGGGGTCAGCCGCATGTCCGCCCCGATGAAGTTCTTGAACTCGCCCGGCGAAATCTCGCCGAGCCCCTTGAACCGGGTGACCTCCGCCGCCCGCCCGATGTCCCGCATGGCCGCGTCGCGCTCGGCCTCGGAATAGCAGTACACCGTGCGGGTCTTGTTCCGCACCCGGAAGAGCGGGGTTTCGAGGATGTGGACGTGCCCGTCATGCACCACCGGCTCGAAGAAACGCAGGAAAAAGGTCAGCAGCAGGTTGCGGATGTGCAGGCCGTCCACGTCGGCGTCCGTCGCCAGCACGATCCGGTTGTAGCGCAGGCGCTCGACGGATTCCTCGATGTCGAGACTGCGCATGAGGTTATACAGTTCCTCGTTTTTGTACATGATGTCGCGGTGGAGTTCCCCTACGTTGAGCGGCTTGCCGCGCAGGGTGAAGATCGCCTGCGTGGCCACGTCGCGGCAGCTGACGATGGAACCGGCCGCCGACTGCCCCTCCGTGATGAACAGCGTGGATTCCTTCCCCTCCCCCGTCGCCCGGTCAAGATGCACCTTGCAGTCCTTGAGCTGGGGCACCCGGATGGAGGTGGCACGGGACCGCTCCCGGGCGATCTTCTTGATGGACTGCAGCTCCTTGCGGAGCTTGACCGTCTCATCGATCTTGCGGAACGCGGTCTCGGCGGCCTTCGGGTTGCGGTGCAACAGGTCGGCCACAACCTCGCGCACCTGCTGGACCAGGTCGCTGCGCAGTTCCGTGTTGCCGAGCTTGTTCTTGGTCTGCGACTCGAACACCGGCTCCCGGATCCGCACCGCCACGGCCCCAACCATGCCCTCGCGCACGTCGTCGCCCTCGAACTTGCCCTTGGAGACCTCGTTGAAGCCCTTGACCAGCCCCTCGCGGAAGGCGCTCAGGTGCGTGCCGCCGTCGCTGGTGAACTGGCCGTTGACGAACGACAGGAATGTTTCCTCGAACCGGTTGGTGTGCGTGAAGGCGATCTCCAGCGTCTTCGTCCGGTGATGCAGGATCGGGTACAGGGCCTCGTCGCCAACCTCGTCGCGGATCAGGTCCATCAGGCCGTTCTGCGAAACATAGGCCTTGCCGCCGCACTCGAGGGTCAGGCCGGCGTTGAGGAACGTGTAGAGCCGGAGGCGGCGGATGACATGGTCGGACCGGTAGTTCACCGTTCCGAAGATGTCGGGATCCGGCTCGAATTCCACCAGGGTGCCGTCGGGTTCCCCGGCCTTGCCCTTGTGTTCCTTCTTCAGCTTCCCGCGCTGGAACTCCGCCTCGGCATACTCCCCGGCCCGCACACTCCGGACGCGGAAGGCCTTGGACAGGGCGTTGACCGCCTTGGTGCCCACGCCGTTGAGGCCCACGCTGAACTGGAAGACCTCGTCGTTGTATTTCGCCCCCGTGTTGATCCGCGAGACGCATTCCACCACCTTGCCCAGCGGAATGCCGCGCCCGAAGTCGCGCACGATCACGCGGGGGCCATCCAAGGCCACCGTGACTTTCGTGCCGTAGCCCATGATGAACTCGTCCACGGCGTTGTCCACGACCTCCTTGAGCAGGACATAAATGCCGTCGTCGTAGTCCGAGCCATCGCCCACACGGCCGATATACATGCCCGTGCGCTTGCGGATGTGTTCAAGGGACGAGAGCGTCTTGATCTTGCTCTCGTCGTAGGTATGGGCCCGGGCCGCGCTCATGGTGCAAATGGGCGGGCATTGTACCGATTTGCGACCCGATGGCAAGTTGCGCCCCCGTGCGTTCACCGGAAAAGGTGTGCCGGGCCGGGATCCCTCCTCAACCGCAAGGCGTTGCCGATGACCGTGACGGAACTGAAACTCATCGCCGCCGCCGCCAGCATGGGGCTCATCAGCACCCCCAGCCAGGGATACAACACCCCCGCCGCCACCGGCACGCCGATCGCATTGTAGGCAAAGGCCCAGAACAGGTTCTGCCGGATGTTGCGCATCACCGCCCGGCTCAGGGACACAGCCCGGACAATCGCGCGCAAGTCGCCCTTGACCAGCACCACGTCGGCGCTCTCCATCGCCACATCCGTTCCCGTCCCCATGGC
>Ga0116202_10001795_pt1 | contig 12601 bp, 2 predicted proteins | sample LakKivw325mmetaG_FD_94479 | JGI IMG/M metagenome (GOLD analysis project Ga0116202, IMG submission 94479) | Anoxic lake water microbial communities from Lake Kivu, Rwanda to study Microbial Dark Matter (Phase II) - Lake Kivu water 325m metaG | ecosystem: Environmental > Aquatic > Freshwater >...
CCCCTGAGGAAAGGAATATCAGGCATCCTGCCTGATGGGTTCGCCAGCCCCCTGAGGAAAGGAATATCAGGCATCCTGCCTGATGGGTCCGCCAGCCACGCAAATCAGTTTTTTATCAAAACAGAGGGACAGAGAAGACTGGCAGCCCCAGTTTTAACTCATAATTCCGCAGAGACTGACCGCTGCAAGTTGTTGCCCTGTAATCAGAAGCGGAATTATAAGTCAAAACAGGGGGGAGGAGTGTGTCGCCGGATCGGCATCCGGCTGATACAACACGATCGGCATCGTATGCTACGGTGTATCGTATGCTACGGTGTATCGTATGCTACGGCGTATCTTATGCTACGGCGTATCGTATGCTACGGTGCCTCGTATGCAACGGCGTATCGTATGCTGGGGGGAGAGGATCCCAGGCATCTTGCCTGGCGGGGTGGAGAGGAATCCAGGCATCTTGCCTGGCAGCAGGGCTGGCGGGTTTGGTGTGTCGCCGGATCGGCATCCGGCTGTTACAACACGATCGGCATCGTATGCTAGGGTGTATCGTATGCTACGGTGTATCGTATGCTACGGCGCATCGTATGCTACACGGCATCGTATGCTACTGCGCCTCGCATGCAACACAACATTGCAGATTGATAGTGGAAAATAATCCACATTGCCCGGGGCAGGATAATTATATACAAAATAGGCATATTATGGCATACAGATCGTTGGCCTGGCCGGTTTCCTGCCCAAAACCGGATCGAAGCGCAAGATTTTACTTGACAGGTTTGCCAGATCGAGATTAGTAAAAATATTATTGATCTGAGTTATGGGTGGATGTTCTGCGGTGGAAGATCCATAACTATTGACAAACTTTTCATACGGGACCGCAAAGGAGGATCTGATGAAAAGAAACCACGGCCGCAACCCGGGTTTTATTTTTCAGGGCCCGGGGGAGGGAGGGTGAAGCAATGGCTGCCCTATGGACAGATCCATCTGATCGCCTGGAGCAGGTTGCGCTGCTGGCTGAATACATCCCCATCCCTGCTTTTCCACCTGCATTCTCCACTGTTCCCAGGCTCCGCCGCATAAGCGATGCCCACGCAGAACCCTCCGGGAGATCCGCCTCACAGCCCTCTGTCACAGATGCTTTTAGCGTAAACAAAGATAACTATCCAATCAAACATAAAACACCATAGGAGTAACATCATGAAAACGCTCTCTTATCTCGCTTTTGCTATGTTCCTTGCCTTCATTTCGATCGCCCCGGTTCAGGGCTATACCCTCACGGTAACCTCCACACCATCCGCGGCAGGGATCTGGCGTAATGGTATTTTTACCGGACACACCACACCGCATGCCTTTATCGATGCAGATTTCCTGCCGGGGGATTATTCGGTGGTTCTTATTGGATACGATTTTATCCCGGCATCATACACCATTGATGTGGTTTTCGAGGATATGTGGATAGATTTTCAGGGATTCCCAGCGACTATGGGTCCCATCATATCCCTCAATCCGGATTACATCGAATGTACCCTGCCGCAATATTCTGAGCTGAGCGGCTCCTTTCTGATCCAAAACATCGGGGATGCATCTCTGAGCTTCACGATCAATGATTACTATGTGTACCCCCATATGACCTTTGCCACGACCACAGGGACAGTTCCACCCGGAGAATCAACTCAGATCGGCTATACCGTCAACAGCTATTCACTGCCTCTGGGTCCCTTCTCCACGGCTTTCACCATCGAAAGCAACGATCCGTTCAATCCACTGATCAACATGCCGGTGGATATCACTGTTTTGCCGCAGGCTATGCTGTATATCGATCCACCCAATTTGGATTTTGGCACAGTTCTGATCTATGATACGATGATATTATCGGTGCAACTGACTGCCCAGGGCGTAACCGGTTCTGCCTTGATCATCAATAACATCCAGATCGTGGGGGACGCGGAATTCTCGATTGTTTCCGCACCAGAAACTCCCTTCATAATGTATTCCGAAGGTTTCTACGCGACAATAGAGGTTGCTTTTTCGCCTCTTTGGGAAGGATACTATTTTGCTGACCTGGTGATTACCGACGGCAACAGAACCCAGCATTATGTTCCACTGAGCGGATATGGGCAGGAAGTTTATCCCTGGTTGGAAGCAAATCCGTCCTCTCTGGTTTTTGGGAATGTGATCGAGCAGGATTGGCGGGTGGAATATATCACACTCTCTGCGTATGGGGAAAATTGGCCGGATGTGGTGGATGTGGATGCTGTGATCTGGGGCGATGACGAGTTTGAACTACTTTCCCCTGACAGTTTTTCCATGAATGTGGGCGAAACCACCCAAGTCGCAGTGAGATTCCACCCATCTTCCATAGGCGATTTTTCCGCATCCCTGGAGTTTTACTATAGCGCTGGCGGTTATTTGAATGTTCCGCTTGGAGGTTCAGGAGTGGAAGGGGGATTCATCACCCCGGATCCAGAGGCATTGGACTTTGGGGAGGTTACTGCGCTTGCCACCGAATCCCTGAATGCCACCATCCATTCATATTGCAGCTCGGGTTGGTATGTGCAGATCACCAGCATCGGGATCACCGGAGACGCAGCCTTCACAATGCAATCGGCTCCCTTGCTTCCCTATGAAATTGGCAATAACCAGCAATTTCAGATCGTGGTGGCATTCACACCCCCAGCCGGAAACATGAGCTATGATGCAAACCTGGTGGTGGGCTACAATACCGGCATGGGCACCCGGGAAGTATTGGAAATACCGCTTTTCGGCAGTAGTCCAGCGGCTCCGCAGATCGCGGTGTTTCCCGATACGATCGTGGAGACTCTGTATCAGAACACGCAGGTGAGCGGCTTTTTCACGATCTCGAACACCGGCACTGCTGATTTGAACTTTGGAATCTCCCCGTCGGCCATCGCGGAATTCATGACCCTGGACGCATATTACGGAACTATACCGCCAGACGGTTCCGCCGAGATCGGCTATACCATCTATACCACATACCTTGCAGTTGGCTCGAACACCACATCCATTCCCATAGACAACAACGATCCCACCATCCCGATTTTCGAGCTGCCGGTATATGTGACCGTGGAGGTGGAACCCTGGCTGGAGATCTCACCCTTGAGCGAGGGATATCTCGAGTTCGGCACCTGCCAGATCGGTTGGGAAACCTATGCAGAACTCACCTTGCAGATCGTGGGGGCTGCCGGGCAATCGGTTGTGGTTGAGAGTATCACTCTTACGAACAGCACAGATTTTGAGCTATGGCAAGGGGTCGAAACCCCTTTCACGGTAACTTCGGAACAGCCGGTAACAATCGGGCTATACTTCCAACCCAGCCAGGCGAATGAGATTCTGGGCCAGCTGATCATCGAAACTGCGGGGCAAAACCAATATACGGTGGGACTGGTGGGCTATGGGCAATATGGTGAATTGGTGTCCGATCCGTGGTTCCACACCTTTGGCAATTCCATCCTTCCCGGCGCCACCGGCATGGTGAATGTGGTGGTGAGCAGGAGCCCGGATGCTCAAACCACCCTGGTGATGGTTGCCGATGCAGAGATTTACGGCGATCCCGCCTTCCAGTTGTCCCCGGTTATCCTTAATTCCTCGGGAATGCCGGTCACGCTGCCCTATCCCTTTGATCCTCCAGACTATCTCACTTTCACGGTGACCTTTGAGCCCACCACCACCGAGTTTCAATCGGCCATGCTCGATTTCACAGACAGCATGGGCTATCTGGCCCGTACCATCATCCAGGCTTTTGACGGGACCATTGTGGAGAATCCTGCCATCGCGGTCAATCCGGAAGCGGTAACCCTCACCCTGCCGGTGGATACCATCTATTATGGCAGTTTCCAGATTTCCAACACCGGCGGCGGAGTATTGAACTATGATGTCGCCCCCACCGGCTTTCCCCCCAATGTTTATGTGGATCAGCCCACCGGATCCCTGCCCGCGGGAGGATCGGTGATCGTGGAATACACCGTTAATACAGATGCAATGTCCCTGGGCCCCCAGGTGCGGGTTTTGGACATCCACAGCAACGATCCGCTCAATCCGACCGTGAATTTCACCATCAATTTCGAAGTGATCGACGCGGCCATGGTGGTGGATTTCCACGCCGTTCCGGTGAGCGGGCATCCCCCCCTGCTGGTTCACTTCTATGACGACACGGTGATCAATCCTGATGCCACCGGGATCACGATCACCGGCTGGCGCTGGGACTTTGACAATGACGGCGTCGTGGACAGCTATGCGCAGAATCCCACCGTAACCTATGTCACCCCCGGGCTCTTTGATGTGTCCCTGACCGTGATCAGTTCCACCGGGCAGTATTACCAGGTGGTGAAAGAGGATTACATCCATGTGGGCAACCTGCCGCCGGTCGTGCTGCCGGGAGCGCCCCTGTATCTGGAATTCCTGGAGGATGAGATGGGTGGGCCCTACGATCTGTCCGAATTCTTTGCCGATCCGGATGGCGATCCTTTGCTCATTACCTTGCAAGGCAGCAACAACATCTTCGGATACATCGAACCCGCCGGTCAGGTTGCGCCAGCCCTGCTCTACCTGTTTTCCTCCCCGGATTGGTTCGGCACGGAATTGATCATCCTCACCGCCCGCGATCCCTATGGGGGGCAGGTCTCTCACCCCATTCAGGTCACCGTGCTGCCGGTGAACGACCCTCCGGTGCTGTTTGTGCCGGCCGATCTTTATTTCATCCGCAATTCCACCCTCCACTTAAACTTCGCCAATTATATCATGGATCCGGACAACCAGATGAGCCAGCTTTCCATCGAGATCCAGCTGATCAGCGGCACCGGGCAGATCCAGTTCGCCTACACCCCCGTCAACCTTCCCAACCAGTTGGGCCAGTTCACGGTGGATTTCTTCACCGCCCTGCAGATCCCTCATACCGAGACCTTCCGGATCATCGTGGACGATCATGAAGCCCGCGCCACTTCCCAGGCGGACTTCAATGTCCATGTGCTGGAATACTTTGCCCCCCAGATCGGCCTAGGCGGGATCTATCAATACGCGGGCCAGACGGTTGTCTTCTATGACCAGACCCTGGGCAATCCGGATTACTGGATTTGGGAATTCGGCGACGGCGAAACCTCCACCGCGCAGCATCCCAGCCACACCTATCCCTTTGCGGGAACCTACAGCGTCCGCTTGACCCTGGGCAACACCGAGGCCAACCAGGTGATGAATCTGGAGGCGACGGTCTATGAGATCGACCTCTTCACCTTGATCGGAACCTCCGTCACCCCAGCCTTCATACCCCCCACCTGGACCCTGGTCAATTCACCCTACAACCTCTTTGGCGAGATCATCATTCCCCAGGATGAAGATGTGGAGATCGAGGACGGGGTGGAGGTCAACCTCTTTGACATGATCCCCGTGCAGATCCAGGGAATGCTGCTGGCCACTGGCGTCACCTTCCAGGGCCAGACGGGAAGCGGTTTCTGGGGCGGACTCAAATTCAACGGCACCGGCCAGCGCGACCCCAGCGAACTTATAGATTGCACACTGACCAATGCCTTGCTGCCGATCGACATTCAGGGCCAGAGCCCCCTGATCGACGGCATCGAGATCACCGTAACGGACACCACCATGGTGGTCAATGCCCCCGCCATCAGGATCAACGGAGCCTCCTCCGCCAATGTATCCAATGCCGAAATCCTCAACTATGGCAAAGGGGTCGAGATCGAGACCGAGCCCGATGCCCGCACCACGCCTTCCCTGATCAACATCCGCGTCCGCAACAGCCTGGAAACCACGCGCCAGGCCCTGGCCGGCAGTGTGGGCGGTTCCATCCGCAGCGACGCCTATCTGCACAACATCGAGATCGAAAATGTGGAAACCGGCTTGATCATCGAGCAGGGCCAGGCCTATCGCGACACCGCGAATCCCTCCCTGATCAACATCCGCGTCCGCAACAGCCTGGAAACCACGCGCAACGCCAGTTCCGGCCTGCTGATCAGCGGCGATATCGCACCTCAGATCGACAGCCTGCTGATCGAGGGCGTGGTAAATGGCATCCTGGTCCAAGGCGGCAGTGAATATGCGAGGGACACCACCACCCTCTCCAACATCCGCATCCGCACCAGCCTGGGAACCACGCGCACCGAAACCGTGGGGCTTGGCCTGGACGCCGTTCCCGCGATCATTGTCAACACTGCCGAGATCGAGGGATTCTTCAATGGCATTGTGATGAGCAACGAGGTTCGGGACACCTCCAATCCCTCCCTGATCAACATCCGCGTCCGCAACAGCCTGGAAACCACGCGCCAGGCCAATGTGGGCATCACCATCACCGGTGCCGTCGTGGCCACCATCCACGACGCCCTGATCGAGGACTATCCCTTCGGCATCAAATACCACAGTGGATTGCAGCGCACCACCAGCCTCCCCTCCCTCACCAACATCCGCATCCGCAACAGCCTGGAAACCACGCGCCAGACCACGATCGGCATGCAGCTGATCGATCTGGAACGCATCCGGGTGGACAACGATTCCATCGTGGGCTACATCGTTGGCCTCGAGGTGATCAACACCGACTTCGTGCGCACCACCTCCAATCCTTCCCTGATCAACATCCGCGTCCGCAACAGCCTGGAAACCACCCGCTATGACAATGTGGGCATTTTCCTGGGAGCCGGGGTGGGCGGAACGCTTTCCGGGGCGGAAGTGGAGGAAGCCCGCATCGGAATCTTCATTGCCGACGGCAACCGCACCAATCTGGGCGGCAACAAGCTGTTCAATTGCGAAACCGGGATCAAGGCGGCCGGATCCCTCACGCCCAAACCGATCCGGCGGCAGTTGATCGTGCTGGAAAGCCCCTTCTATGTGGAGCATCAGGATTGGGAATTCAAGGGATTCGACATCAACCTGCCGGGACCCTGGTTCATCGAAAACAACACCCTCAACGGCTATACCCGGCTGCTCGAGGCCACCGACGCCACCATCGCCTTCACCAACAACATCGGCTGGACCTGGCAACCCATGGCCACCCCCTTCGCGCTAACCAATTCCGATCTGGAGGTCAGCTATTGCGATCTGCGCACCCCCTGGCCCGGGATCGGCAATATCAGCCTCTATCCCGATTACACGGATTGGGAGAACCGGGATTACACCATCACTTTCAACAGCCCCTGCATCGATGCCGGCTCACCCTTGCTGCCGCCGGACCCGGATGGCACAGTCAGCGACATCGGCGCCTATCCCTACCTCCACCGCGCCAGTATGGATGTGGATTTGCGCTTCATCCAGCCCGGCACCACGGTCCATTTCACCAATACTTCCCTGGGCCACGATTATCCCTTCTCCACCGCAGCGTGGGATCTGAACAACGACAATATCATCGAATCCACCTCCCTCGACTGGCTGTATCAGTTCAACAACCCCGGCATCTACAACCTGTCGCTGACCATGGCCACCGGAAACCTGGTGGATACCAGGATTTACAACGCCGTGGTGGTGGTGCAGGAAAACCTCTTGCTGCCTCCCGGGAATCCGGTGATCGGCAGGTTGGGCAACGACATCCAGCTCTCCTGGGACGCCGTGACCTCCACCGTGGGCGGAGACCCCATCGCCGTGGAATATTACATCATCTATTCCTCCCCCAATCCCTCCGGATACTTCGATCTGGTGGGCTTTGTGGATAACTACCAGACCAATTACCTGCATCTGGACGGTGCCGGCTTCAACCGCCAGTTCTACATTGTGCTGGGCTATGCCGGAACCCGGGCCCAGCTGGAGGATTACCTCAGGCGCCGCTCCCGCATCCTGATCGAGGCGCAGGGTTCGCCGCCTCAACAACACCAAAAACAGCTCCGGAAGTAATTCCCGGGGCATCCCCTTGCCGCAACGCGGAGCTGAACTGGCTCTGTGTTGCGGGTCTTTTCTCATCGTCCCGGATAGCCTGAGACAATCTGAAGGGAGTCAGAACGGGATCACCAGCCGGAACTGGCTCTTGATCCCCTTTTGATCCTGTACAAGTCTTGCCTTGGGAATAGGGGCAGAAGCAAGGGGTTCTTGGTTTCTATATATTGAAGCAGACCCGTTAGCATGCGTAGGGCTAATAAATCCTTGACGATTTGAGCCCGTATTCAAAAATAGCCAGATATTTCACTTTGCCGGGACTGAGTTTCCCGGGCGTGAGAGGAGTGTCAAATGCTAAAACGATGCCTGCTAATCGGTTGCGCCCTGCTGACCGTCACCTTCGGCTTTGCCGATTATATGGTCAATTATGAGGGGCCCGGCGAGACCAAGACCTACTATGCAAGCGGAAATGTGACCCTGAGCGGGATTGACTGGAATCTGACCGAAGCCCTGATCGGCACTGAATCCTATGAGGTGATCAACGGCATCCGCTCCGCCCGGATGCGGGGCTTTGGCACTTCCGCGATGACCATGCTCGCCAACAAGGACAACGGCATCGGCATGGTCAGCCTGCTCCATCGCCGCTTCAATTCGACCGATCCGCAACGCGAGTGGAAGGTGGAATACAGCGTGGACAACGGCAGCAGCTGGACTCAGGCGGGCGGAAGCTTCACCGCCAATGAAGAGGTGCAGACCTTCACCGCCCTGGTGAATGTGTTGGGTTCGGCCCGGATCAGGATCAAACCGGTGGTGGAAAGCGGCGCAACGGCCAACCGGATCAACATCGACGACATCACTCTGACCGACTATTTCAGCCCGGATCCGGTGCTGGTGGTCAATCCATCTTTGCTATCGGGTTTTCACTATGAATTCGGCCAGGGACCCTCGGCTTCCCAAAGCTACCAGATCTTGGGGTCGAATCTGCTGCCCCCCTCCGGAACTATCGCCATCACTGGTTCCGCCAGCTTTGAAGTATCCGCGGACAATGTGGATTTCTTCTTCTCCACCAGCCTTCCCTACAGCGGTGGAAGCATATCCCAGACCCTGTATCTGAGGTTGAAGGAAGGCCTGAATCCCGGACTGTACTACAACGAAAACATCAGCCACAGCGGAGGCGGCTTCATGGCGATGCTCACCGCCAACGGCAGCGTTACCTCCGCCAATACCTCCCTCACTTTGGATGGCTACTACCAGAATTTCACTTCCTTCGTCAGCATGGACACCCTGCCGGTGGGCTGGTCGCTGAGCGACAGTTACACCTATGGCGGGTATTTCGGCTATGGCTCTGCCGGCGGTTTGCGGGGTGAGGGCACTTTCGGCATCCAGCTTACCGCCACGGCTCCCAATAACAACCTCACCGCTGTGCTCACCCTGATCAATGACACCAGCTCCACCCTGGAAGCTTTGAACATTTCCTATCTGGGCAGAGTGGAGCGCGTCACCGAGCCCGGCACGCCCAAATGGATCGTATGCGTGAACGGAGAGGAGATCCCGGAACTGGAGTTCGATACGGCGGATGGGGTGAATGCTCTGCGCAGCACCACGCTCACCGGCTTGAACATTCCATCCGGGGGAGCCATCAGCTTTTCCTGGTTCACCACCAGTGCGGGGACTTCCGGTGTCCGGCGCCAGATCGGCATCACTGATCTGAACATCAATACGAACTTCGCCGTGAATCCCAGTATTGATATCACCGCAGATCTGACCGCTTTCGAAACCGAGCTGGGCACCCCCTCTGCCGCCCAAAGCTATTTCCTCTCCTCAACCGCGCTCACCTCCGACATCCTGGTTTCCGCTCCCTTCGGTTTCGAACTCTCCACCGATGATCTATCCTACTACGGCACATTAACTTTGCCCGCCACCTATGCCGCTGATGTATATGTGCGCATGACCGGAACGCAGGCGGGGGTCTATGGCGCCAATATCGTGCATTCCAGCGCGGGGGTGATGGACACCTATCTGCCCGTGGTGGGAACAGTTACCGGTGAATCCGTGGGCTATGCCACCGACCTCTTGATCAGCGAATACATCGAAGGCAGCAGTTACAACAAGGCGCTCGAGATCTTCAATGGAACCCCGGATGAGGTGGATCTTTCCGATTATCAGCTCGAGACCTACTTCAATGGCGGGCTCACACCCCAAACCATGGCGCTTTCCGGTACTCTGGCCCAGGGGGAGGTTTTCGTGGTGGCGCATGGCTCGGCAGCGCCGGCAATTCTGGCGGTGGCAAATGCCACCAATAACAATGTGGCGAATTTCAACGGGGATGACGCCATCGCCTTGAAAAAGATCAGCACCGGTGGCTTTGTGGACATCTTTGGCGTGATCGGAAACGATCCTGGCGATGCCTGGACCGGCGAGGGGGGATACAGCACCCAGAACAAGACCCTGGTGCGCAAGGCCACTGTCAATGCAGGGATCACGGAGAATCCTTCCGGAACCGGCCCCTCCGCCTTTACCACCTTGGTTTCGCAATGGGATCTTTATGATCAGGACACCTTCACCTTTTTGGGTTTCCACGATTTCGAATACAGCGGGGAAGAGGTCTTTGCACCAACGCAGCAGGCGTCGAACATCATCCTCTATCCCGCCAACAACGAAATCACCGCGGAATGGACACCCGGAAACGGCGCCCGGCGCATTGTGAAGATCAATACCTCGAACACCTTCACTCCCCCCGTGGACGGCACCAGTCCAATAGCCAACACCTACTATGGCGGCTCCGGCGAGCAGGTGGTCTTCAATGGCGCCACCCAGATCATCGATTCCTTCCCGTTCAACGGAGTTTCGGTTTCAGGACTGGCGCCCAACACCACCTATTGGTTCCGGGTATATGAATACAATGGAACCGGCAGCGGCACCAGATACAACATCGCTTCCGGAGTGAACAATCCGATCAGCGGAAACACCACCAACACCCAAACCAGCGGTTACTATGCAGGGATCACCGGCTATGGCAGCATGCTGAAGACCAATCTGCACACCCTGGTCCGCACCACCCACACCACCCCATACTCCTATAACGCGCTCTGGATACAGCTTCCCTACACAGACGAGGATCCGGAAAACACGGATAACGTGGTCGAGATCTACACCGGCTGGAGCGTGCCCAAGACGCATTATGGGGAAGGCACCACCACCTGGAACCGTGAGCACACCTGGAGCAAGAGCCATGGCGATTTTGGTGATGTCGCCCCCGCCGGCACCGATCTGCACCACCTGCGCCCCTGCGATTCCACGGTCAATTCCGCCAAAAGCAACAAGGATTTTGACAATGGCGGCGTTCCCTATGTGGATGCCTCCCCCTATCCCGGCTATTCCGGAGACACGGGATGCTACACCACCGCCTATTCCTGGGAGCCGAGGGACGAGGACAAGGGCGATGTGGCGCGGATGATCATGTATATGGCGGTGCGCTATGAAGGCACGGACACCTCCTATGATCTGGAGATCGTGGATTATGTGAATAGCGAGGGCGGCACCAATGCCCCCTATTATGGCAAGCTTTCCACCCTGCTGAGCTGGCATGTGGAGGATCCACCCGATGCCAGGGAAATGCAGCGCAACGACCGCATCCACGAACGCCAGGGCAACCGCAATCCCTTCATCGACCATCCTGAATTCGCCCGGCAGATCTGGAGCCCGGTTCCCCTCTCTGCCACCAATGTGGGCCCCAACGGTTTCACAGCCCAATGGAGCACCCCCATTTCCGCCACCAAATACTTTCTGCAGGTGGCAACCGACAGCCTCTTCCTGCAAACGGTGCCCGGCTATGCCAATTACGATGCCGGGCTTACCACCGGCAAGGTCATCTCCGGCCTGGACAGCGGAACCACCTACTATTTCCGGCTGCGTTCCTATTTCCTGAGCGGCTACAGCATGTATTCCACCTTCCTCAGCGTAACCACCACCAGCCCTGTCCAACCCACTGCGGCTTTGTCTGCGGAATATGCGCTGAACGAAGCCAATCTGGAGGGGGCGGTTCTCACTGTGGAGCTATCCGACACGGCTTGGATGGATTCCATCCTGCTGCCGGGGAATTTCATGCTGAACAACGTGCCGGCGGGTCTTACAATCCTGAGCGTCAACTATCTGAGCCCGGTTTCCGCCAGCCTGGTGCTCTCCTTTGATGGAAGCGATTTTGATGATAATGCCTCTCTAACCCTCACCATCGCCGCCGTGGAGATCACCGCTGGCTCAGATCTGACCAGTTCAGCTCTCACGATCATTGCCCATGTGGAAAGCCTGGTCAGCATAGACCTGCAGTCGGGCTTGATCATCCTGAACATCGTGGAAGTGGAAAATGCAGCCGGCTACAAGATCTTCGCCTCCGGCCAGCCGGATGGGATCTTTACCGAGGCCACCCCGGAAGGTGTGTTCGATCCGCTGATCCCCACCCGCTGGAGCTTCGATCCCGCCGGTATGCAACGCCGCTTCTTCAAGGCGGTGGGATATCGGAATTGATCTATGTTTCAAACCTGAGCTAAGTCTGGCCGAATTAAACCTTCTGAGGATGTGAAAAAACCCGCGATACTTGCCATCAAAGTTCCGTAGGAACGTCATTTTAGATAGTAATACGTAGATATAAAAGACAACTGAGTCCCGGGACATTATTTTAGATAGCATCCGTGTGCCTCGATATCGTCAGAGTCCCGTAGGGACGACATTTTAGATAGCAACACATCGACAAGAAAAGATATTTGAGTCCCGTAGGGACGCCATA
>Ga0116202_10001796_pt1 | contig 12596 bp, 11 predicted proteins | sample LakKivw325mmetaG_FD_94479 | JGI IMG/M metagenome (GOLD analysis project Ga0116202, IMG submission 94479) | Anoxic lake water microbial communities from Lake Kivu, Rwanda to study Microbial Dark Matter (Phase II) - Lake Kivu water 325m metaG | ecosystem: Environmental > Aquatic > Freshwater >...
ACCTGGCACGGCGGAGCAAATACAGGTTCTCCTCGGCAATGCGTCGCTGGGACTTGACCAGTTCACCCAGAACCGCGAGAAGAAAACACAGCAAACCGCCCAGCGCCAGGACCGCCAGGAGGATCAGCGAGGGCAGGTGCGTGCGGCCGGGCTCCGGCGTAACGTACACCAGATACAGGAATCGCACACCGATCACAAACGCCGCTGCCACCAGCAGCATGCCGATGGACGAAAAGAACCGCCCCGGCCGGTACAGCACGAACATCGCCAGCATCGTGCCCGCCTGCTTGCGGATATACTCGGGAATGCTCCTGAACAGCCGCGAAGGACGGGTTGTCGGGTTGACGCCGATATCCACACTCGCCACCCGCAACCCCATGTTGCCCGCCTGGATCAGCGTCTCCATGCAGTACGAGAACGACGAGTAGATGAACAGCCGCAGGCACGCCTCGCGGGAAAAGGCCCGGAATCCCGACGCCGCGTCGCGCACCGTGGTCTTGGAAATCTGCCGCAGGGTCCAGCTTCCCGCCAACTGCAGCGACTTCTTCACCCCGCCGAACTCGGGATGGTCCACGATCGGACGGCTCCCCACCACCAGGTCGGCGCGGTTCTCCAGGATCGGCTGCAGCAGCCTGGGAATGTCCGCGGCGCAATACTGGTTGTCGGCGTCGGTGTTGACCACAACGTCCGCCCCCAGTTCCATCGCCTTCTCGATGCCGTTGGCGAACGCGCGGGCCAGGCCGCGGTTGCTGCCCAGCCGCAGGATGTGGTGCACTCCCAGTTCCCGCGCGACTTCGGCCGTGCGGTCGGCGCTGCCGTCATCCACCACCAGGTATTCCACCACGTCCACACCGGGCAGGCTCCGGGGCAGGTCCCGAATCGTCTCCGGCAACGTCTTTTCCTCGTTGAAACAGGGAATCTGGATGACTACTTTCATATCAGAGCACCGTATATACCGTCTTGGCGACAAACACGCCACCCTCAAGATGCGAAGAGCCTTCCCGCCGCCCCCCCGGCGCCAGGTCCAGATCCCCGGCATGGTAGCTGTCGGCGCTGGCCACATGCCGCTTGGATGACCGCGGCGCCGGCACAACCCGCGCGCCGCCGGGAACCCCGCAGATGCGGTCCTCAACCACGATGGAATCCCGACCGGGCGTCACCACCCGTTCGAAGGCAAGTCCGGTGGCGCCCTTCTTGAAGATCAGGAGGTTCTTCAGCGGACCGATCAGCCGCCGGCCGAACCACCGGCTCAAGATCCGCAAGGCCATGTGTTTGAGCGGCGAACTGACGGGCTCGCGATGCGGGGTCATCCGTCCCTGCAGAACAAACCGGTCCCCTTCGCGTTTCCAACGCCAGTCGTCGGACCACCAGTGGTTCACATACTGCCGGCCGCCCTGCACGACCACCCACCCGAAGTCTGATACCGGCCCCTTCCCGCCTGCCGCCGTGAACACGCCGCCCTTCTTGAGCGAAAGGATCAGCGCGTAGCGCCGCCCGCCGCCCGCCTGCAGGACGTGGCCGCTCTGTTCCAGCGCCAGATCCATTTCCGGAGCGCGATCCCCGGCCGTTTCCGTCACCCCCGCCGCCTTCAGGAGCGGTAACGCCCGCACCAGCGAATGGCCCGCGTAGTGCGACAGGTAGCGATCGTCCATCGCCCGCAGGAAATGCGAAACCTCCCCGACATTCCGGTAAAGGATTTCCAGAACGCGCTCCGCCAAACGCCTCTCATCCTCGCCCCTTGCTGAAAAGGACCCATGGGACGCGCATTGGCTTGCCACTCCTTCCTCTCCCCTTGCGGGAGAGGACCGAGGTGAGGGGTGCTGGTTGACCGCCGTTTCTCCCTCCAGGAACCTGGCAATTCCGTACGGCAGGATGTAGTCGGTGTTGCGCGCATTGTGCATCCCGATGCCCCCGCCGAGGGTTTGCACATACCGCGCGATGCAGCGCAATCCCGCCGCGGCCACGTCGCGGTAGCGGATATCGCCCGTGGCGTCCAGGCAGTCCCACAGGCAGTCGAGAGTCACGGAGAGATATCCCAGATCCGGGCCGCCATATTCCATGAACCAGCCTTCCGACGTCTGCAGCGCAAGGGTCTTCCCGGCGATAGCCTCGAACCGGGCCGCCGGAACCAGTTCCGGACACACTTTCCGCAACCACGCCAGCGCCGCCAGTCCCGCCACCTGCTGGTTGGCTGCCTGCGGTTCAAACCGGTCCAGCAACTGGCGGGCCGCCACCCGCAGTCCGTCCAGGATTTCCGAAGCCGCCACCACGCCCGCATGGGTCATCTTGGCAACGGCGAGGGTCGAAAATGCCAGCGGCGGGTACCCTTGCTCGAAGGGATAGTATTCCTCGAACGCGCCGTGTCGGGTTGCCCGGAAATTCCAGAACCGGCACGCTCCCGCCGCCAGGTCGCGCACGTCCGTCCTGGTGTGGCCCCGACCCGGGGCCGGATCCTCCCGCCCCGCCAGCCAGACCGTGTACGCCCCCTGCTGGAGGATGATGGAAGGGAAATCCCGGATCCGGTAATGCCACCAATCCCGGTCAAAACATCCGTACACCGGCGAGTTCGGATCGCGGCACGCCTGCGTCAGCAGCCGCGGCATCATCCGCCCGACCACATCCTCCAGTTCAGCCACCCATCCTGTTGTATTGGCATTCATCCCTTCACCAGCCCCCATCCACCATTACCCCTCCACCATTCTCATCTCGCCCAGCGCCTTGCGCTTGGCCGGCTTGCTCATGGCCTTCCACGCCAGCCGCAACCGGTTGAACACCGGCCCGATTACCGTTTCCGGAATCCGGGCCACCACCCAGCGCGCCAGCCGTGTCGACCCGCACCAGAACAACCCCGACACCACCAGTTCCACGAGCACGCGGGAACGCGCCAATTCGGCCGGCCGGATATCGTACTCGGGCGCTTTCCGCCCGCAGAACACACGTATGCGGTTGCGGATGAACCCGCCGCGCTTCTTGAAATCCAGCATATGCCCATGCATCTCCAAGGCCCGCATCGGATCTTCCGCCGCCAGGGCCAGCAACCCGCGCGCCTCCATCTCCCGCACCACCGCCTCCATCGCCTCGCTGCGCGTCACCACCACCGAATGGCCGCCACCCAGCCCCTCGAACCGCGGTGACCACGCGTCGCCCACCGATAGGTCCGTGAACTCGTTGGTGAAATCCACGCTCTGGAGGCTGTTCTGTGTCACAAAGAACGGAATCAGGAAGTTATAGTAGAACTTCTTGGATTGAAACAGCTTGCCCGACACCATCCGGATTTCCATGTAGCCCGGCCATTCGCCGGCCCGCCACTGGAGCGACTCGATCCGGTCCATCCCCGGCGCGATGCCCTTCGACCGCAGATAACAGTCAATCGCCGCCGGATAAATGGCCGTGCCGGTGTAGGGCCCCAGCACGTACTTGACCTGCAACGCCCGCGGATGTCCCGCCAACTGCAACTGACGCAGCGCCGCCGCCTGATCGGGCAGACAGGTCATCGCATAGCGCTTTCCGTCCTCCAGTTTCGGGAGGATATCCAGCACCGAAACGGGGATGTAGACCGATTGCGCCGACGCCAGGATGTCCTCCCGGGTTGCCGCCACCACGACCCGCGCGCGCTCGGGTTCGGGGACCCCCTGCCGCACCACGATGGCGGCGTCTATCCGCCCGGTCTCCAGCATGTGGATCAGCACATGGGTCATCACGCCGCCGGAAGCTCCCGCCCGCCGGATTTCCGGCACGGCGGAATGACCGGTCCGTACCGCCTGGAAACAACCCAGCAGCCAGTTCCCGGGAAGCGCGCCGCAGTGCCTGCGGTACAAATCGGCGTACCGGATGCCCTTGCCCGGGCAAACCTCCCATGCCAGTTCAGGCAGTGCCGTGTCGGGATGAAACTCCGGCACGGGCCCGAAAGGGGAGTCCTTCATGACGGACCGTCGCTCGGCGTCGAGCGCCACACACGCCCCGCACCCGGTGCAGATTCCGGACCGCACCACATCCCGCATCAACCGTTCGGCCGCGCTGAGTGTCATAGAGGGCACGAATATAGGCCTTAGGCTCCACTTTTGCGACAAGTCATTCGCCTGTTGCGGTGGGGCATGGCCAATACGGCTCAATCCCGCAGTTCCATCATGAACCGGAAGGTGCGGTCGCCCTGCCCGCGGCAATCCAGCGCGGCAACACAATAGCCCTCTCCCACGTAGTTCAACTTGTCTTGCCATTCGCCTGCATTGCCCGTGTACCCGTGAAAGATCAGGATCGCGGGATGCTTGCCCTTCGTCTTGCGCGGCCGCAGATACTTGGCATGCACCCGCGCGCCGCCCACCCCCGTGAACCAAAGGTCGAAGCACTCCGCGTTGCGCGCTCCCGTCGTATCGTTCGGGATCAGTTCCACGCGGGGGTCCACCCGGTCCAACTCCCGCAGGGAGTCATCCCAATACGCGTCGAAATCCGCGGGCCTCGGATTGACTCCCTGATATGTTTTCAACTCGGACAACGGTTTATCAATCAACGGCATGGCTTGTATCTCCCCTTTGCGTTCCCAACACCCTCATCGCTATCCGTCAAGAACCTCTCATGGCAGCCCGTTCGTCTCAAGGTGACAACGACCGAATCAGGCCGGATTCTTCCCCAATCCAGCGGTGGATAGCAACAGAAAACACTCCGAGGATTCTCTTCCCGAAGGCGGGCTTTTGGCGTAAAAGACAACGCCACAAAGCACAGGTGCGAAATGCAGGAATGGACATGGTTGCAGTGGTCCCTGATGGCGGTCGGCGCGCTGCTGGTCGGCATTTCCAAGAGCGGCCTGCCGGGAGTCGGCATCCTGGCCATCCCGCTCTTTGCCGCCGTCCTGCCCGCCCGGGCCTCCACCGGCATGCTGCTGCCCGCCGCCGGCGCGGTGAAGCTGCTGTTCTGAGGAAGCCTGCGCAACCTTCCGGTTCCAGTCCCGCTCCGGCGCGCCGGTTTCCGGGCCGGGGTCCGGGGGCCCCTATTTCCCGACCACTTCGCTCATCTTGAAGATCGGCAGGAACATGCAGATCACAATACCGCCGATCACCACGCCCAGCACCACCATCAGCAGCGGTTCGAGCATCGAGGTCAGGGAGGCCAGCATGGCTTCCACTTCGTCATCATACGTGTCGGCCACGCTGTCCAGCATCTCGTCCACCTTGCCGGTTTTCTCGCCGGCGGACATCATGCGCACCACCAGCGTGGGAATGCAGTCCTTGTCGGACAACCCGGCGGAGAGGGTTTCGCCATGCTCCACCGAAACCCGTGCCTCCATGATGGCTTTTTCGATGACCAGGTTGGCGGCGGCCTTGGCCACGATCTCCAGCGCGTTCAGGATGGGCACCCCGCTCTGCACTAGTTGCGCCAGCGTGCGCGAGAACCGCGCCACGGCAACCTTTTGTGTCAGGATCCCCACCACGGGCGCTTTCAAGGCGAACCGGTCCATCGCCCAGGCCCCGGACTTCGTCTTCTTCCATTTCTTGAATAGCCAGACCCCCAGCGCGATCGCCGGAACGATAATGATCGCGTTCTTCTTGATCCCGTTGCTGAGGTCCACCAGGAACTGCGTCGGGCCGGGCAGTTTGGACCCGAAGTCCTTGTACATGTTCGCGAATACCGGAACGATGAAGATGATCATGCCGGTGGCGATGACCAGCGCCATGGACATGACCACGATCGGGTACGTCATGGCCGACTTCACTTTGCGCCGCAACCGCGCGTTGGCTTCCAGCAGTTCCCCGATCCTCTTCATCGTTTCCGCGAACTGTCCGCTCTGTTCGCCCGCCCGCACCATGCTGATATAGAGCACATCGAAGATCTGGGGGTACAGGTGCAGACTTTCGGAAAAGGAGGATCCGCCTTCGATGCTCCTCTTGACGTCGCGCAGCACAATCTTGAAGTTCGGATTGGAAGCCTGTTCCTCCAGGGTTTCCAACGAAGCCACGATGGGCATTCCGGCCGACAGCATGGCGGCCATCTGGCGGGAGAACGCCGGCAGGTCCGTCCGCACAATCTTGACGACGCCACGCACCTTCTTGGAGGCGTTCTGGACCGCCTTGCGCGCCGGGGCCGGCCGGTTTGCCGCCGCGCCGCCACTGGATGCCGAACGTACAACCGGACTCATGATGGACCCTCTCCCTCTGGTTTGCCTTCCGTCGCGTTACTCGCTGCCTGTAACTTCCAGCGCCGCCTCCAGCGAGGTCACGCCTTCCCTGACCTTCTTCAGGCCGGCCTCCTTCAGGGTGATCATCCCCTGCTGCCGGGCCTGCTCCCGGATCTCGTTGCTCGTTCCGCCCTTCATGATCAGGTCCTTCACGAGATCATCCACCGCAAGGACTTCCATGATGGCGCCACGGCCCTTGTAACCGCCGCCGTTGCATTTCGGGCACCCCACCGCGCGGTAGACGGTCATGTAGCCGTCCTTGCCGCTCCGGGCGGCGCCGGCCTCCCCGCCGGCATGCCGGAAGAACTCCGGATCGATCTTGTTGGCTTCCAGGACATCAATCGGCAGTTCCACCTCCTGGCGGCAGGCGACGCACAGCTTCCGGTACAGGCGCTGCGCCTGCGAGAGCACCAGCGAGGAGGCGATCAGGAACGGCGGAATCCCCATGTCAATCAGGCGGGCGATGGCGCCGGCCGCGTCGTTCGTATGCAGCGTGCTGAGCACCAGGTGTCCGGTCAGCGCGGCCTTGACCGCGATTTCCGCCGTCTCCCCGTCGCGGATTTCACCCACCAGGCAGATATCGGGGTCCTGCCGGAGAATGGAACGCAACGCCGCGGCAAAGGAAAGCCCGACCTGTGCATTCACCTGCACCTGCGTGATACCCGGCAACTGGTACTCCACGGGATCCTCACAGGTCACGATATTGACGTCCGGCTTGTTCAACTCCTGCAGGCAGGAGTACAGCGTGGTCGTCTTGCCGCTGCCCGTCGGCCCCGTGACCAGGATGATTCCATGCGGCTGGCCGATGGCGTGGCTCATCGCCTTGAAGGCCTGCTCGTCCAGACCCAGCCCGCTCAGACTCGGGAACAACGCGCTCTTGTCGAGCACACGCATCACAATCTTCTCCCCGAAGATCGAAGGCAATATGCTGACACGCATATCCACCTCCTTGCCCAGGGCCTTGATCTTGAATCGGCCGTCCTGCGGCACGCGGCGCTCGGCAATGTCCAGATCCCCCATGATCTTGATGCGGGACACAATGGCCGGATGGAAGCTCCGGGCGGGACTGGGCCGCTCCATCAGCGAACCGTCAATGCGATACCGCAACCGCAGCGACTTTTCCTGCGGCTCGATGTGGATGTCGCTCGCGCGGGTGCGCAGCGCCTCCACGAGAATCATGTTCACCATGCGGATGACCGGGGCGCCCTCCGCGCTTTCCATCATCTCCTCGAGACTGACTTCGTCCTTCTCCTCGTGCCCGATTTCCACATCACTGTCGGAACCCTTCATGATCTCGTCGAGATCCATGCCCTGGGCGGGCTCGGAACTGGCGACGACGCGATTGATCGTATCGAGGACATCCTTCTCGCCGGCCACCAGCGGCATCACTTCCAGACCCGTCAACACATGCAGTTCGTCCAGGGCCATGATGTCGAAGGGATCCCCCAGGGCCACAATCAGAAGCCCGCCGATCTTAAGGAGGGGAACCGCCTGGTTCTTCCGCAACACCTCGGCGGGAATGGATTCCATCAACTGCGGGTTCGGACTGCAGCGCGCCAGCGAAATCGGCTCCATCCGCAGGTAATCGGCAAGCCCGAGCGTCATCTCGACCGGCGCGACCAACTGCTGGTCCACCAGGTACTTCTCCAGGCGAACCCCCTGGCTTTCCGCCTTCTCCTGGGCCTCCTCCAAGGCGGCCTGGCCAATGGCGCCCCGCCGCACCAGAATGTCGCCGATCCTTGAACTTCGCGAAATCACTGTCATGGCCTTGGCCTTACCCCCCCCTCATCGAAAACCCGCCGGACAATTCTCCTTGTAATCCATTTCCCACCGCCAAGTCAACCCACTCCCTGCGGCGGGCCAGCCATTCCACACAAGACGTCAGAAGTATTGCGCATCGGTTCCTTCACGGCTATCGTAGGAACCCATGAGCTTGCAGGATCGCGATTACATGCGGGGTGTCGCCACACCGCGACTCCGCCCGAATTCCGGCGACGCCCCCCTTTCCGCCCGCCTCAAATTCCTCCTCTGGCGCCTCCTGCATCCACGCCCGGCTTCTTCGCACCCTCCGCCCGACAAGGCGGACGCAAACAAGATATCCCAACAGGAAGGCAGCCAGAATGACCGCTAACCAGTCCATCGGCATGGGCCGCGCCGGCGCCCTGCTTTCCGGGACCAACGTCGCCGAAATCTGTGATCGCGCCCTCGCGGAATGGAAACCTGACGGAAAGCGCATCCTGTTCATCGTGCCCGACCTCTCGCGAACATGCCCCATGGACCTGATGTTCCGCCTCCTCTATCAGCGGCTGGCCGGACGCGCCCGCGCGTTGGATTTCCTCATCGCCCTCGGCACCCATCCGGGACTGACCCCGGAACAGATCTACAAGCGCATGGGCATCACGGCCGCCGAGCATCAGTCCCGCTACACCAAGGCCCGCTTCTTCAATCACGAGTGGAAGAATCCGGCACAACTGGTCTCCGTCGGCCGCTTGACCCGCGGGGACATCCGCGAAATCACCGAGGGCCGCTTCGAAATGGACGTGGATGTCACCTGCAACCGCATGGTGCATGACTATGACCTGCTGGTCATCGTCGGCCCGGTCTTCCCCCACGAGGTGGTCGGCTTCTCCGGCGGCAACAAGTATCTCTTCCCCGGAATCGCCGGACAGGAGATCATAGACTTCTTCCACTGGCTGGGGGCCGTCATCACCAACCCCGTCATCATCGGCAACAAGTGGACTCCCGTCCGCCGGGTCGTGGACCGGGCCGCCGCCATGATCCCCGTGGAACGCCGCGCCTTCTGCATGGTGGTAAGCCATCATGAACTTGCCGGTCTCTACGCGGGCACCCCGGAGAATGCCTGGTCCGATGCCGCCGATCTCTCCCGCCAGATTCATACGGAGTACCACGAAAAACCCTTCCATACCGTCCTCTCCTGCGCGCCGGAGATGTATGACGACCTCTGGACCGGTGGAAAGTGCATGTACAAGATCGAACCTGTCGTGGCGGACGGCGGCAAGGTGATCATTTACGCCCCCCATATCCGCGAGATCTCACCCGTGCACGGGCCCGTCCTGGAGGAAATCGGCTACCATACCCGCGACTTCTTCCTCCAGCAGTGGGACAAGTACAGCCGCTATCCGTGGGGCGTCGTGGCGCACTCGACGCACGTCAAGGGGATCGGCACGTACGAGAAGGGCATCGAGAAACCGAGGGTCGAGGTCATTCTGGCCACCGGGATCCCGGAGGCCGTTTGCCGCAAGGTGAACCTGGGATACATGGACCCGGCGTCGGTGCGCGTCGCCGACTTCGAGGGCAGGCAGGCGGAAGGCATCCTGTACGTCAAGCGGGCCGGCGAGATCCTCTACCGCTGGAAGAACGCTCCCGCCAAACTGGGCGGACAGTAACCGCCCGGCATGCGCCCGCCGGCGGCCATCCGCCGCCCCGCCCGGAGCGGCGTCACAGGCCGAAGAACTTCCGGATCCTGGCGACCAGCGCGATGCGCGGGATGGCGCCAATGCCTTTGTCACCCGCCGCCGCCACCTTGGCCTGGCGCTCGTTCACCCGCTGTTCCAGAATGGCTCCCAGTTTTTCCGCCAGGGCCGCGTTATCCTTCAGGATGCCCGAGAGAACCGGCTTTGCCACTTCCAGCACGGCAACATCCGTCTCCGCCGTCACCGTCGCCGACCGCGGCTCTCCGGTCAGCAGCGACATTTCCCCGAAAAAGGCCGAAGGCCCCAAATGGGCGACCGTCAGGCCAGCCCCGTCCGCGCCCGCCACCGATACCGCCACCCGGCCGGTTCGGATCACATAGAACGTCTCGCCCGGTTCCCCCTGGCGGCACAAGGATTCCCCGTCCGCGAAAACCAGGCTCCGGACCCCTTCCGCCAGCCTTTCGAACTCCGGCGGGGAAAGCGTGCGGAACAAGTCCACGCCTGCCAGCAGGTGCCGCACCGACTCGCGATCCCCGTCCCGGATCCGAAGCTCTTCCGTCGCCGCATCCCGCAGGCGCACATCGCGGATGGGGAACGGAATGGAAATCCCGGCGCGCTTGAAGCCGTACCAAAGCCGCTCCATCACCCGGCTTTCGATCTTGTCCAGCCGCTCAAAGTCGTCGATGAAGAACTTGATGGTAAAGTTGATCGAGAAATCGGCGTACCCCTTGAGGTAGACCGAAGGCGCCGGTTCCCGGGCCACTTCGGGTGTCTCGGCAAGGATCGCCAGGATGACCTCCTTCGCCTTGCCGGGCGGAGTCTCGTAGCTGACCCCCACCGACAGGTAGCAGCCATGTTTCCCCGTCGGGCGCGAGTAGTTGATGATGGATTCCCTGGCAATGGCGGCGTTGGGGATGACCACGTAATCCTCGCCCTTGGTCTTCAGGCGCGTTGCCCGCCACGTGGTGTCGACAATCCGCCCCGCATGCCCAGCCACCTGCACCCAGTCCCCGATATGAAACGGACGCTCCGCGTTGAGCGCCAGACCCGCGAAGAGGTTCCCCAGCGTGTCCTGCGTGGCATTGCCGACAATGTACCCGACCACAAGGGAGGAAACCGCCAGCACGTTCAGGTTCACACCGGGGAAAAACCCCCGCACAATCATCACCAGCGCCACCGCCGAGATCAGCAGGCGCCCGATATCCCGGACCACGAGCGACGCCTGCGGACGGTTCCGCCACCTGGCCAGCGTGTCGAACAGCAGGACATCCAGGACCGACACCGCCACCATGATCCCCAGGAACCACGCCGCCGCCTCCACTCCGCGGTGCACTCCCGTGTGCAACGCATCGAACAGGGGCTCCAGGCACAGCAGCAGGAGAAGGGACAGAACCAAGAGGTTGATCTGGATGGCGATGCGGCGCAACAGGTGATGCTTCACCAGGTATCGCTGGGCCAGGCTAAAGACGCCATACGCGACTAACACCGTCAGTCCCCGGGACAACAGGAAACCCGCGGTCAGACGCCCCGCCTCCATGGCGCCAAGAAGCGACTGCCAGTCAAGAACCGGTGCATTTGTCATGCCTTATCTTCCTTTCTCATTGCCGGCCGGATGTTGCCGCCGTATCTGTCCCCGGCATTGGGGGCAGGTCTTCGAAAAAATGGAGGAGGCCGCCTCATCCGGGATCGAGAAGCTCAAACCCCGTGGCCGGGTCCTTCCGTCGCGTGGCGACGGTTTCCCGCAGTTCCCACAGGATCACTTCCATCACATGCCACACCTTGACGCCGCGCCGGACACAACCCGCCACCGCCGCGTCCTTGCGGCCGGCCGCGATGTGCATGTGGAGAACGGGGCGGCCGGCCTCATCCGGGAAAAGGGTTCCCGTGCCGCAGATTTCGTGGACATTGCCGAGCACGTGCTCGAGAGGAACCACCGGACTGGACCGCCCGTCTTGCGGTCCAACCACCAGGCGACTTCCAGCATCCGCCCCGCCGACGACGACCAACGCCGCGGCCCGGATCCGTTCCGCAACAGCCAGTTCCTCGATGGCCTCATGCAGAATATCGCCGTCCTCGAGACGAATCACGAAAACGCGCCCCGGGACGGCCTGCGAAACTTTCATAGGGCCTTCTGGCCGGCTTCCTTGGCGGCCGCATCCGGCGCCTTGGCGGGCGGAGTGGCGGGCGGAGTGGCGCCGCCTGCGGCGGCGTTTGCCTTGGCGCTGATCAACTCATCCAGCTTGGCCTTCACCACCTCGGCGGCGGATGACAGGGCATTTCCCCGGTCAAACTCCCTGGCCAGTTCTTCCTTGGTCTTCTTCTTGCCGCCTCTGTTCGCGATCTCCTTTTCCCTGGCGCGGAACTGCTTCCTGGATTCCATGTCTTCAATCGCAGTCAGCTTCTGCTGCGCCTTCTCCTGGCTGGAAAAGCGTTCGGCGGAGCCCACGATCTTGCGCGGCATCAGGCGCGATCCCGCAAACGGCGTCCCTTTGTTCATTTCATCTTCGCGCCACTGCTTCGCCGCCAACTGGAGGGCCTGCTGGAAATAACGGTTCTCGATCTGGATCGTCTTTTCCAGCGCCTTGAACTCCGTTTCGCTCATCATCTCTGTGGTGGTGTTCCTGCACATGTCCTGGATCTTGACCACGACATACGCCTCCGCCAGTCCCCGCACCGGAAGCAACGCCGCCAAGACCATCGCCAAACCCACGCCCAGCCGTCGGACATTCACAGGATTCTCCTTTCGATTCATCGGGAAATACGATTTCTGCCGCTTGTTCAATCCTTGGTACCCAGTATTCCAGAACCTGCATCCGTATTCAATTCCCGAGTTGTCCTTGCGGATCTCCGGGGCTTGCGCATGGATACACTTCAGATTTCCTGATCCAGCCGGAAAATGACTTGGCACTTTTTCTCACGACTTCCTTGTCGCACTTCCTGGCCCTGCAGGGTCGCTTAAGCCTGTCGGGTTACGTGTATCCGAGTAAGGTGGG
>Ga0116202_10001797_pt1 | contig 12592 bp, 12 predicted proteins | sample LakKivw325mmetaG_FD_94479 | JGI IMG/M metagenome (GOLD analysis project Ga0116202, IMG submission 94479) | Anoxic lake water microbial communities from Lake Kivu, Rwanda to study Microbial Dark Matter (Phase II) - Lake Kivu water 325m metaG | ecosystem: Environmental > Aquatic > Freshwater >...
CATTTCCCGCCAAAATCCGCAGGATTTTGGCGGGCCGAAAAGCCCCGCCCCGCTCGAAGCGGGGCGGGGCGAACAATTCAGTTCGTCTAAAAATTTTGAGTTCGTATCGTTAAAATATGCTGCGGGGCCTGGATTCGAACCAGGATAAATGGCTCCAAAGGCCACGGTCCTACCATTAGACGACCCCGCAATCGGGCCGCTCTAAGCGGCCGATAAATAAAATATCCTGCTACCAGGATATTATTAAAAAATGGCCAAAAAGTCAAACATGAAAGCCCGAACTCGGGCGGATTTAAACCAAAAAGCCAAACGGGCGCAACTGAAGCGAGCCGGCGCCTCCGCCCTACACCCGGGCGTATTTTCGGACCGCGAACAGACTGGCGGCGACGTTGATGAATAAGATGACAAGAAACTGGCCGCCGAAGACCAGCCAAAAATTATTGACGAAATAGGCAAGGATGTTGACGTTATAGCCGGTGAAAAAGACTTCCAGATAGGGCTGGAGCAGGGTCAAGAAGGAATAGAAAATGGAAATCATTATCAGAAGGCTTAGCAGGGTATAGACCAGGGCCGAAACCACATAGGGCATGTAAACGAAGAAATTGGAGGCCCCGACCAGGCGCATTATTTCTATTTCCTGGCGGTGGGTGTAAATGGCCACGCGAATGGAGTTATAGACGACCAGGAGGCTGGTAAGGATGAAAAGCGAAATGAGGACGAGGCCGACTTCGTTGACGCGCTTGGTTATCGCCCCAATCTTGTCCAGGACCAGGCTGTTGTCGGAGAAATCGCGCGATTCTATTATCGGGTTGTCCAGGGCCCTCAATTCGTTAATCAACAGGCCGGACTCGGCGAAATTGCTCGGTGTCAGCGTCAGGCTGGGCGACAAGGGGTTACGCCCCAATTCCTGCAGGGCGCCCAAGATTTCCTGGTTGTTTTTATAGGTCTCGCGGAAAATCTGCAGGGCGTTTTCCTTGGAAATATAGCTGATGTTTTTCACCCGCGGCGAATTGGCCAATTGCGTCTTCAAATTCATGATTTCGCTTTCCGGCGTTTCCGGCTTGATATAGAGGCTGATGTCAATCTTGTCCTTGATCGCTTCCACGGCGCTGGCGCTTATAACCCTAACGGTCAGGAGCATGTTGATGGAAAACAGGGCCAGAAGCAGAATAGTTATGGTCACGATGGTCAGCCAGATGTTCCTGGCAATGTCCTGAAAGCTGAATTTGAGGATGCGGTAGAGGGAAAGCATATTAAAGCAAATATTTACCCGAAGCCTGGTCGCTGGTTACGCGGCCGCGGTCCATGGAGATGACGCGCTTGTTCAGGCGGTTGACGATTTCCTTGTTGTGCGTGACCAAAATCACCGTCGTCCCGAATTTGTTGATGCGCAGCAAGAGGTCAATGATCTCGTTGGCGTTGATGGCGTCCAAATTGCCGGTCGGTTCGTCGGCCAAAAGGATTTTGGGCTGGTGCACCAGGGCGCGGGCAATGGCGGCGCGCTGCTGTTCGCCGCCGGAAACCTCGTGCGGATAGCGCTTCGCCTTGTCGTCCAAGCCGACGATCTTCAAGACGTTGGGGACGATTTTCTTTATCTTCGCCGCCGTGCCGCCGGACACTTCCAAGGCGAAAGCGACGTTCTCGGCTAGGGTCTTTTTCGGCAGGAGCTTGAAGTCCTGAAAAATGACGCCGATTTGCCGCCTCAAATAGGGGACTTCGCGCTTGCTTAGGCGGATGATGTCCCAGTCGCCGACCAGAACCCGGCCGGAGGTGGCCCTTTCCTCGCCGATTAGAAGCTTGACCAAGGTCGTCTTGCCGGCGCCGGATTGTCCCACGATGGAAACAAATTCGCCCGGCTTGATGTCCAGGCTGACGTCGTCTAAAACTTTGATTTTGTTGGCGTAAATTTTATCAACCGCGCGCAGTTTAATCATAATTATTTTAAGCCAAAATTATTGGGCCGCTAATTGCCTTTGGCCGTAATTGATTAATTGCTCGTTGTCCCAAACGCTTTCCGCCTTGGAAGGCGAACCGAAGGTGACGATAACCAGATCTCCCGTTGGCGTCGCCACCCGCGTCATTAAGCAATAACCGGCTTCGTCCAAATAGCCGGTCTTGGAGCCGGTCAAGGGATAACTGCCATCGATGACCATTTGGTTGGTATTGGTTAAGGTGTGGCTTTTTTGGGTATTAATCGTCTTGAAAGTATAGCTCTTGGTGGTCGTGACTTTTTTCAATAAAGGATTGCTTAAAACTTCTTTGCTTATTATAGCATAATCATAAGGCGAGCTCACGTTTTCCGGGGACAGGCCGGTCGGTTCCACGAAATTAGTCGCCGTCGCTCCCCAAGAATGAACCAAATCGTTCATTCTCTTGATGAATTCCGGCCGGCTCAAGCCGGAAACGCGGACCAGGCTTTCCACGGCGTTATTGGCCGAACCGACTAAAGCGGCGTAAAGCAGGTCCTCCACAGTCATGGTCTCGCCTTCGGCCACGCGCAAGAGGGTCGGCTCGCCCGGCTGACAATATTGATAATTATAATTCTCATCCTGCTCCTTGTAGCTGACGACTTCGTTCAGGCTCGTCCGGGTATCAAAAAAAACGCGCATAGCCACCAGTTTAGTCAGGCTGGCCAAAGGCGCGACCGTCGTCGCGTTTTTTCCCCAAAGCACGCGGCCGTCGGCTTCTGATAAAACCACGGCTTCGGTAGCGTTGATATCAGGCGCGCCAGTCGTCTGCGACCGAGCGCTATCTAAGGCAGAAACAACGACTTGAAGCGGCTCTATTTTTACCCTAACCAAACCCTCGCTAAGGGAAGCGAGCTTCTGGAAAGCGACCTTGTCTAAATCGATGACGCGGTCGGGATGAACGTTTCTGTCCGGCCCCCAGTCGTTTACGGCCACATCCACGGATTTACCGTTGTCTAAATTAGAGACGCGCAAAACCGAACCCTTGGCGAAATCCGGCGAAGCCGCGAATAGACCACCTTTATAGCTGTACCAGCTGGCCGTGCCTATGGTCATTAAATCCGGATTGCTCAAGAGAATTAATTGGCCCATGGTCGCCGTGGTTGAGGCGCTAATGTAATTTTCTTCCGGCACATCGCTGCTTAAAAGCGGTTGCCAGCTATTGGCCAGTTGATCGTAGGCGAAAATTTGTTTGAAATAATTATTGCCGGCGCCGTAATTGATTTTTATCGTCATCGGTCGACTGGGATCGTAGGTTTGGGAAGCGCTGAAAGCATAGCGGTAGGCCGGTGTCAAAGCTTGCCACTGCCAAGGGAGATTATTGGCCTCAACTTCACTGCTACTTAGGGTCGTTGGCGAGCCGAAAGCTTGCGCGGCGTAATCAATAGTAAAGTCGGCCGCCCGGGCCGCCGGAAAAATGCCCAAAAACAAAAAGAAGGGCAAAATCAGGTAAATTAGACGCGTCTTAAATTTCATAAAAAAATAATTGACTAAAATTACTCCTTACGTTTATAATGATTAAAGTCGGTTTCGGCCGCCTGGCCGCGGGTGTCGTATAATGGCTATTACGTCAGCTTCCCAAGCTGAAGAAGGCGGTCCGTTTGTGCTCACCCGCTCACATTCGCCGAGATAGCTCAGCTGGTAGTGCTACGCACTCGTAACGCGTAGGTCGCGGGTTCAAACCCCGCTCTCGGCTCAAGGGAAAAAATAACGCCACCATTTACTGAAATTACCCGTGGCCGTGGTCATCGCCGGCGCTGTGCCGGCGTTTCCTTTAGGCGCTTCAATGACGACCACCTGCTCCCCGGGCTTTTTTAAATTTAAATTCAAGCGCGCCTGCTCTTCCAAGGATTGGTCCGACTGCAAATAGCTGACCATATCCTTGAGGTTCTGGTTCTGACTTTCAAAGGCGGCGATTTGTTTTTGCACGCCCTCTATTTCTTTCTCCACCAGGCGCTTTTGGCTATAGCTGCGGGCTAAAGGGAAGATTATCAACAACAAAAAAATCAGCCCGATAATCGCCAAAAAACGCTGGCTGGAGACCAGGCGATAGAAAAAATGGCGCGGTTTGGCGCTTTGCCCTTCGTTTAACAAATGCGGGCTGATTTTTCTTCTTAACATTAATTAGTATTATAGCATGTGCTCGACGAGTAGACAAAATGCCGCGCAAATTCGCCAAAAAAGCCTTCGGACAAAAACGAAGGCTTTTCGTTTTTCAAATCCTGAAGCCCGCCTCTCATTTCCTCTCCTTGGGTGTCACCCAGAAACCCATGTAGCGGCCGCGCAAAAGATGAATTTGCGCGTCCAAGCAAGGTATGGCGCCGAAAAAGATGATGGTCACGGGCACGAAAAACCATTCCAAAGCCATCTTGATATTCTTCCAGACGCTATATTTTTTCGGCCGTTTCGGCAGAAGCAGGCCGGAGATAATGGCGGAAACGAAGAGGCCGACCATGGCCACGTTCATAAAAATCTGCGTGACCAGAGGTAAATTGCCCGATAAAACCATAGTGTTGAAACGGGAACCGCCTAAAAGCATAGGCATCCAGCCGATGACGGCAATGATAAGCGCGTTGGTCGCCCAAGAATGGAAGCCGTAAATTTGCACAAAAATATGGGAAATGATTTTTTTCTTGTCTAGTTGGCGCCAACGCTTTCTAGCGTTAAAAATTAGAAAAGGAATGTTTTCCGCGCCCCAAGCCCAGCGCCGCTGTTGTTTATATAAACTCTTAACCGTTTTCCAAAAGCTTTGGTCGCAGGTAATATCCATGGAAACGGCGTGATGAATCGGCTCCACGCGGTAATCGCCGTTATAGTACAAAAGACAATGCCAGAAAATGCGCGAGTCTTCGCTGACCATTTTCGGCGACCAGAAACCAATTTCCGCCAAAGCTTTAAAAGTCATGGAGTGCGAAGAATAGGTGACCAGACTTTCCTGGCGCACCTGCATGATCATCTGCCAAAAGGTGTTGGAAGTGGCCGCGACGCGCGAAAAAAAGGGCGCGCGCCAGATGTTATTTTGGTAAACCGGCACCGGCTGATAACTGGCCCGATAGGGTGAAGTCGCGGTCAAAAATTTATAGCTCAAGGCGAAAAAATAGCCGGGTCTTACGGCCGTGTCCACGTCAAAGACGCTGACCAAAATTTTATCATAAGGCAAATTTTCCCAATCAATTATTTCCTCTTTTATCACTTTTATTGACCAAGTCTGGTTGGAGCCTTTGCCTTTAATTTCGCCGACAATGCTGTCGGGATGAAAAGTCGTCAGGAAATGGCCAAAACGACCCCGGAATTCTTTTTCTATTTTCTCGGCTCGTTCATGCGCCGCCGCTCCCGCCCGCTCTTCAAAAGCCACGGCGACGATCATTTTTTCCCTCGGGAAACCGTCGTTCAACAGGGCTTGCAGCGAAGTCCGGATTATGCCTTCGTCTTCAAAGGCCGTGGGCATGATAATGATCTGCCACAAATCATCCCAAACCAAACCCTGACGGCACAAAGCGTCAAGGGCGACTTCGTCGTCAAAATGATAAGTTTTCAAAGCCTCGCATTTAACGCGCCAGTCGGTTTTTAGGCCGCGCTTTAGATTGCGGTAAGCGTTAATTAAAAAAATCGCCATGTATACCACCAAAAGCAGCCAATAAACGTCAAAGGCGATAATGAAATAAGCGATCCAGACCGGTTTGAGATAGGATAAGATTAACAAAATAAAAAGCGTGGCCAAAGACAAAAAACCCGGCAACATTTCTAAAAGGCGATAAAAGCGGTAATCGCGGCCGCTTAATTCCGTGGCTCGGCCAATTTTTAAGTAATCTTGACCGGTATTTAGGGCTTCTCTGGGGCTGGCCGACCGTGGTCCCTTTTCCTGTCGGTCAGCCGTCATGGTGGCTTGATTGTCCGTTTCCACGCTTATAGGCATAATTTAAAAAGCTTTGAAGGCTCCCTTATTTTTTAACGCAAAAAAGCAGGCGGCGCAAGCCTTGACGTCAAAGACGGCGTCATGGGCTTCGCTAAAATTGGCGGCGAATAGACAACGGTGTAATTCCGTCAGGCTGGGCCATTTATAGCCGCCGCGGCCGTTGTCCAATTGGCAAACGTCAGCGCCGGCGCGCATGGTGCAAAGTTGTTTCCGGCTCGCCAAAGGATTAGCCAGTTTTTCCCGTAAAAGTTCGGCGCCGATTACTTTTAAATCAAAATCAATGTTATGAGCCACTAGATAATTGGCCTCGTTAACGGCGTTAAGAAAGCGTTCTAAAGTCGGGCGCAAAAAAACGCCTTCTTTTAGAGCCCGCGCCTGGGAAATACGGTGGATTTTAACCACCTCGGAGGGAATGACAAAACCTTCCGGTTTGATAATGAAACTACAGCTCTCCCAAGGTTCGCCGGTCTCATCGTACCAGCTCCAGGCGATTTGCACCAAACGCGGCCAATTTAAAAAATCATCAAGCGGCGCTTGATAATCTTCCGGTAAACCCGTGGTTTCGGTGTCAAAAAATAGATACATAATAAGAATCGGCCGTCGCGACCGAGGGCCGATTTAAAACTTATTGTCGCTAATCGTTACCTCCTCGCCTTCAGCTAAATCTCTTTCCGGACCGCGCTTGGCCGGCGCCGGATTTTCTTTATTCTTATTATTCTTAGGCGGCTGTAAAAAAACCTCTTCTTTCTCCCTCACCTTTTCTTCTTTTATCACCCGCCCCTTAAAATCAACCGGAGCCCGATTTTTCAAATCGTCTAAAGTTAAACTGGGAATAGCTTTCTGCCGGGCCGCCTCCAATTCTAAAGCGGCTTTTTCTTTCTGTTTGGCCAAACGCCTTTCCTCCAATTCCAAGCGCTTCTCTTCTTTTTTCTTCATCAAACAATCGCGGCAATAAACCGGGCGGATGCCATCGGGAATAAAAGAAACTATGGTCGGCCGGCCGCAATTGTCGCAAATGGCCTCATAGCCGCGGCTGGCGGGCGCGGGCGAGGACGGCGAAACAAAGGAACGAGCCGGCGGGCCGGCGGACGGAGGCGAACTCGGACTGACGGTCGGCGAAGAAGGTGTAGATAAAGGCAAATTCCGGGACGCCGGCCGGTTAACGGCGGCTGGCGGCGTAGCGGCCGGAGAAAAATTATTCCGCGACGGCGTTGAGCCAGCGGAACGGAAAGTTCGGGAAGACGCGCCTCCTCCCGCGGTTTTTTCTTCTTTTTCCTCACCGTAATTCTCGTGCCAGCGCATTATCTTGTCTTCCACGTCGCGGCGGTCGGAAGCGTATTTTTGCCGCGAATAAGCAATAACTTTCTCCAAATTGCCGGATTTTTCTTCTTCAGCCAAGGGCGGCAGGCCTAAAGCGGAAAAGGGCGCGGAGGCGACACCGTCAATCATTAATTTTAAATACATTTCGTATTTGGGCAGATTGACCAAGTCCTCTTCGCTAAAAGTTGGGGTAAATTCCTTGACTAATTCTTCGGCGTCGGCGGCGCCGACCCGAAAAACAACCATGGTGCCGATATTGCCGAAAACGGCCGCCTCTACTTTCTCACCTAATTGCTCAATGTATTGATGGGCCAAAATCAAATTCAAGCGATATTTTCTGGCTTCCGACAAAATGTTGGTGAAGCTGTCGGTAGAAAAATTTTGGAACTCGTCAATGTAGAGATAGAAGTCGCGGCGATCACGCTCTGGCACGTCCACGCGGCTCATGGAAGCTAATTGGATTTTAGTAATCATCATCGCCCCCAAAAGCGCGGAGTTGTCTTCGCCGATGCGGCCTTTGGATAAATTCATGATTAAAATTTTGCCGTTATCCATTATTTCCCGTAAGTTAACGGCTGATTTCACCTGGCCAATAATGTTTCTCATCAAAGAGCTGGATAAAAATTGGCCGACTTTGTTTTGAATAGGGGAAACGGCTTCGGCGGCGAACTTGTCGGCATAGCCGGAGAATTCTTTTTCCCAAAAAGCCTTGACCACCGGATCTTTGATGTTAGAGACCACGCGCTTGCGGTAATTTTTGTCCGAGAGCATGCGCACCACGCCCAACAAAGTGGAACCGGGGAAATCCAAAATCGCCAAAATGGCGTTACGCAAAATGTATTCCAAGCGCGGCCCCCAGGAATCGGCCCAGAGTTTTTGAAAAACGCCGATTAATCCGGAAGCGACCAAGTGGCGCAAATGCGGCTCCACTTGCTCAACGACGTTGAAGGCGATGGGATAATCAATGTCGGCCGGATTAAAATAGACAACCTCGTTAACGCGACTAACGGGAATGTATTGAATGACTTTCTCGGCCAAATCGCCGTGCGGATCAACGACGGCGACGCCGCGGCCGGCGCGAATGTCGCCGACGATCATGTTCTCCAAAACTGTGGACTTGCCCATGCCGGTTTTGCCAATAAAATACATATGCCGACGGCGGTCGTCGGTTTTAATGCCGAATTTTTTGAATTCGTGGCGATAGGTTGTCTGCGCGAAAAGCGCCACTTCGTTACTGGCCATAAATAATAAGGGGCCGACTTATTGGTTGGGAGTAAAATTCTGGCCGCCTAATTTGGCCCCGTAGGAATTAAACATGTTCACATAGCCTTGCAAATAGGAAGAAATGGTACGGAAGGAAATGAAACCTAAAATCACGATCAAAACCAAAAACGCCCATTTAACGGCGATCCAAATGACCCGCCAGTGAAAATAGCGCTTGACTCTTTTTAGGCTGCGCAAAATCTCTTTGTCGGCGCTTAAAATTTCCTGCGCCCAAGCGGGCGCGGCTTTGGTCGCCGGCATAGCCGCACTTTCTTCCTCTTTTTCTTCTACGACGGCAGCGTCATTTTTTATTGTCTCGGCCATATTTTTTAGCCTCTGACTTGGCAGAGTTTAACGTATTTTTCGCCCAAAGCCGCGAAAGCGCGCATGTCTTTGGCGCTATAGGCGCTACGAGCCTGATAAGCGGCGTCAACCAAGTTCGTATCGGACTTAAAAGCTTGTAAATACCACTTATCCGTGCCTTTAATCGTTTGGCCCATTAAAGCTAAGTCTTTAGCGCCCAAAAGCCCGGGCACGACCGTGGTCCGAAATTCATAGGGCAAACCGCTGGACTTTATAATTTTAACACTTTTCTTGAGATTCTGACAATTAACCGGCGCGTTGACTACTTGGCGATATTTCTTAAAAGGCGCCTTCAAATCCATGGCTAAGTAATCAATTAATTTCTTTTTAATCAATTCGGCTAACATAGTCGGGTTGCTGCCGTTGGTGTCTAATTTAACTAAATAGCCTAAGGCTTTGATTTTTTTAATAAAAGACGGGAGATCCCGATGCAAAGTCGGTTCCCCGCCAGTAATGACTACGCCTTCCAAGCGACCCACTCTGGACTTTAAAAAAAGAAAAAGGTCTTTTTGGGAAAGGGGTGAAAAACCTTTTTCTTTTTTATGTTTTTCTGTCCTTCCCTTTTTGGGCAGGACAAGCATAGGGTTATAGCAAAAGTGGCAACGAAAATTACAACCAGCAGTGAAGATAATGGCCGCTAGATGATCGGGGTAGTCAAGAAGGCTTAATTTCTCCAAGCCACCGATGATCATAAAGCTAATTAAAATTTATTCACTGGCAACTTTAAAGGTTTTACGATCTTTGTATTCGGACGCCTTGCCCGGATTATAGTTTTTCACCGGGGTCAACCAGCCGACGACGCGGCTGTAAACAATGCATTCTTGCCGTTGAGTTTGAATGGGACTCATATATTTACCGCTAATTTATTATAAATTAATTATAAATTTCAAATTTGGCTTTCGGAAACGACTTCTTCTTCCAAAGCGGCCGTGTTAACCGTCTCCTGATAGCCGATCTCCTCGTCACATTTGGGGCAATATTTATGCTCCCCGGAAAGATAGCCGTGCTTGGGACAGATGGAAAAGGTCGGGGTGATGGTGAAATAGGGCAGGCGGTAATTTTCCACGATTTTTTTGACCAGTTTCTTGGCGGCCGCGCCCGAAGGCAGGCGTTCGCCCAAATAGCCGTGCAAGACCGTGCCGCCCGTGTACTTGACCTGTAAGTCGTCCTGCAAATCCAAGGCGGAAAAAATATCATCGGTGAAACTGACGTGCAAATGACTGGAATTGGTGTAATAGGGAGCGGCGCCCAGTTTTTTCACGGCCTCGCTGTTGGCACAGATTATGCCCGGATAAAGCTCCTGGTCTTTCTTGGCGAAACGGTAAGTGCAGCCTTCGCCCGGAGTCGCTTCCAAATTATAAAGGTTATTGGTCTCGTTCTGGAAATCCATCAGTTTCTCGCGCATAAAGTCCAGAATCTCGGCGGCGAAGGCGTGGCCCTCCGGCGAAGCGATGTCCTTGCCCATCAGGTTGAGCAGGGCCTCGTTCATGCCGTTGATGCCGATGGTGGAAAAATGGTTCTTCCAATAGGCGCCGAAGCGCTTATGGATATTCTCCAAATAGAACATGGAGTAAGGATAAAGATGATCGTCAGTGAATTTTTCAATAATTTTCCGCTTTATTTCCAAACTTTCCTTAGCCAGCTCCATTAATTTCAATAAGCGGGTTTTGAAATCCTCTTCATCCCTGGCCAAATAGCCGAGACGGGCGAGATTAATGGTAACCACGCCAACCGAGCCGGTCAAAGGGTTGGCGCCGAAGAGCCCGCCGCCACGTTTTCTTAATTCACGGTTGTCCAGACGCAGGCGGCAGCACATGGAGCGAGCGTCATCGCGTTTCATGTCGGAATTGATGAAATTGGAAAAATAGGGAATGCCGTATTTGGCCGTCATTTCCCAAACCGGCGTCAAAGAAGGACGCTCCCAATCAAAATCCTTGTCAATGCAATAGGTGGGAATGGGAAAGCCGAAGACCCGGCCGGTGGAATCGCCGGCCAACATAATTTCGGCGAAAGCTTTGTTAAAAGTATCCATTTCCGCCTGAAAATCCTTGTATTTTTCCGGCATGATTTTCCCGCCGATAATAACGTTCTCTTCGCCGACCGAGGGCGGCGGCGTCACGTCAATGGTCACGTTGGTAAAGGGCGTTTGGAACCCGACCCGCGTCGGCACGTTGATATTGAACATGAATTCCTGCAAACCCTGCTTGACTTCGGTATAGGTCAAATTGTCGTAGCGGATGAAGGGCGCCAGGTAAGTGTCAAAATTGGCGAAGGCGTTAGCGCCGGCCGATTCGCCCTGAAGAGTGTAAAAGAAATTAATGATCTGCCCCAGGGCGCTGCGGAAATGCTTGGGCGGATTGCTCTGGACTTTCTCGCTGACACCGCGGAAGCCGCGCAGAAGCAGATCCTTCAGGTCCCAGCCGCAACAATAAGGAGCCAAGAGACCGAGGTCATGGAGATGGAGATCGCCCTTGACGTGCGCCTGGCGGATGTTCTCCGGATAAAGTTTATTTAACCAGTAGCGAGCGGAAATGGCCGAGGCGATGTAATTGTTCAAACCCTGGACGGAAAAGCTCATGTTACTATTTTCCTTCAGGCGCCAGTCGGCCCGGCCCAAATAGTCTTCCATCAGTTTTTCGTCCACGGTCGCCTGGCCGATGTCGCGCAATTGCCGGTGCTGGTCGCGATAGAGGATGTATGACTTGGCCAGATCGATGAGCCGGTTCTCTATCAGGACTTCTTCCACGATGTCCTGGATTTCTTCCACGGCCGGAATGCTGTGCTTGTGGAATTTCTGGTTCAATTTTATCACCACCTGGTCGGTCAGCTTTTTGGCCAGATGACGGTCGTCCACGCCCACGGACATGGCGGCTTTTAAGATGGCGCTGAAGATCTTTTCCTGGTCGAAGGCGGCGATGTCGCCCGAGCGTTTGATGATTTTGGTGATGGTTTCCGGCATAAAAGAGGGGACCGGTCCGACCGGCCGCGAGAAATTAATTTTTTTCTTTGATGAGCTTATTCAATTCCTTGCGGAATTCATGGGCGTCCTTGAAAGATTCGTAGACCGAGGCGTAGCGGATATAGGCGACGGCGTCCACCCGCTTCAGGTTCTTCATCACCACCTGGCCGATTTGACGGGAGGTGATTTCCGTTTTCTTCAGGCGCTGAAGGTCGCGTTCAATGGAGTGGACCAGCCTTTTGAAGCGGTCCTCGGTGATGGCCCGCTTTTCACAAGCCTTTTTCAGGCCGTTAATCAGCTTATCGCGGCTGTATGACTCCCGCCGGCCGTCCCGTTTGACGATGATCAGGTCCAAAAGCTCTATTTCCTCATAAGTCGAGAAGCGGAAGCCGCATTTCAAGCATTCGCGCCGCCGCCTAATGGACAGACCGTCCGGGGCGACCCGCGAATCCACCACTTTGGTGGCAGGATAATAGCAAATCGGGCATTTCATAGGTTTGGGGCCTGGGGCTGAACCCCATATTTAGTGGCCTTTTTAAAAAATAGACCACTAAATATTGTATCCGATACTATTTTAGCAAATTTCCACCCTCGGGTCAATTTAGCTAACTTTCAAAAAAATCACGCGACTTTAATGAGTTATCCACAGAAAATTTGCGAATCAGGAAACAAAAAAGAGAGGCTCCGGATATTATCGCGGAAACCTCTCGTTTTTAAAAGGATCAAGGGGCAAAAATCAAAAGGTTCTAGCCCTCAAGAGTACAAGCCTCAGCCGGCGGGCGGAAGCCGGAGGCCGAACCATAG